>Ga0209061_1001581_pt1 | contig 36139 bp, 26 predicted proteins | sample Coa_R1_10_FD_187157 | JGI IMG/M metagenome (GOLD analysis project Ga0209061, IMG submission 187157) | Surface soil microbial communities from Centralia Pennsylvania, which are recovering from an underground coalmine fire - Coalmine... | ecosystem: Environmental > Terrestrial > Soil >... | reverse complement strand
GGCGGCAAAAGCGCGAAGGACACCATGCAAATTTTTGCGATAATCCGGAGCGCCGACGTAGAGCAAAAACTCGCGCTGCAAGCCAAAACGCTTGCGGATTTCACGGGCATGGACTGCAAACGCACCCGGCGACAGCGGGGCGAACAGGGGATCGGCTGCGCCGCCGATGTTGACCACCCGCGGTGCATCGCTGCCGCCCAGCATACGAACGTCGTGTGCCGTGGCTTCGGAATTGGCCAGCAACGCATCGCATTGCAGCAGTTGGCGAAAACGCTGAGCGTACCAGCGGACTGCCTCGAGATCGGGAAGGTACTGTTCGGGATAGAGCAAGGGAATAAGGTCGTGGACAATGGCGAACAGGCGCGGCCGCGGCCCGCAGAAGGACGGCAGGATCGCGTCCCAACCCTCGCAATAACTGGGTACCAGAACACCATCGGCTCCCTGCGCCGTCAACCAATCGGCATAATAGCGATCGTTAATCTCGTGATAATCAGGGTGCAGCGGCTGCGGCGGTTGGAAAGCGAGGACTGGCCATCCGTGCAGATTATCCGTAGCAATGGGTGTCAGAGCGCTGTTCTGTACGACTTCGATTCGCCAATTCGGCCGGACGGCCGCCAGGCCGCGGAGAAAATTGCCGGCATAACGGCCGATGCCGCGCTGCCGTGACGACAAGGTTTGCAACGCCTGGCCGTCGATGAGCAAGTGCATGTTACGCTTTCTCCCGCAGCGTTTTTTCCTGCTCCTCGATCTTCTGGCGCAAGGCGCGCTCCGCATCTTCCAGAGCACAGATGCGCTGTTCGAGTTGTTCGACGACGCTAATGGCAGCGAAATTAAAGTGCGACTGGACGCGCAGCCAGGGAGTAATGACCGCTCGCACCAGGTAACGTGCCCAGCGGACAAGACGATCCCGGAACGGACGACGGCAGGTTAGCCGATGGTTGAGACCATCTGCATAGGGCGTCAGAAAAGCACGAACGCTGCCGCCTGGCGGAAAAGGTCCGGGTTCGTGGGCCGGTGAAAGACGAAGCGGCCAGCGAAGCTCCAGGCCAGAGCGAAGTAGCTTGGCCAGTTGTTCCGCCTCTGGACGCATCTCGGTTTCGATCCTGCGCGTCTTCATCGACGGGGGTATAGCATCTCCCATACACGACGGTCAAGACCAGCCTGAGCCGCAAAATCATCGCAAAACTGTGTGGACGCGACGAGACGACGAGCAAGTAACGGTTGCAAAGCGCGGAGGAAATCCCGTCCCAGGCGTTGATTGGTGAAGTGTTCCTGATAGCGGTGCCAGCCTCGCTCGATCAGTTGCCGGCGCACAGCCGCGTCGCCGACCACAACCGCAATGGACTGTGCCAGCAAAAACGGGTCGGGTTCGTCCCAGACTAACCCGGCGTCGCCGATTGTATACGGCACAGCTGAGGTACCGTAGGCGACGATGGGAACGCGCAGAGCCATCGCTTCTACCAGCGGCACGCAAAAACCCTCGTGCTCGCTGGCCAAGACAAACACCGCGGCGCACTGGTAAAAGGCTTTCAGCTCCGCATCTGTTGCGTTCTCCACGAAGACGACATGCCCTTGCAGGCCGAGCCGCCATGTCTGTTCGCGGAGAGTTTGAGTATACTTTTCTTGCTTTGGTTCACCCCGGCCGATCAACACAAGCCGGCTGTGGGCGTCGTAGCGATGGTGATAAATGGCGAAAGCATCAAGGAGAAAGCGGTGACCCTTGTTGGGAGCGCGGCGGCCGACGAAAAGCAAGTTGATACGACCATCACCGTAATCGCGCAGAATCTCCGGGTCCGGCCTCAGGTTTAGAATGCTTTCTAGATCGTTGAAAGGTGGTATTACGGTGCAGCGGCGCGGATCGGCCCCTCGATCCGTCAAGTCCTTCAAGTTAAATGGAGAATCTGCAATATAAAGATCGCAATTATGTTTTATAATCTCGCACAGCTGTTCGGGGCCACGGCGGCACAACTCGGCATATTCAGCATCAAGTTCATCGTAGAAATGTGCGGGAGTGACATTATGATACTTGATTACGCGGCGGCATTTGGCCGTGGCGATCAGGGGTACAGCGTGCGGCCAGCCAATGGCGTGATGCAGAATAAGCAAAGCAGACGGATCGTCGGCAAGAAAATCACGGATGTGAACACCACGGTCATTGCGCGGCTGGGGTTTGCCCCAGGTGGTGGAGAACAGTTCGACTTCATGTCCTTGCCCGTGGAGGAGGCGGCCCATGTGCAAGACATCTCGGCCGATAGCGTCCCCTGGCAAGATGGCCGGGCTGGCGATGGCGATGCGAGTCATGCAACCTCCATGATCGATCCGCCGCTTACGCTTCCGACTCATTAAGCTGCCAGCGGCCGCAAGGCGTGAAGAAAGTCACGCTCGATTCGTTGATTCGTGAATAATTGTTGATAACGCCGCCGACCGCGCTCCGTCAAACTTCGTCGTACCGACACATCCCGGACTACAGTATCGATAGACTGCGCCAGCAAAAACGGATCTGGTTCATCCCAGACCAATCCGGCGTCGCCGATCGTGTGCGGCACGGCAGCGGCGCCGTAGGCGACGATGGGCACTTGCAGGGCCATCGCTTCCACCAGTGGCACACAAAAACCCTCGTGCTCGCTGGCCAAGACAAATACCGCGGCACGCTGATAATAGGCTTTCAATTCGGCGTCGGTCGCGCCGTCGATGAAGAAAACTTTGTCGAGCACACCCAGGCGCGAGGCTTGTTCGCGCAGCAGGTTCGAGTAGCTCTGGAGCTTGTGTTCTTCTCTGCCGACCAACAGAAGGCGACTATTCCGATCGTAATATTCGCAATAAACAGCGAAGGCGTCGATAAGGAAGCGATGACCCTTGTGAGGGGCGCGGCGGCCGACGAAGAGCAGATTGGTATGGCCGTCATCGAGACGGTGGAGAAGGCCGGTGTCCGCCTGCAACTGATTGAGGCGGTCGATATGATGAAACGGCGGCACCACAGCGCAGCGCTCGGGAGGGGCGCCGGCATCGATCAATTCGCCTTGGTTGTACAGCGAAGCCGACAGATACAAGTCGCAATCAGCCTGGGCCAAATCACGTAGCTGCTCGCGGCCCAACTGGCAGATGCGTACTTTGTCGCCAGGGAAACCGGCGAAAAACCGGCCTGGCGTGACGTTGTGGTATTTGACCACGCGGCGACAGGCCGCGCGCCGCAGCTGATCCAGGCCCGCTGCCCAGCCGACAAGATGATGATAGATGAGGACTGCTTCCGGATCACCAGCAAGGAAATCGTCCAGCTCAGCAAGGTCGCGGCTGTGTTCACTCTTTTTGACCCAATGAGAGCTGAATAGGGCGACATTGTGGCCGTGTGCCGACAAGACGCGACCCATCTCCAAAGCGTCGTTGCCCACGGCATCGCCGCGTGAGATGGTCAGGCTAACAATGGCGATTCGGGTCATGGATATTTCTCAGGACGCCTTGCGTTCCAGCTCGCTGCGGCGAATCGGGCCGATGCTGGCGACGCGTAGTTGCAGCTGAGTGATGGTCGCTTCCAAGAGACGGATCTGTTCTTGTTGTTGCACCAGGCGTGTTTCGATCGCATGCAGTGCCTCGCCCATTCCGCGCAGAGCATCGAGTGTGCAGACGTTGAAATCGCTCTGCCGGGTGGTCAGGAAGCGCGTCAGATACAGGATTATGCGTGAAGCGGCCAAGGCCAGGCGGCGCTTGAGGCCGTGGAAGCGCGGCAACAGCGGCATGACGCCCAACTGGGCCAGTCCGGCCGCGATTTTGAGGCGTGATTTCACTTCCAGCCAATTGAACGACCAGATCGAGGAGCCATCGGGCGGCAGTGGCGTGGCTGCGGCGGCGCGCTCGCGCATACTGGCGGCCTGCTCACGGATACGGGCTTTCAATTCATCGAGATCCAAGTCGGGTTGATTCGTGCCGCTCATGAGTCGAACTTCTCTCCTTGCTGGCGCTGCGGGCTGGTTGGGTTTAGGCAGCCCGCGCCCGCGGCTTGACAGCCGGGCTCAGGGCGGCGATGTCAGCGTCCACCATCATATGCACCATCTGCTCGAACGACATACGCGGCTGCCAGCCCAGCTTGCGCCGCGCTTTGGAGGCATCGGCCAACAACACGTCCACCTCGGCCGGACGATAGAAACGCGGATCAATGACCACATGCCGCCGCCAATCCAAACCGGCGCGATCGAAAGCCAAACGCACAAACTCCTCGACACTATGCGTCTGGCCGGTGCCGACGACGTAATCGTCCGGCTCATCCTGCTGCAACATCAACCACATGGCCCGTACGTAATCGCCGGCAAACCCCCAATCACGCTTGGCCTCCAGATTGCCCAGACGCAGTTCCTCATCCAGCCCATGCTTGATGCGAGCGACGCCGTGTGTGATTTTGCGGCTGACAAATTCCACACCGCGTCGTGGACTCTCGTGGTTGAACAAGATGCCGGAGCAGGCAAACAGGCCATAGCTCTCCCGATAATTTACCGTGATGTAGTGGCCGTAAACCTTGGCGACGCCGTAGGGCGAACGCGGATGGAACGGAGTGGTTTCCGTCTGCGGCGACTCACGGACCTTGCCGAACATCTCACTGGAACTGGCCTGGTAGAAGCGTGCCTGCGGGCACACTTTGCGTATAGCGTCGAGCAAGCGTGTCACGCCCACGGCAGTGAACTCCGCGGTGAGGATGGGCTGCTGCCACGATGCGGGCACAAAGGACTGAGCGGCCAGGTTATAGACTTCGGTAGGCTGGGATTCTTCCAGAGCGGCAATTAAAGACGTTTGATCGAGAAGGTCGGCCTGCACAAGCGTCAGGCACGGCAGCAAATGCTCCAGTCGTTGGCAATTTTCCGTGCTGGCGCGACGGACAACGCCGTAGACCTTGTAGCCCTGCTCGAGGAGCAGCTCAGCCAGGTAGCTGCCGTCTTGGCCGGTGATGCCAGTGATGAGCGCTCTCTTCTCCATCGCGCGGTCCTTCGCGTCAAAAGTCTGCTCCGCCCTCCCGGCGGAGATCTGTGCGGCAATTTGTAGCATTTTGAGCGCGCCAGGGTCAAGCCGGAATGCGGGGAACCAGACGAACAGCCAGTGTCAGCCGACTGATAAGGCTTACCAGCCGGCCGACACCAGCCGTTCACCTATCTCTGGAGGTACTTATCGAACCAATTCAGGAGCGTTCCCATGTCTTGGCCCATGCTGCTCCAGCCGTGCCCTCCTCCCCTCTTGACCTCCAACTCTGCGGGCACGCCGACCTCTTTTAGTTTCGCTACCATCACCTCGGACTGCTGGAGGGGTACTATTTTGTCGGCATCACCGTGGATAAGCAGCGTTGGCGCTGCCGCGGCGGTGACGCGCGTTACCGGCGACACACGGCGGCACAACTCCTCGAATTTTTCCTTATCACTGATACGCTCCAGGCGTTTGGTGCGTTTATTAAATTCGCGGAGATCGAGAGCCGCGCGAAAGTCGGCCGCCCCACTATCTTCAGCGAAGACGAATTTGCCCTTGGCGCCGAAATTGAGGAAATCCGTAGAGGGGAAAAAACAGGAGACAGCCTGCACACGGCTTGAAGTACGCTCGACGGCGTCGCTCGAATGCGGATCACCTTCATCTCCAGCTACACCTAACATAAGCGCTAACTGGCCGCCGGATGACGCACCCAAGGCGCCGATGCGCTGTGGATCGATGGCAAACTCCCGGGCATGATAGCGGATGTAACGGACAGCCCGATTCACGTCAGCGACGGCGTCAGGGATAGCAAAAGTGGGTTGGCTGCCGTGGCAGACAGCGAATAGTGTGTAGCCGCGCTTCACCGGCTCGTCGATGAAGAGAGCGAACAAAGGCGAGTCAATCAGGGTTGAATTACTGATCCAACCGCCGCTTACCAAGTAGACGATGGCGATGCCTTTGGCATTCTTCTTGGGCGTGAACACGTCCATCGTCAGGGCTGCCCCGGCTCTTCGCCCGTAGATGACGTCGCGCCGCCGCACATAGGGATGCGGATCGGCGAACACGGCGTCGTCCAGCCGATCTGGATAGCGGACTTCCGTGAAGCGTAGCTCCAAGGTTTTCTTGCCGTCGAGCCGCCGCAGCAATTTGGTTGCGGTGGGCACGCCGTCGATCTCCTGATAAGCGCTGAAGAAGTCTTCTTGCACTACTTCCTTCAGGTTAGGCTCCTTGAGGACGCGCCGCTCGATCTTTGCCAACAGGTTCGTCTCGGCATCAAAATAGAGCTTCACGTCGCGTTCGCCTGCACAAGCGACACCAACGCCGACAGCTGGCCGATCATTGACGCGGATTTCGTCTAATACGGACAGTTCATAGAGATTATTCTCCAGCAGGGGTGTTAAAAGCTGTAAGCGGCGGACGTGCGCCTGGGCGCGCAACTCATCTCGTTTGGTGGGGTCGAGAGGACCGGGTTTGCCATCGTAGCTGGACCAGCTGTCGTCGCCGGCGATTGTCTCGATGAAAGTGGTCGGCTTGACTATCGTTAAGGTGGCAGCATTTTTCAATTGATCCGGCCACTGCCAGTGGGTCTCCAAGGTGAAAGACACCTCACCAAAGTTGACGATTCCTTTGCCATTGGCCTTCGACGACATGGTTTTGAGCTTGGCCAGCTTGGCCTCGCCGCCATGGGCCTGAATAGCTTTGTTGAGGATCGTCCGGGCATCTTCGGCAGCCGAAGCGGAAAAAGCAGTCGACAAGATCAGGCAGGATGCAATCCAGGGGGGCATCCTCAATCGCTTCATTGTGTATCTCCTCTTTCTTTTTCTGTGGGATCGTTTGACGAAACCGAGCTTTTCTTGTCCTTGCCTGGCTGCTCCGGATTTTCATCGTCCTGATAATAATCGAACCAGCCGACCATCATCTCTTCCCAGGTCTGATAACCCCAGTAAACATTTTTTGTCGGATCGGGATTGTTGGGATTCTTCGCCGAGTTATCGAAGTGAGCGACACAATGCAGTTTCGCGCCCTTAGGGATGGCGAATGGCTTGGCGAGAAAATACGTAGCTTGCCACCAAAAATCGTAATGCGGCACTGAAAGCAGAGTTTCTTTTTTACCATCCGGATAAATGACTTCGTAGAGAAAATCCTTGCCGCGCAGATGCATATGCGGTGCGAGACTCAGCAGATGGGCGTCATGCCGAAAAATATACTCATCTTCTATCTTATAGTTGTCTGCACCGGCAGGAATGCGGTCTAAGAGAGAGAAGAATTTTAAATTGCAGATGGGTGCGGTCATAACGCTGTGACGCGGCGGCTTCTTGGCGAAAATGAGGCCTACAGAGGTTTGATCGCGTTGGGCCTTGCCGTTGGGAGTATAGTGCATCTGGAAGATAAGTTTTGCTCCGGCTGGGATCTTTTTGGCAAAACCGTCCGGTAGATCCAGCGGTGTTTCGCCGGGCGCAGCGCCGACCAGAAGGGCACCGGGCATCGGTGTTGGATAATCAATTTTTTCCGTCTGGATGAACACAATGGCATGATGAACCACGGAGGGAGCGCCGGGATGAACCTCGGCCCGTTGGACCCAGCGGTCCTCCTTGAAGCCGGGATCGACCGTGATGTACTGATAAGGAACACCGCCTTCCGGCGCTTTAGCCGGGACTTCAAAGGGATTGGGCATCTGGATGATCAAGTCCGGCGTGCCGATCTTCCAGCCTTCCGGGAAGTGGCGTGGTGGCGGCAAATCTTTGTCGTCGCCTCGCGGCGTGCCATTATCGATCCAGGCCAGCAGCGTCTCTTTGTCTTCCTTAGATAGTCGGCGATCATTGCTGAACTGACCATAACGCGGATCAGCACGCCAGGGGGGCATACGTCCTTCGCTGATGACTTCACGGATGGTGTCCGACCAGGCCAGCGCATCGTCGAAGGTCAACAGCGACATGGGGGCAACTTGTCCGGGGCGATGACATTCCTGGCAGTTCTTCTGCAAGATACGGCTGACCTGTTTGGCGTAAGTGATTTGCCCCTCCTCTTTGGGCTGGGCGACGCGGCCAATGCAGCAGCCGGATACTTCCGTGCGCGGCACCGAAACCGTCTTGCCGGCCAAGACCTCATCGAGAGCGATAGCGAGGTCGCGGCGTGTCGGCTTGCCGGCCCGGTTGTAACCGATGCCGAATTGATCGTCGATGCGTCCCTGATAGCGGATGATGCCAGAGCTATCCACGACAAACGCTTCTGGGGTCCGCCGTGCGTCGAGCTGATCGGCGACCTTGTTGCCGACATCTTTGACCACCGGGAAAGGGATAGCGTTTTGCCGCGCGTGCGCCGCTACGCGCTCTCGGCTGTCCTGCGAGTTGGAATTTATGCCAACAAAAGCGACCCGTTTACTACTGTATTCTTTGTGTAGCTCGATCAGGACGGGAAGGAATTGATTGTTGAGTACGCATTCGGTGCCCAGGAAAACGAGAACGACGGCTTTGTTTTTCTCCAACAGGTCCGACAGGGCAACCATGCCTTGATCGCGGGGATCTTGGAGGCAAAAATCAGCGGCTTTGCGCCCCTCCGCCCGTGTGGGTTTGATACGAAGGGTCGCCAAGCCGGCCAAAATACCAAGAAGGAGAAGAAGCGAAAACAAGCACAGGTAGAAGCGCAATCCTCTTGTCCCGGATTTGAATTTCGTTGTTCCCATCTTTCTCTTCTTTCCGTTCTTCCCTGGTCGTTCTGGGTGTTTGGGCGGTTACGGAGTCCAGAGCGGCAAATAGCACAGGCGGCAGGGATATTAGCTCCCTGGGGCTGACAAGAACAAGGGGCTGCTACCCCGCTCACCGCGAGCAACCTATTTACCATGATGGCCTCAATAATTCAAACGATCTTTCCCCCCGATGAGGAGTGCTCTAAGGACGGACGGGAAGCCCTGTAGGGCAGACGCTACCCGTGTGCCCTACGGGGCTTTCCGTTACTTTGGAACAGTACACTCAGGCTGGCTATGCGCTTACTCGTTTCGAGGCAGAGTGGCTAAAAGCAAGCCCAGCCCGCCTTGGGGATGGCAGGTTAGAGGCTGGAGTGCGGCCGGCAACAACAGCGTATCGCCAGAGACCAAAAGCTGTTCGTCTGTACTGCTTTCCAGCCGGCCGCGTCCGTGTAATACCACGAGCACTTGCAGGACGCCGCCATCCAAGGAGAAGGGTTCATGGAAATGAAGATATTCCAGAGTGAAATAAGGACATTGGACCAGCCGTTGCCGAAACGCAGCAGAAGAGGCGGCGTCCCCGTGATATTTTTCGGTGCGGATGGGACAGATGGGGCCGCGCTTCCAATCGATACAGGCCAAGGCTTCTTCCAGGTGCAGTTGCCGCATTCGTCCGTGGGCGTCACGACGATTCCAGTCGAAAAGGCGGAAGGTGGCGTCGCTGGTCTGCTGGACTTCAGCCATCAGTACGCCGCCGCCGACGGCATGGACTGTGCCGGCAGGCAGGAAGATACAATCTCCCGGACGTGGCGCAAACTGGTGAAGACAAGCGCTGACTGCGCCCTTGCGCAGCGCCTCCCGCAAGTCTTTCTCCTCGACGCCTGGCAACAGGCCGGCGTAGATGCGGCTGCCGGGCGTTGCCGCCAACACAAACCATGCCTCGGTTTTGCCGCCCTCACCCGGCCATAGCCGCGCCACGTCTGCATCGCTGGGATGTACTTGCACCGATAACCAGTCCCAGGCATCGAGCAATTTCACGAGCCAGGGAAAACGGGGATAGTGCGCCGCTGCTTCACCAAGCAGTGCAGCCGAGTGACACTCCATCAATTGACGCAGGGTTTGTCCCTTATAGGGACCGGCGGAAACGACACTGGCATGAGACGAATGATCGCTGATTTCCCAGGATTCGCCGTAGGAACTTTCGGTAGGCAATGACTTGCCCAGAATAGCGCCGAGCTGACGCCCGCCCCAAACCATCGGACGTAGATACGGTTCAAAGCGGAGAGGGGTGTTCATGAGAAATCATTCCTGGCGAACGGCCGGTTTGCGTCGGGCGTTCGCCTACGCAGCGGCGGCCTGGCCCACTGATGAACGATACGCGGCGATGACCTCGGCACACGTACCCATCATGCGAATGCGGCCGTGATCCATCCAAACCGCCCGATTGCAGATGTAGGGCAAAGCATCCAGATCATGGCTGACCACGACCAGCAAATGCGCCTTGGCCATCATTTCGCGCATTCGTTCGCGTGCCTTCTGCTGAAAAGCCAGATCACCGACGCTGAGTACTTCGTCCACCAGCAAAATCTCCGGCTCGATGGCTGTGGCGATCGAAAACGCCAAGCGCACCATCATGCCGGAGGAATAATAGCGCACAGGCATATTGAGGAAATCGCCCAACTCGCTAAATTCGGCGATAGCTTGCTTTTTGGCGCGGACGCTGGTCGGCGTTTCTCCCTGGAGATAGCTGCGATAGGCAATGTTCTCCCAGCCATTGGCCTCGATCTCGAAGCCCAAAGCCAGGTCAAACAGCGACGAGACACGGCCCTCGACGATGCGGCGGCCGCCCGTCGGCTGGTAAATGCCGGCCAACAGCTTCAGCATGGTGCTCTTGCCCGCGCCGTTGTGGCCAATGAAGGCTACACGCTCGCCCTGATCAATGCGCAGGTTGATGTCTTGCAAGGCCCGTACTTCCATGATCGGATTTTGTGACTGCAAGAACAGGCGCTTGACAAGGAAATCCTTCAACCCAATGCGGCGTTCCCGGCGAACGCGGAAGGTCAGATCTACGTGCTCCAGCTCAATTCGGGCCATTGCGTGTCCTTACAAATGGAAAATCAACTGCCGTTCCTCGATCCACAACGCTGCCATCGCCGCCGTGCCCAGCACCAGGACGACTGTTGCGGCGAGAGCATAGCTTGTCCAACTCGGAATGTGCCCCAGCAAAATCGGATCGCGGATTAGATCGAGAAACGGCACCAACGGGTTGCACTGAAGCAGCAGAATCAGACGATGCTTGTCCTTGAACGGCAAAGCATCGATACGATACATGATGGGCGTCAGGTAAAACAAGCCTTGTAGCCCGATTTCCACCAGGTAGCGCGTATCGCGGAAGCGAACGTTGAGCAAGCCAAACAAAATGGAAAGGCTCCATCCGAACAACAAAATTAGAAGACAAGTGGGAAGCAAACTGGGCAAGGCTAGCAATTGGTGCCAGCGCGTGGCCGAGGGGTTGCTCTGGGTGTCTGGTCCTACCAGCAGACCGATGATTATTGCCAATCCTAAGGCGATCGAAGAGTGGAAGGCCGCCCCCAGCACGGTACGAAGGGGGTAAATGGCCATCGGTGCTGGATGCTGGCGGATGTACGGTTCGCCCAGGAAAAAGCAGTTACACCCTTGCACCAAGGCGGCTCCTAAAAAGCCCCAGAACGTCAAGCCGGTAAACACCAACGGAGCGTAGGTGCGCAAATCCTGACCGAAGACGCAGGAAAAAACCACGCACAAAATCGCAGTCATGGCGATGGGGTGCAACAACGACCAGAAGATGCCCAACATCGAACCGCGATAGCGCGAACGCAAATCCATCCTCACGAGCGACAACCAAAAGAAGCGGCAATTCCAAATCGCTCCCAGGTAGGCGTACATGCCTTCTCCTCATCGGCTTATCCGAGCCGCGACCGTAAGGGAGCGGATGCTTGCCGCTCCCTTACGGTCGCAGCTCCGTTTGGCCCGCTCGCCCTACCTTCCGGGCGAATTGCTGATACCATGAAGAGTGGGAAAAATCAATGAGACGTGCATAGCGGTTTGGCTGGCGAGAGAAATTTTGCCGGGCGTATTGATTTTTCCGCATCTTCCTTCAGCAGAAGTCTACGCATCCGCCGGAAAATGGATCGACCGGATACCGAACATTGCTTCACTTGCCGTTCCCTGATTCGCGCAGCGTGCTGCGCGGTTGCAACGATTATGCAAGAGGAAGGATTTATGCGGGCAGCGCCGTGGGGGAATACACGGATTGACATTGCTTTGGGAAAGTTGGCTAGCAGCGCAAGTCATGAGCATTTTAGTATTCCTATTGTTGAGGATTTAACGGAACGCTCCGAATGGTTCGTCCCACTTCTACGAAAGCAGAGCGAACCATCATTAACAAATTTAGGGGGTTGACCATGTTCGCAGTTCGCCGACTCTTCGCTGTCGGCTCGGTACTGATGCTTCTGGGCCTGCTGGCTACTACCCATTTGTGGGGCCAAGCAGGCAAACGAAATCCTTCTCTGCTTGACAGTACCGAACCGAAACGGCCCATCGAGACGGGCATCGATTCGTATGCAGCTGCCGAGATGGCGCTGTCGCGCTTCGCTGGACAGCCGCTGGTCCTCTACTATCGGCCGGACCAGAAAGAAACGCTGCTAGCCTTGCAAGTAAAGCCGTCTCTGCAAGCCGTCCCACCCCGGCCGCGCGATTACCTCGTCCTCATTGACACCGCCGCCCACATGGCTGGCGGCGATCTGCCAACGGCGCAAACGCTCCTGAACACTTTCCTGCGCCAGGTCGGCAACGAGGATCGCATTGCCTTGTGGACCGTCAATACCAAGTATCACGACTTGACCAACGGTTTCCAACCCAGCCAGAAATTAAGCGCTGCCCTGAAAAAACTGAGCGAGGAATATCCAGCGGGGGCCGTCAATCTCCGCGAGGCGCTGCCAGAAGCCATCAAGCTCTTCGACGGCAAGCAGGATCGCCAGCACGTCATTCTCTTCCTGGGCAGCGGGCAAAGCATCGCCGGTCCTATCGATGCGGAGATGCGAACAGCGTTGTGCAAAGAAATGACAGCCAATCACATTGCTTTTTATAGTGTGCCACTGGGCAGCCATCTTGATCCGTACAATCTGCACGGCTTCGCCAATTGCACCGGCGGCAAAGTCGTCCGCTACGGACTTGGTAGCAAACCCGACCAGTGGGCCGCCAAGCTGTTCGAAGCATTGGCGCAACCGGTTCTCTACGATGGCGAAATTCAGCTGCCGGCCCAGGTCGCGGAAGTGCTGCCGACCAAGCTGCCACCGTTGCGACCGGATGTGCCGACACTGGTGGTCGGCAGGTTTGCCGATGCACCGGCCAAAGAGGAGACGCGCTTCGATTACACCCTGACAGGCAAGGTTAACGGCGCGCCAACTCGTATTGCCATTTCCGAGAAAATGCCTCAGCCTGATGATGACAATTATTTCCTTATCAACATGCTCGATCAGTGGCGGGCGCAGAAGGACCGCCCGGCCCTGCTCCAGGCCGATCGCGCTCTGGATTTCGCCTTCCAGAGCAATCAGCTGGCCCGCGCCGATCTGGTTATTCAGGCCGAGTGGGCGTTGGAGAAGAAAGAGATCGATGCTGCCGCGCGCCTCTATCAACGGGCACTGGAGGCCGATCCCACCTCCGCGCGGGCCAAGGCCGGACTCAAGCTGGTGGAGGATCTTCGCTCTGGCAAGAAATCGATGGATGATCTCAAGGACTGGCTCAAGTTCAAAAAGGGCGAGACGTTTACACGCTTCCAGCAGGGACGACGCATCGTATTGCCGGCTGAGCAACTGTTTGTCAATGCAGATCAGAAAGATACAGACAAGAAAGACAATCCGCCGCCGCCCCCGGACATGGCCGATCAGAACCGCATGAATGAGATTCGAGGGCGGCAAGCCATCATCGATCAGCAGCAAAAAGAGATTGTCGATGATGCCATTCGCCAGGCCAATCAAATGGTGCTGACGCGCCCCGATGATGCCCATGAGTTTCTCAAGCGCACGCTGGACAGTGTGAACACCAATCCAGACATCAGTAATGAGGCACGCGCAGCCCTCAGCAATCGCTTACAGCGTGCCATTCAGAACGTGGACATTAAAGGCGCCGTGGTCAAGCGCGATCAGGAGGAAGCCCTGCGGCTGATGGCCGCCGCCAACGCGCGAGTCACGCTTGCCGCACAAGAACGCCAGGAACAGGACACCATCCGCGCCCGTATGCGCGTCTATCACAACCTGATGGACCAAGGACGCGAGCAGCAAGCGTATCGTCAGGCCCAGGCGATCCGTACCGATCTCATCGATCAGGGCTTGCCGGTGCCGCCCGCGGTGACGGCCGGCTATGCCGTCGGTCTGGCCGGTTATCATCTCCGCGAAGTGCAGGAGTTGCGGCGCATCCGCGAAGAGCGCTGGCTGGCCACCTTGCTGGAAGTTGAGCGCTCGCACATTCCGTTCCCTGATGAACCGCCTGTCGAGTTCCCGCCAGCGGCTACCTGGAAGGCGCTGTCGGAACTGCGCAAGGGACGCTACGAGTCAGCCACTTTCGGCGCCGATCTGCCGGAGCGCGGCATTCGCCTGCGCCAGACGCTGTCGCAGGAGATCAGTTACGACGGCCTGGAAGACCCTCGCGCCACCTTGAGTGATGCGCTCGACCAGCTCTCCAAGCGTTACAATCTGACTTTCGACATCAACGAAAAAGCGTTCGAGATGGATCAGCTCAAGGACGTGGCGCGAACGCCGGTCGCTGATCCGACGCCGATCCCACCGATGCGCACTACCCTCTCAACGGTGTTGCGTAAGATCCTCCGGCGCGTGCCAGCGCCTAGCGGCACGACCTACCTCATCCGCCGCGATGTTATTGAGATCACCACCGGTACCTTCGCCGCTGCAGAAAAGACGGTGCGCGTTTACCCGGTTGCCGACATTGTGACACCACTTCCTCAATCGTTCAACCCGTTGATGCTGATGGGTTCGGCCACCATCTTCGGCATCAGTGCCGGCGCCTTGGGTGGCTTCGCCGGCATCGGCGGCCTGGGCGGCTTGGGGGCCCTTGGTGCTCTTGGCGGCCTTCGCGGCATTGGTGCCTTGGGTGGTTTCCAGGGGCTGGCCGGCGTGGCCGGCGTGGCTGGCCTGGGGGGGCTGGGCGGCATCGGCGGTATTGCCGGCCTGGGCGGCGGTGGCTTCAATCAGCTTGGCGTCGGCGGCGGCATGGCCGGGGCGCAAGGCTTCCAGGGCAATTTCCAGGGAGCGGCCAATCAGGGCTTTGGCGGCATCATCGGCTTCGGCGGCCAACAGCTCGGCCAGTTCGGCAACCTGGGTGGCCAATTCGGCCTTCAGGGTGGTACCCAGAGCGACATCCTTCTCACCCTTATCCGCCAAGTGGTGGGTCGGCCCAAAGATTGGGCCATCAACTTCGATCCGATCACTGGACAGCCGATTAATCCGCTGGACGATCAGGCTAATGCCCCAGAGGGCTTGAATCAGGAGAACAACCAGCTAGGTTTCTTCCCGCCCGCCATGGCGCTGGTGGTTAAAGGCAGCTCGACCATCCACACACGGCCCAGCAACCTGATTATCAATCCCAATGCTGCCGTTGCTGCTTTGTTCAAACGCGACCCCAAAATTCGTGTCGCCGGTGGTGCAGAGGAACGGCCCGATCTCGATCCTAAGAAGATCTGGCAGGACGCCTTGATCAAAGGTGTCAAGAACCCGGGTCTGATTATCGCCACCGCCGATTTTCTGGTCTTGGCGAATAAGTTCGATCACGCTGTCGAGTTCCTCAAAGCCAACTTGCGGCAAGGGATCCTCGTGGAGCCGTGGGTGTACAAGGCGCTGGCAGTAGCTTTGCGTCTTGCGGGCGGCTCAATTGAAGACATTGAACGCGCTGAGGTATCCACAGCCGACATGACGCCGAAGAGCGCCCGCGGCTACCTGGAAGCGGCGGCAGCGTTGGCCCAGGATGAAAAATACGGCCTGGCTCTGGCTTTCTGTCGGCAGGCAGCCCTGCTCGAACCGGGCTTGCCACACGCCTATGAGGAGGCGCTCAACTATGCAGAATTGGCCCGCGATCCCAAGGCGATGCAGTGGGCCGCTAGCAATTTGTTGGGACACGATTGGCCAGTCGACAACAAACAATTGCACGACCGCGCTTTGCAAAAAATCGATGCCCTGACCAAACTGCTCAACCAGCAAGGACGCAAGGAAGAATCCGAACGCCTGGCCGCCGCCCTTGCTGGCACAAGCCGACGCGATCTGGTTATCAAACTCAGCTGGCAAGGCGACGCTGATCTTGATCTGCATGTCCTGGAACCGACGGGCAGTATGTGTTCGCCTCTGCACCGGCAGACAATAGGAGGTGGCGTCTTGATTGGCGATTCGCTGGCCGACAGGACCAGCGAAACCTACCTGGCTGCTGAGGGCTTCACCGGCGATTACGAAATTGAGATCGAAAAAATCTGGGGCCATCCACTCAATAACAAGGCCCAGTTGAAGATCATTCATCAGCAGGGTACGCCAGAGGAACGCGAACAACTGCTTACCGTCGAGTTGAAATCGCGCTACTCCGAGCGCATCAAGGTGAAGCTGGAGAACGGACGGCGCATCCAGGCGGCCTACGTCCCGCCGCCAGGCGCCCAAAAGAAACCGGACACGGTGCCGGCGACACCGGACAGCCCGGACAAGGTATTACACAAACTGCGTGTCCTGGCCGACCCCGAAGTAACGGGCGTTGGCCGATCCATCACCGGCGATATCGTCTCAGGGGGCCGGCCCGTCTTGCCCAGCTTGCCGCGCCAGCTGCCCGCCCGCAACGCCAGCAAGGAGGTGCCCGATAATGACCGCACCTTGTATCAGACGCGCGTCAAGCCGTTTGTGCAGAACGCGCTGGACGTGACAGCCTCCGCGGTGCTGTCGGCTGATCGCCGTTCCTTACGGCTATCGATGACACCGGTCTTCAATACCGTGAAGGCCGCGCCCAACGCTCCGGTCGTGGTCAATCCGACCATTCCCGGTGCACACTGACAGTGTCCGAAGAGCACGCGGATAACGCAGAGGCGGCGGAGCAGCGCGGATCGAAAAGAAGTTGATCTGCACTGCTCCGCTGCCTCTGCGTTATCCGCCTGTTATTTAACCTCCATCTTGCTCTCTTTCGCTTCTCTGCGTATTCTGGAACAATCCCGTTTCCTTCAGCCTGAAGGTCCTGCCAATGGACGTGCGATTAGTAATCATGCGAAAGCGCAAACGTGTTTGGGCCGCGCAACTGCACCATAAAGAAGCAACGCTGGGCCGTGCTCGCGGCTGCACCGTTCGTATTCCTTCGGCTCAAGTTAGCCGCCTGCACTGCCGCTTGCGCATGGAGAATGGCCTTGTCACCGTTGAAGATCTGGAAAGTGTTAATGGCACTTTCCTCAACGGAAAGCGCGTTCGCGACGTCGAGATTGTGCATCCGGGCGATCGCCTGAGCATAGGCCCGGTAACATTTGTGGTGGAATACGAACTGTCCACAACAGTGTTGCAGCCGTTGAGTGATGAGGAAGCCTACCAAGACTTGGAGACGGCAGCGGAAGTCGAGGTCGTTGAGGAAGCAAGCTCGCAGCCGGATACGCAACCGCCGCGGGCGATGGAGGCCCAGGTCGAGGTCGAGGAGAAAGCCAGCTCGCAAGTGGCGACGAAGCCGCCGTCAGAAGAAATGTTAGAAATAGTAGAAGCGACGACAGATATGGAAGAAGTCCCTCTTGCCGAACAGGAGGAATTACACCTATCCGACAGTGGCACGCTGCGCGAATTTCTCATCGAGTTGGATGAATCCGATAAGCACTCTAGCAAATAAAATCCCGCTGTCCGGTAAACCAATCAACAGTACAGAGCTGCTAGCCGGCAAGGAAACGGCCAATCTGATACACAGTCAGTGCTCCGATATACGCCAGCATCGTCATGTACGTGAACGTGAACAGCGGCCAGCGCCAACTGTGCGTCTCGCGGCGGATGACAGCCAGGGTCGAAGCGCATTGGCAGCATAAAGCGAAGAACACCATCAGCGACAGTGCCGTTGGGATGGTAAACACCGGGCGCGTCGGATCGTCGTCCCAGCGAGCTTCTTTCAAACGCCGGGCCAGCGGTGTATCGGCGACGTTGACGGCCTCGCGGATTTCGTCGCTGTCTTGCTTGCCCGCGCTGTAGATAATGCCGAGCGTGCCGATCACCACTTCGCGGGCTGGAAAGCTAGCCAGCGCCGCCATGCCGATCTTCCAGTCCCAACCCAGCGGGCGAACCGCCGGTTCGATCGCTTTGCCCATACGGCCCAGGTAGCTCTGCCGCTTCCATTCAGCCATCAGCGCATGGATCTGGTGCTCTTTATCTTCCAGTACCGAGGGGTTGATACCCCCTGCTTGCTCCTGTTCCTTGAGATCGTCCAGCTCCTTCTGCATGGCAGCGAGGCGCACGTCATAAGGCAGTTGTTCCGGTCCTCCGCCGCGCGGGAAGTACAACAATGCCCAGACCACGATCATCGAGGCGAGGATGAGCGTGCCGGCCCGGCGCAGGAAGGCCCAGCCGCTATCAAACATGCGCCTCAGCACCAGGCGCAGCGACGGTATCTTGTACAACGGCATCTCCAGGACGAACACCGGCGTTTCGCCACGCAGCAGTGTGCGTTTAAGCAACAAGGCCATCAGCGGCGCAAGCACCAGGCCGATGGCATACAGGGCAAACATGACCAGGCCCGGCAGCCACCAGGCAAAGCCGGGACCAGTCAGAAATGCGCCAATTAAGAGTATGTAGACCGGCAAACGCGCCGAGCAGCTCATCAGCGGCGCCACGAGAATAGTGGCCAGACGGTCGCGGCGATTTTCGATGACGCGCGTGGCCAGAATGCCAGGCACCGCGCAGGCGATCGATGACAACAGGGGAATGAACGATTTGCCGCTCAGGCCGCACCGCGCCATCAGTTTGTCCATCAGGAAGGCGGCGCGGGCCATATAGCCGCAATCTTCCAAGACGGCAATGAAGGCGAACAGGATCAGGATTTGGGGCAAAAAGATGACCACAGCGCCGACGCCTTCAAGCACGCCGTCGAGCAGCAGACTGGTAAGCGGTCCTGGCGGAAGCGGGCCGCGCAGCAGATCAGCCAGCGCATCCTTGGCATCGCTGATGCCCTTCATGACCGGCCGCGCCCAGGTGAAGATGGCCTGGAACACCAGAAACATCAGGACCAAAAAAATCAAGGTTCCCCAAACTTTGTGCGTCAGCACGCGGTCGATGCGGTCAGTCCAGGTGACGGCTCGCTGAGCGGGGCGCTGGATGCAGCCAGCGGTTACTTCCCGAATCCAGCCGTAGCGCACCCGCGCTTCGATGGCCGGCACCGGACAACCTGCCTGTGCCAAACGCTCCCGCACCTCCTGCACTTTCCGGCGGACTCCCTCGCCGAGTTGATCGACGAGCCGTTGTTCCGTCCAGCCGCCCACGTCCAGCACCAGCCGGCGGACCAGATACTCCGGCACATCCGTGCCAAGTTCCTGATGCAATTGTTGGACGGCACGCTCGAAGGCTTCAGGAAAGAGCGGCGGGCGGTGAGCGGGGCGTTGACACGTCCCGGTAGACTGCAACCGGGGCGTTGACACGCTCTGCTCGCCACTCGCCGCTCGGCAGATTGCCTCGCGGAGCGCCTCCAGCCCCTTCTTCTTGTTCGCCTGGATGGCCACGACTGGAACGCCGAGCTGCCGGCTTAGGCGCTCGGCATCGATGCGGATGCCCTGGGCCGCGGCCACATCGATCATGTTCAGAGCCACCACCACCGGCACACCCAACTCCAGCGCCTGCGTTGTCAGATAGAGATTGCGTTCCAGATTGCTGGCATCGACGATCGAGATGACGACATCGGGCCGCGCTTCGCCCTGCTGCCGGCCCAGGATGACGTCGACGGCCACCATCTCATCGGGACTGCGTGGCGATAAACTGTAGGTACCGGGCAAGTCGATCAGCTCGAACGTCTGCCCACTGCAGCACATTTGTCCTTTCTTGGTCTCAACCGTGACGCCGGGATAATTGCCGACACGCTGGCGCAGGCCGGACAGGGCGTTGAACAGCGTCGTCTTGCCCGTGTTGGGATTGCCGATGAGAGCGGCTCGAAGATGACCCGAAGATAAGGCAGCAACAGGGGAACTTGCTTCGGCCGTGGCAGAAGCAGGGATTAGCCCAGAGTCCATGCGCTGCTGTTTCACCTTTGTCACCCTGTCACCTTGTCCTCTTCGAGTAGGATGCGAGCGGCTTCGCCGCGGCGCAGGCTCAAGCGCGAATCACCCAGGCGGATTTCCAGAGGATCGCCCAGGGGAGCCAGAGCGAGGACTTCGATCTCTTCTCCCTCGAATAGCCCCATTTCCATGAGACGTTGCACCAAGCTATCATTTCCGGTCAGGGCCGTGATGCGGCCGCGCTGGCCGGGACGAAGTTGATCCAGGGAAGGCATATCAGCACGCCACGGGGCGAACGAGGATTTGCGTTCCCTGCTCGCTGCGCAGCGACAGGCGACAACCGCCGACCTGGAGCAAACAGGGCCAACCAGCCTGGAGCAAGCGCAGCCGGCTACCGCTGCGTAGACCCAACTCGGCCAGCCGGCCCACCCAGCTCGCTTCGCCTGTCACTTCGGCCACATCAGCCCATTCGCCCGGTCGCAGCAATTCCAAGGGAAGGAGAATATCCAGATTCACGGCAGGTACCTGTTCTCGGTGGGAAATCGGACATCCTTATTGAGACTGAATCTCAGTCTAATTCCACTGTAACAGGCAGAGCGAAGAAGTCAAGAGGGGTCTGAGAAAAGTAGTACTTTACGAATTCCCGGAGGGCATGCAGCTTGCATACCCTCCAGGAGCTTGTCAATTGATGCTCGGCTCTGGAATGCGCGGCGGGGAGAGGCGGTCCCACAATTCCTCAACAGGCGTATCGAACAAGATCGAACCGTTGGCTGGTGCCAGCGCCCAGGCGCCGGCGGCCAATTCGCCCTCCAGCTGCCCGCCGCCCCAACCGGCATAGCCGCTAAAAACACGGAAACGCAACTCCTCCGCATCGTCGGTCTGCGTGGCACGGTCTAAGCAAGAGGCATCGCCGGAATAAATACCGGGAGCCAGCTGGCGTTCCTTTTCTGGCTCTACACCGTCTTCGGATGCCTCGGCCCATTCGGCATGGCCGTGCAACATGATGAGGCCCGGCGACGGACAGGGACCACCAAGAAATACGGGCCAAGGCAGTCCTTCCACCTCGGCCGGCCGATTGACAATCAACCCGAAGGCTCCCTCGGCATTATGCGCCAGCAGAAAGACGACGGTACGCCTGAAGTTGGGATCCTGCAGAATCGGCTTGGCGATGAGGAAGTAACCAGCGTAGGACATGATGGCCACCTCGGCACAGATTTTACAGATCGATCACCACTTCTCTTTATTTTAGCAAGACCAGTGCCGAAAAGTCCCGTGCTTACAATGAAGTAGGTCAGAATGATAGAGCATTCGAGCCGCACTCCAGGGAGCGGTGTGGGGGCGATGCTATCCCTCTCCGGGACGCGGCTCCGTTTTGGCCAGAAGAACGAGGAGCGGAGATTGAGCCTCGAGAAGTTTTTTGCTACCTGTGGCCGCGGCATTGAATCGGTGTTGGCCGACGAGCTGCGCGCCCTGGGCGCTGAGCAGGTGGAGCCAGGACGCGGCGGCGTATCGTTCTGCGGCAATCTCGCTTTGCTGTATCAGGCGAACCTTTGGCTGCGCACCGCTATCCGCGTCTTGCGGCCGGTCCTCGAAGCAGACGTGTCGTCGCCGGATGAGCTGTATGAGGCCGTCCGTTCGCTGGACTGGTCGCGCTACCTGACACCGGAACACACCTTGGCCGTCGATTGCAATGTCCGCGATTCCTACATTACGCACTCCAAATATGCTGCTTTGCGCGTCAAGGATGCCATCTGTGATCAGTTTGTCGAGCGCTTGGGCAAGCGGCCCAGCGTCGATGTGGACCAGCCGATGATCGGCCTAAACCTGCACATCTATCGCAATCATGCCGTGCTGAGCCTCGACAGCTCCGGCGAATCGCTGCACAAGCGCGGCTATCGCCCCATCCAAACGCGCGCTCCGCTCAACGAAGCGTTGGCAGCGGCGCTGGTGCTGTTGACCGGCTGGCGCGGCGAGCGGCCGTTCGCCGATCCGTTATGCGGCTCCGGCACCTTGGCCATCGAAGCTGCCTGGATTGCGCTGCGGCGTCCACCTGGTCTGACACGCAAACGTTTCGGCTTCCAGGGCTGGATGGATTTCGATGTGCAATTATGGACCGCACTGCGCGACGAAGCGCGGCGTGGCATCGGCCGATCGCTGCCGGTGCCGATCCTCGCCTCGGATGCCCGCGGCGACGCTGTATCGCTGGCTATCCGCAATGCCCGCGCTGCCGGCATCGGCCACCTGCTCCGCTTCAACAAACGCGACCTGCGCGCTTTCCAGCCGCCGCCCTTTCTTTATCCCTCTCCAGTTGGGGGGGATAAAGGGGGAGGCGTCTTGCTGTGCAATCCGCCTTATGGTGAACGACTTGGCGAGGAGAAAGATCTGTTTAATCTGTATCGCTTGCTCGGCGAGATTTTCACGCAGCGCTGCCGAGGTTGGACAGCGTATGTGTTCACCGGCAATCCACGCCTGGCCACCGCCATCGGCCTGGCGCCGGCAGCAGAGACACCGCTGTACAATGGCAAGATTCCTTGCCGATTGCTGAAATTTGACCTGAAGTAAGTGCTCCTACCTGCCAACTGGCAGCGCAAGTAAGGGTAGCTCCTCCTTGCTTGAGCTGCAGGCTGGCAAGCACACGCTATTTGCCGCTTTTGTGGATTGGCTTGGCGTCACGGTCGTGCTGAACGACGCCTCTGTCCGAACTGATCCGTCCACGTTTCGCCACTTCAGGCTGTGAAACCAGAGACCGTTTACGGAGGGCTTTCCGGTGGGAGGCTCTCCTTGAGACGCAGCAAGATCGTGCTGCCGCCGTGGACACGGTCGCCAACTTGGATCAGGACTTCCTGAACCAATGCTGCCGGCACCGAGACTTCGGTGCGCGAACCGAACTTGATCATGCCCAGGCGCTCGCCGGCCTGCACCTCCTCATTGGGCCGCAGCCAACAGACGATGCGGCGTGCGATGGCGCCGGCGATCTGTTTGATACGCACCAGGCCGCCGGTGCGTGCGTCGCGGAGGTCGATCCAAAATTGCTCGTTACGGATGGAACACTCGGCGGCGCGAGCGTCGAGAAACTCACCGGGATAATAGCGCAGGGCCGTGACGCAGCCGCTGCGCGGCAGCCGGTTGATGTGAACATTGAACACCGACAGGAAAATGCTGACGGTGAAAGCCCGACCGCCGGGGAAGTCGGGATCGTTCGTTTCGCCTACATGGGTCACTGTTCCGTCGGCGGGACTGACAAGCGCATCCGGATCGGCGGGTATCACACGCCGGGGATCGCGAAAGAACGATACCACGAACAACCATGGCGCCACCGTCAGGAGCATCAGCAGCAATAGCAAGGGATGTACCACGATGCCAAGCAATACAATCGCCGCACTGAGGAGGAAAAAGAGGGCGCTGAAGAACAACAGTTCAGCGAATCCGGCGCGGGCCAGGGGCAAGCGGCCACGCCAGGCAAACGGATCGTCTTCGGGGCGGAACCAGTAGCCACAAACGTTGCGATAAAGTTTCAGATCGCGGGGATCAAGGATGTCGTGCGGACAGTGGAGGCAATGGCCCTGGCGGAGTTGAGCCATGCGGCGAACGTAGCCGGGACGGAAGCGGCGCAGCCAGGCCCGACGCCAGCAGCCCCAGGCGCGTTCCAGGGCGAAACAGAAGCCGCCGCCAGGCTGAATGCTGGAGATGGGAGAGCTTGGCCGCGAAGGCGGAATCGAGGGGGCGGTAGGGGCCACACTCAATAAAACGGTAGCTTTTCGGGAGGGTTTCACTGTTCGCAGATCCTTGGAATGAAGTGGCCGCACATCTGTTTTAGGGCAATGGTAATTCCTGCAGGGCGTGCCGCCAGATTGTGACGCGTAGGATGGCAAGTCGGCTCGGGGCAAGTCGGCTCGGGGCAAGTCGGCTCGGGGCAAGTCGGCTCGGGGCGCTAACGCAACCCCGCTCACCCAAAGGATGCCACTCCGCTTGCCAAAATCTAGCGGCACACTCATTCCTGCCGGGCACACTGTCCGTGTACCTAAACCTCCAGTGCGCGGACAGCGTGCCCGGCAGAGCTTGTCGTTAGGGCTAACGGACTTTTCCCTTCCCCTTGGGGGGAGGGTTGGGGTGGGGAGACACAACTCCTTGGCTCCATTGCCTTTACACCCCCTACCCCAGCCCTCCCCCACAAGGAGGGAGGAGGTTTGGTCCGGTAGCTCTTAGCCCTTATTGTAAGAGCTACCAGAAAAAACCGTAGGGCACGCTCCCAGCGTGCCTGAATAGGTAAGCTGGCAGCTTGCCCTACAGGGCTTTCTATTTTCAAATGTCTGGATCAGCGTAGCGGGCGTATCCCGCAGAAAGTTGCTGCGATAAAATAGGGGGATGACGAAGCGAGCGGCGAATACAGCAAAATACGGAAGGAAAGAAACGGAACTGCCGGTCCAACGGCACGATGCTGCGGTCCCACTGGTCGAGGAGTTGACGCCTTGGCTCGATCCCTGGGACGTGTGCCGACGTTTGGCTCCTTTGCCGCACCTGCTGTTTTTGGACAGTGCCGACACGCATCCAGCGCTGGGACGCTATTCTTTCGTTACGGCTGATCCTTTCTCTTGGTTGTGTGTACGTCATGGGCGGATCGTGGGGGAGGAGGGGGAGCCTCGCTCGCTCGATCCCTTTGTCGTCCTGGGCGAGTGTTTGCAGCAATGGCAGAGCGAGACCCTTGCGGGTTTGCCGCCGTTTCAGGGCGGAGCAGCAGGCTTGTTCAGCTACGACCTGTGCCATCACATCGAACGTCTGCCGCGGCCGCGTTATGATGAGTTCCAGGTGCCGGACCTGGCGATCGGTTTCTACGATTGGGTGGTTGCCTTCGATCACAGCCAGCGGCGCGCGTGGATTATCTCGACTGGATTGCCGGAAGCCGAGCCGAAACGGCGGCGCCAGCGCGCCCTGCGACGGCTGCGAGCGGCGCGTGCTTGGTTAGTTGAAAACGAAAGACGCGTGGGACGTATCAACGCCCCAATGGAGGCTGCCGGGGGATTAACACCTCCTGCTCGTCTTACGATCGCGACCCCGGCGGATCTTTATCCACTGCTGAATTTTCCCGGCATTTTTAGCAATTTCGATCGGACCGGCTACCTCGCGGCCGTGCGTCAGGCCATCGAATACATCCATGCCGGCGATTGCTTCCAGGTCAATTTGTCGCAGCGCCTGCTCCATCGTGCTGCCCACGCACCGCTGGAGTTGTACCAGCGCTTGCGAACGTGCAATCCGGCTCCGTTTGCCGGTTACTTCGACCTCGGCGATTTCGCCATCGCCAGCGCCTCGCCGGAACGTTTTCTGCACGTCGCAGAGGGCTGCGTTGAGACTCGGCCCATCAAGGGCACACGGCCCCGCGGTTCGACGCCTGAAGAAGACGCTCAGATGCGCGATGATCTATTGCACTCCGCCAAGGACCGTGCCGAAAACGTCATGATTATCGACTTGCTGCGCAATGACCTTGGCCGGGTCTGTGTCTATGGCAGTGTGCAGGTGACGGCGGTGTGTCGATTGGAGAGCTATCGCACTGTGCATCACCTCGTCTCGGAAGTGGTGGGCCGTTTGCGTCCGGGTCTGGGATCGATTGATCTGCTGCGGGCGGCGTTTCCGGGCGGCTCAGTGACAGGAGCGCCGAAGGTGCGAGCGATGGAGATCATCGCCGAGTTGGAGCCGACGGCGCGTGGGGCGTACTGCGGCAGCCTCGGCTACCTCGGCTTCGACGGCAGCATGGATACGAACATCTTGATTCGCACGTTCACCCTTGGCCGCGGCTGGATACAGTTCCCTGTCGGCGGCGGCATCGTCGCCGATTCCACACCGGAAGACGAGTATGAAGAAACCTTGCACAAAGCAGAGGGTTTATTGCGCTCATTGCGCTGATTTCATCGACGAGGGACCGGGGTGGGCGCCGGTAGTTGTTCTCCAGTGTTTGGCACTCGTAGGTCAGGCTCTCCCACCTGACCGTCAGGCTGGAGAGCCTGACCTACGGAATCCGTCGGAGTGAGTCGGCAATCAGCGAAGGACAGATCAGCCACAGCGGCAGCGAGATCGGTTTGCGCCTGGCTCAATTCAAAGAGGGCATCAAGATACGCATCCCGCGCACGCAGCAAACGGCGGCGGATGTCGATGAGGCGAGCCAGGTCCACGCCAGGCTGTCCCGCCGCGTACAACTTATCGAACTCTTCACGTGTCTGACGCAGTTTGGGCAACGTCTCGGTGGTAAAGGTCTTCACCACTTGCTCGGCTTGCGTCAGGCGGGCGAGGGCCGTGAACACGTCCTGCTTCACCAGTATCTCGCCTTGATAGCGTGCCTGGATGGCTCGCTCCAACTCCGCCGCGCGCTGGCGGATTTCGCCCTTACGCGTGTTGAGAATCGGCAGCTGCCAAATCATCCACATGCCTGTAAACCACACAGCCGTCTCGTTCTCCTCAAAGGCCGGACCCAGCGATGGATTACCAAAACGATTGGCCACCTCCAGACGTAACCGCTGTTCCGCCTCACGCACAGCGAATTGCAACGCATGCAAATCCGGCCGACGCTCCAGTCCGGCTTGAATCAAGATGTTGGCCGGCGGCGGGATGTATCCTTTCTCCAGCGTGCCGGTTACTTCAAACGACTCGCCAATCAGCCCCAGGACACGACGCAGATCATTCTCTGCCACAACGACGAGACTGCGTCCCGGCCCTAGCAGGTTCCGTGCCTCGGTCACGTCGGCGTCGGCCAGCAACAAGTCAGCGCTACGCAGCGTGCCTTGCGTGACAAGCTGTCGGGTAAAATCAGCGACTTGCTCCGTCAACTGCAAGCCTTCCTCCAGAAGTTGATACTTGCCCCGCCGGTAGAGCAAGGTATGGAAGGCGCGTGCCACCTGAATGGAAACGAGCAGTTCTTGGGCGGCGATTTCCCATTCGGTGCGGGTCAGGGCGGCCTGGGCCATGGCACGGCGGTAGCGGCCTTGATGCCGCAATTCCAGATCAAGCCGGGCTGTATGCTCGTTGAAGACGTGATTGACGACGCGAGCTGCGGCCGGGCCTTGGCCGTACCAGGTGAAGTCTTGGATGATGGGGTTGAACGGATACTGGCGGGCGATTTGCACGGCGGCTTCGGCGATGCCGCGGTTGCGGCGGAAGGTGGCCAGGGCCGGATTGTGTTCCAGCGCCCATTGCACCGCAGCGCTGAGCGACAACGCTGCCTGAAGCTGTGGAGGATCATTCGCTTCCGACTGCGCTCTCCCTGAAGGGACGCACCGAGTCAGGCAAACCGAGCCAGCCAAGGCAAGTGCGCAAGCGACGACAGATCGGCTTCGTGAACGCGGCCTCATAATCCCATTCCGTCAATGCGGGCAAGTGGGCAGACTTTGTAAAACAGCGGAGCGAGGAAGCGAATCCGCGCAGCATCGTTGCCGGTAAACTCGGAGGCGCCGGTTACACTATCGGACAGGCAGAGAAACGAAGTGCGGTATTAGTCGTGAGAATTTATCCAACCGAGTTTTGGAGAAACTCGGCAACTGTGGCAACGCGATGCTCGCGCGCCGCCGTGTAGACTGCCTGGCACAAAGCGATCGTTTCCAGATTATCACGGCCGCTGATCTCCGGCTCGCTTCCCTCTTCGAGGGCACACAAGAGCTGCGCCATCGTGCCGATGAAGGCATCGGGGAACCAGACCTCCGCCCAGCGTGGCTGCTGCCAGACATTCGGCTGCCGCCGCGTGGCGAAATCGATTGTGCTGGGTGTGCGTTGCGGATAACTCGGCCAGCCAATGGTGCCGCGTGCCAGCCCTTCGGTGCCCTCGACACGCCAGCGGATGGCGATGTCGGCAGCACAGCCTTCGCGCGCCGGCCCGGTCCACACATCATCCCAGGCGCTGGCGCGACAACCATTATCATATTCTAAAATGTACAAATTGATACCATCGTTATGCGGAAAACGCGTGCGCGGATCAGGGCGCGTACTGGCCAATACACGCTCGGGCGTGCCGAACCAATAACGGAACGTATCGAGATGATGAATGCTCATAACAAACGTGGACAGCGAAGGCAAGTTTTCGCTCCACGGCATCCAGTGCGGAATGGCCCGCATATCGATCGTGCCAAGCACAGGTTCGCCGATCCAGCCGCGCTGAAGAAGATCCTTCATGGCCCGCACGGATTGATCGTAACGCATGTTCTGGTTGACGGCCAAGGCAATACCGGCCGCTTGACAAGCTTCGACGCATCGCCGAGCTTCCGCTACCGAGAGCGCTAACGGTTTCTGAGCCAGGATGCCGCGGATGTGACTGTTATGGCGGCAGGCTGCAAGCAGAATATTTGGTTGCTTGTCCGGCGGCACAGCGATGTCGAGCACTTCGATTGCGGAGTCATCGAGCAATTGCTCGATCGTATCGTAACAGCGGGGAATGCCGTGCTGTTGTGCCACGGCCTGAGCATGAGCTGGCGTGCGTGACGCGATGGCGACGGGATTGAACCCCGCCTGGCGATAAGCGACGAGATGGCAAGCGCGCATGATGAAGCCAGCGCCGATGCAGCCGATGCGAAAATCCTTGCGGTGCGGCAAACGCGGCAGGTAATGCAGTGGAGCATCCATTGGCTTTGCCTCCCAATCCTTGTGGCGCATAAGAGTGAGGAAGAACTTATTCTGGAGCCGCTTATCGTCAATCGCTGTCTGCTATCCGTTGTCCATTCATTGTCTATTTCTCGCGGTCAGCTGAACGGTTATGTGGATTCAATGCGGGAAGCGTGAGGGGATTTATGTAAGTTCCAAGCACCCCCAGGATTAATCCTCTTTATGCATTCGCACCGCAATGGTATAGGCGACGGCATAAGCCCGGCAATGAGATAGGGACAACAGGATATCGCTAATTCGCTGCTCTTGGGCAATGTCCTTGGCCGCGCCGCACAGCATCACCTTGGGCCGACTACCTGCTTCCATGCGCACCTCCATGTCGGTCCATGACAGGCTGCGCCGCCACGGCAAACCGAGGCATTTCCCAATCGCTTCTTTGGCCGCCCACAACACGGCGAACTGCTCCGTGGTCCGCCGCCTTGCTTGGCAATAGCGGATCTCGCGCTCTGTATACACGCGTCGCAAGAACAGTTCGCCGTGTTCCTCGATCATGCGCCCGACACGTAAACATTCGACGATTTCCGTACCAATCCCCACAATTTCCATGATGGCCTCCCGTCCTCCCGATGAAGCTGTTTCATCGATTCTAGCAAAGATGCAGCTTCGGAGTACAATCGCTGTCTAGGCGCCCTTGTTCCGCAGAAGGAGAAGAGCAGAATGACGCACCAAGCCAAACAGGATCTCCTGGCCGATCTGACGCCGGCGCAGCGTGAAGCGGTGACGCATTTCGAGGGGCCGTTGCTCATCCTCGCCGGGCCGGGCAGCGGCAAGACCCGTGTCATCACGCGCCGCGTCGCCTGGCTGCTCCAGCAAGGAGTGCGGCCCAACAATATCTTGGCCATCACGTTCACCAACAAGGCCGCCGGCGAGATGCGCCAACGCGTCGAGGCGCTCGTGCCCGGCAGCCGTGTTTGGATCAGCACGTTCCACAGCCTCGGCGCCCGCCTGCTCCGCCAGTACGCCGACCGGCTTCAGATCGATCGCCACTTCACCATCTACGATCAGAACGATCGCGCGCGCATCGCCAAGATGGCCCTGGAAGATGCCGGTATGGCCAATGCGCGGATTTCGCCGGACTCCATCGCCGCCGCCATCAGCAAGGCCAAGAACCAGCTGCTCGGACCCGATCGCTATGCCAAGCAGGCCCGCGATTTTTACGAGAAGACCGTCGCCGAGGTTTATCCGCTTTACGAGAAGCGCCTGCGCGAAGCCAACGCCTTCGATTTCGATGATCTGCTGTACTGGCCGGCCCTGATGCTGAAGCACGATCAAGAACTACGGGCTGAATTGGATGCGCGCTTTCGCTTCGTTTTGATTGACGAGTATCAAGATACCAATCATGCACAATATGCCCTGGCCCGTGCGCTATCGATTGATCATCCAAACCTGTGCGTGGTGGGCGACCCAGATCAATCAATCTATCGCTTCCGCGGTTCCGACATCCGTAATATCCTCGATTTTGAGCGTGATTTTCCCGAGGCCCGTGTGTTGCGGCTGAATACCAATTATCGCAGCACCAAAACGATCCTGCACGCAGCCGGCCACCTCATCGCCCACAATCGGCAGCGTAAGCCGATGGATCTCTTCACGGACAATCCGCAGGGGCAAGCGGTGACTGTGCTGACGTTCGAGACCGGCGTAGACGAGGCCGAAGGAATCGCCCGCCGCATCCGCGAGGCAGTCGAAGCAGGCAAACGTAGTTATCGAGATTTCGCCGTATTTCTCCGCATCAACGCCCTGTCGCGTGGACTGGAGACAGCGTTTATCAAAGAGCGCGTGCCGCATCAGATTGTCCGGGGCCTGGCCTTCTTCGAGCGCAAGGAAAACCGCGATATCCTTGCCTATCTGCGTCTCATGGTCAATCCGCGTGATGATTTATCATTCCTGCGCATCGTCAACGAGCCGCCACGCGGCATTGGCAAGGTGTCGCTCGATCATCTCCGGGATTATGCAGCGCCGCGCGAGATGAGCTTGCTATCGGCAGCAGGGGAGGCAAGCAAAATCAAAGCCATCAAAGGCAAGGCGGTCTCGGCTTTGCAGGGTTTCCACCGGCTCATCAACGATCTGCGCCAGCTGCTTGAGGCGCCGCCCGATGAGGTCATTCGTCAAGTGCTGGATCGCAGCAGCTATCGGGACATGCTGCGCCGCAGTGATGACGAAGCAGATCAGGAGCGGTTGGCCAACATCGAGGAACTTATCACAGCGGCCAAGCAGTTCACAGACGAGGACACGAGCCGGACTATCGGTGATTTCCTGGAAAACATTACGCTGGCCAGCGATGTGGACAGCTGGGATGAGCGGCAAGATTGCGTCTCGATCATGACGCTGCATGCAGCCAAGGGTTTGGAATTCCCCGTCGTCTATATGGTCGCGGTGGAGCAGGGCTTGCTGCCGCACGAACGCAGCATTGCACGCAACGAAGAGCTGGAAGAAGAACGGCGGCTCGCCTTCGTCGGCATGACGCGCGCCAAGGAAGAGCTTTATCTGTGCCATGCCCGCAGCCGTGAGTTTCGCGGCCAGATGGTCTATCCGGTGGAGAGTATGTTCTTCCGCGAACTGCCGGCCGAAGCGATCGAGCAGGTCGATTGCACCAGTGGACGAAGCGAGTCGGCCTTCGCGGAATGGCGTAGCGGCGGCGCAGCGGCAGAGCAAGGCTGGCACGATGCTGGTGTGCGTTCGAAGCCAGCGCCCCTGCGCGTTCCGGAAAAGCATGAGGAAAAAGGTTTCGCTGAGGGAATGGTGGTGCGGCATGGTACGTATGGCATGGGACGCATCGTTGCGGTGAGCGGGCATGGAGGGCACTGCCGCATTAAGATCCGCTTCTCCACGGCCGGCGAGCGGACGTTCATCGCGGACAAGGTAAATCTGGAAATCGTGCGGAAAAAGTGAGTCCGGCAGGAGATTGCAGCGTGGCACGTCTTCTCGATCCCAAGCCTTAATTGGGAACGCAGAGGAAGCGTGTGGAAAAAATGATCTACGGCGCCGCCGGGCGGGCCGGTGCGGGACCGTAGATGACCTTCGGATTGGGCAACGAGTTGAAATCGCACTGCGCCAAGCGTTCGAGAATGACCTGCTCCAATTTGTAATCGCGGCCAATGGGAATCCAGTTGGATTCGTAGATGGGCTGCTCGATCACTTCGTACTGCCGCTCGATGGTGCTGTTCATGCGGAAAGAAGCGGAACCGGCCGTGGCTCTTACCGGGGCCGGCATATCTTCTAACTCTTTTAAGACTTTCACATCGATGTAGTAGCCACCCTCATCAGCGGTTGAGATGAGCACGATGCAGCGATGGCGGATCGATTGCAAGTCGGCCATCAGACGCTGGTAGAAATCGGGACTGCCCGGCTTCCACGGTTGGAGGATGCCGGGCGCCACGGCGGGCTGCGTTTCGATGCGGCCTTCAAAACGATTCATGTAGGCGATTTCCCAAAAGTCATCGACAATATCGAGAGCCTTCTGGAAAATCTTGTCGTAAACTTCCGGCTGCGGACCCTGGGGAAGATAGAGCGGGTTCTCCTGGGCGACAAACGGCTCCGGGCGGAGAAGGGTGCTTTCGCGAGGCATCGCTTGACCGGGCCGGAAGATGAGCGGGTTGTCGCGTAGCGGTCCGGTCGAGCAGCCCGCCAGTGCCAGAAGCAGCGTGGCGGCGCTCGTGACGAGGACCTGCCGGCGATTGATGCGACCCATACAGCCCCTCCGCCGCCCGCAGCGCAGTCGGCCCCGATGTTCCGATTAAGGGACGCTCTTATGGCAAAGGACGGCATGGCTGTCAAGGCAGAAACAAGTACCGGGGGCGGCGTCAACCCGCTGGTCGTGTCCTACCAGCTGGCGGCCGCCAGCCGAGCGCTTATTCCTCCTGGGCCGGCAGCTTCCACTCCTCATCGAAGAAACCTGCTGTCACGACTTTGCCCGGCCGGCGCGATGATGGTGGCGTGTTCACGTCGATTACCGCGAAGTCCGGCAGTTTCGGCACCTGTCGTGCATTATTAAGATAATCATACTCGCGGAAGGTGAAGCCACTGTTGAGCACAACGTAGCGCTTTGAATTGAGTGGATTGGGATAGATCAACAGTGGCACATGATTTTCGGCGGCGAACGTCCCCTTGCCCAGCCGCACGTGTTCACGGTCCCAGCCGATCGGCAGCTTGTCGGCGATTTGGGCCAGGACTTTGTTGCTGCCAGGATCGCCCCAGAGGACAAGATTATGGGCAGCGATATCGGCGTCGGTGAGAGCGCTATCGTCCTTAATCCGCGCCTCACCACGAAACTGCTTGCGCCAGTGCGAGACAGCGTGTCTCATCTCCGCCGCAACCCAGGCGCCAATCTTGTCGTGGAATGGCTGGCCAGTCGGTCGGACCATCAGAAAACTATCCAGGAAGGCGTCGTCGATCGGACCTTGCAGTCCAGGCCGTTTGCGCAGCCTGCCATCTTCGACTTGCGCAACCACCTCCCAGGTGTTGTCTTTCTTGCGGAAATGCGCCGTCCATGAGCGATCCGATAGCACCGGCGGAACGCCTTTGATTTCTTCCTCGTCGTCATCGATGCGGACGCTCGGCTTTTCCAGCGCTTCCAGTGGACACGAACCCGGTTCGAAATGCAATGTCAGGGCGGCGACGTTCCTCGTTCGGATCGATACGCCGTCGTTGAGGACAGCATCGACCTCGGCGCGTGACCAGTGCTTTTCCATACCGTCGATCTGCACCCACAACATCTTGTGATAGCGCAGCGTCCAGGTGGTGAATAATATGTGCATCGGCACGGCGTCGCGGCCATGCTTGACGATGCTGTCGATACGGCGGTTCAACTCTTCTTTGGTCTTGGCTTCGTAAGAATGGCCCGTTTGGGGACCGATTAAGTGCAAAAGCGTCATGCCTTCTTTTTTCATGGCCTCGGCCATTTTGTCGGCGGCCTGCTTTTGCCGATCGTTGGCGCCGCTGTAGGCGATGACGGGACAGTTGAAGAGATTGATCGCATAATCGGTGCAGTCATACCAGTGCCAGAGTTTTTGCTCGTACCAGGTCGGTTGTACCTTTTCCTCCTGAAAAACCTTGAGGAAATCCGCTGTCTCGCTGAAACCGGCGCCCGGGGCGGCGGCCGCCCACAGACCGGCGTAATGTACGGCAAATTGCCAACAGGCGGCCCCGCCCATCGAGAAGCCGCGTATGACGATACGATTTTCGTCGATGGGATAATGCTTGCGGACGTGGGCCAATGCTTCCAGGCAATCGATCTCGCCAGCGAACTTGTTGGCGTTGCAATAGCGGCCATACAGGTGCAGAACGAAAGCGTTTTTGGGTGTGAACAGGCCAGGTGATGATTGCCGTTCGTTGAGGAAAGCCAGTTCTGTCAACTTCTCGTTGCGGCCGTGGCACCAGATGTCGAGGCGATGCTCATAGGGACTGTTGGCCTGATACGTCGGCGGCACCACCAGGCCGTAAGGCTGCACCGAACCGTCGATTTTCGATTGGTAGCCGCGCACCACCAGGCCGGTCGCCGTCGTCCACGGCGCTTTGCCATCTCGTAGTTGCCGAGCGCGCTCCGCGCCTTGAGCGAGCAGCTTGCGAGCGAGGGCCGGTTCCTTGGGATTGTAAAACTCGTTGTACGTCAGAGCGTAGCGGACGGCGTTGTGGAAGATCTGCACGTCTGGTAGCAGCTCTAAAAGAGCAGGCTTGCCTTTGAGATCTTGCCGCAATTGTTCGATGTCTTTGCCCAGCGCTTCGACGCCAGCTTGCAGCTGGGCGCGGTCGGCATCGTCGATGGAGATGCCCGGCGGCGGTACCGGGCGGACCTTATCGGGCAGATTGTCGCCTGGTCCATCGGCATGGAGCAGGGCAGCGAGAGCGAAGACGCACAGCAAGAAGGAACAGTGCTTGGCCATAAACAGCATCCTTGTAAAGAGGGGGTCGATGGTGTTGTTGTTAGGAGATGGCACCAGAGGTGTCAACAACTGTTGGAGGTGCCGCTGGATTTTGGCAAGCGAAGTCGCGTCCTTTGGATGAGCGGAGTTGCGTCTGCACCCTGAGCAGCCTTTTCCACTCTCTCCCCTACAAAGGAGAGAGAGTTGGGACCAGTAGCACTTAATGGTTTGGGCAAGCTCTCTCGGATATGCCAGCCTGCCTAGCGCATTCCCTCCGTATTCGCCGATTTCGCTTGCCTCGATGCCTTGCTGTTTGCCGAATCTTAGGGCAGTTAACGAGACGGACCGGAAGCGTAAGCGGCGGAAAGGGAAATGATGCGACGAGACAGCCTAAATCGGTTCAGGGCCACGACCGTAAGGGAACGGTCGAGAGGCCGCTCCCTTACGATCGCGGCCCTGCTTTTGGCCTTGTCGGTTGCAGCGGCAGATCAACGGCAAGAAGCGGTGAAAACCGCTCCGGAGCCGGCCCCTCAGCAACCACCGCCCAATAACTGGTTCAACGTTTCCTCGCCGGGCACCCGTGCCTTGGCCCGGCCCGATTCGTTCTTGCAATACGGCCCGCCTCCAGAGGGCGTGTGCTGTCCGGGAAGAAGGTGCGGCCATTATCTGCACCGTATCCTCGCCTGGGCCACTTACTTCCCCAAGTACCGCGCCTGCTCCTGTTGCCAATGGTGCAACAGCTGCCAGTACAAAGGCGTCGTGCCGCTCTATACATTTTTCCTTAATCCCAAGTGTAGCGAAGGCAGCGGCGTCCAGGCGACCTTCGCCAACGAATGCTATCGCGGCTGCAAAACTTGTGCAGCCTGCGGCCATCCGTAATCGATGAACTGGAAGCGTAATCCGGCGACATGTCCGTCACTTACTCTTCCGGCTCGTATCAGGGACCTCCTTCACCCCGTCACGACGGGACCCGGACCCGCGCCGGGTCCCGTTCGTTTTGCGCCTTTGCTTTTCACTCTTGCTTTATAATGCAATGACGTGGTTTGCTGGGGAGGAGAGCCGATGGACATTGTGCCGGAATCCGCACGCCCCGAAGATTGGGGGCCAGCCTTCCGCCTGATCTTTTCGTATCTTCCCACCGAAGAGCGTGAGAATCGCTGCGCCAATGCCTTGCGTTTGCTTCAGCGTGGCGAACTTGATCCGCAGGGACTTTTCCTCGTGCGCAGTCCAACGGGTGAGCAGTGCGGTGCTCTCCTCTGCACGCCCGTTCCTGGCCGCAGTGCCCTCCTTTGGCCGCCCGGTGTGGTGAAGGACCGACGAGGCGCCAGCCCTGCCGAACAGGAAGACGCTTTGGTACGTCATGCCTGCGCCTGGCTACGGCAGCGCGGCGTGAAACTGGTGCAAACACTGCTCGCCCCGGAAGAAATGTTCCTGGCCGAATCGTTGCTGCGCAACGGTTTCTCGACCGTTACTCGTCTGTGGTATATGCGGCACGACCTCCATCTGTCCGTGGATTGCCTGAATATTCCTTCTCGCCTGGATTATCAAACCTTCGCCGATGACGCCCTGTTCCGGCAGACGTTGCTACGCACCTACGAAGGCACGCAGGACTGTCCCGAAGTCAACGGTGTTCGCAATATTGACGAGGTAATCGAAGGCCATCGCGCCCAGGGGGTTTTCGATCCCGAGCGTTGGTGGCTGGTCCGTAAAGGCGAGAAGCCGGTAGGTGTGCTGCTGATGACGGAGATGCCCGAAGGCGGCGCTTGGGAGCTG
>Ga0209061_1001579_pt1 | contig 36152 bp, 36 predicted proteins | sample Coa_R1_10_FD_187157 | JGI IMG/M metagenome (GOLD analysis project Ga0209061, IMG submission 187157) | Surface soil microbial communities from Centralia Pennsylvania, which are recovering from an underground coalmine fire - Coalmine... | ecosystem: Environmental > Terrestrial > Soil >... | reverse complement strand
TGACCACCATCGTGGTCGAGCATCGAGGCCGCTTCGCCAGGCTCGGGGCCGAGGAGGTGGAGGTCGCGCCGGCGGTCATCCGAGGTCGATGACGATCTGGTGGGGGAGGTGACCGAGATCCCAACCCGCCTCTGTGCTCGGCGCTCCGGGCGGCGCTCGGCCGCTTGTCATGCGGTCCGGACCGTGGCGGCCCTCCGGGAGGGAGATGATGCGGAGGTGCTCCGTCCCCGACGGCCGGACGCTACCGGCGTTCTGGTTCGCCCTGGGCCCCACCCCGGAGCCGTGGCAGGGCACCCGGCGGCAGTGGGGCGGACGCCGCTTCGCCTCCAACCGGGCGGTCCGGACCCTCGAGGCCGATCTCGACGCCCACCGGGAGAGGAATACCCCACGAAGCTGGCTTCGTGGGGAGTCTCGGACCGGTGAGTCGGCAGAGCCGCCCTCGTTCTCCGGGCTCCGCTCCCGCTGGAGCCGGGCGAAGGCGACCGAGTGCATGGATCGAAAGACCGGCGAGATCACCGGGCGGCGGGTCGGGCTCCCCAGGCTCGAGCGCAAGGGCCGAGATGGGGAGCCCCTTGGGACCGCTGCCCCCTTGGTACGGGGGCGATCCGGGTCGAGCCCGATCGCCGTCACGTCGGTTGGCGACCGTGGCCGGTCCCGAGGGGGTCATCGAGCGGGTGCCCAACCCGGGCCCGTGGCAACGGAACCTGACCGCACTGCGCCGGCTCTCGCGGTCCATCTCCCGGAGCCAGCGGGCTCGAGCCGCTGCCGGCAAAAGGGGCGGCGGAGAGCCCGGCTCCAGGCCCACCTCGTCGCCATCCGACGGCACGAGATCCATCGGCTCACCACCAGGCTGGACCAGCACGAGGTCTGCCGCTGGCCGAGCTGGTACCGCCACCTCACCTGGCCGGTGCTAGCGCGTGCCTGGCTGGCCGCGATCCGTGGCCTGGTGGTGGCGCTGCCCACGCGCTCGCTGGAGCTTCGCCTGGCGTGGTCATGGTGGAGACGAGCTAGAGGCTGGCATGCCCGGTGCAGCCACGACCGTCGTTGCACCCTCCGAGGCGGTCACGACACCTCATGAGTCACAACTACGGTGGTAGTCCGCACGAGCGGCACGAACCTCGACCTGATGGGTCGCGATCAGCCTACCGCTCTGATAGACGCCGCTAGTGCCGAGAGCCGTGAAGGTTCTCCCGTCGGGTGCTAGCTTTCCCTGCGCATGGACGCAGACGACCTTCTCGGGCACATGGTCGGGTCCTGTCAGGACCACATGGAACCAATAGGACAATTGGTCGTCGTCGATGGCCCACTCGCCGATACCGCGTGGCAGCTGGCCGTCAGGCAGCCGGATCCTGTCTGCGTGGAGAATCACGTTTGGGCACAGGAACCTCAGTTCAACCGTCTCGGTCTCACCTTGTCGCGGCCCCCTTATGAACGTCAGGTGCACATCCCAGGCACCAGTCAGGTCATGGCCTCCGGAGGGTAGCGCTGTCATCCGCATTCTCCACGTTGCCGATGTTGGTTCACCCCTCCTTCACGGCCAAGCCAGGGCGCTGGCCATGAGACCGTGACGGATGGTGTCGAGCCGTAACTTGGCGAAGACCCTGACGGTCTCGCTGATCGGGCCTCCGAACTCACCGCGTGCGCGCAGCGTCGCTGCCACCCCGCGCGGGTGGTCGAGCTCCTGGAACAGCGCGAGCGCTCGCTCCGGGTGGTCGCGAGCTTCCGCCGGCCCGCCCTTCCCGGTGGGCCACGATGCGGAGCCTGCGCAGGCCCGCTCCAGCCAGTTGCATTCGAGCTCGACGCTGCTTAGGCAGTGGCATGCCCACGCCTTCGAGGTCACGGGCCATCGGCTCAGCCGATCGCGCTCGGCTGGGTTCGTGCCCAGGAGGTAGACGCCGGTCATGGTGTTGATTCCCCCTTCCAGGATGTGCTCATGGATGGAGGGCGTGGCAATCCCACAGGTGGGGGATGTACGCGATCGCCATAGCCGCTGTGACGGCGGCGATGCCAATCTCATGCCGACGGGCGCGGAGCTGGCGACCACCTGGCCTCGATGTAGGAGAAGTCGCCAGCGAGTCAGGCGCAGGTGTGCTGCCAATGCCCCTTCCGAACGGCCCCAGGCCGCCGTCCTCTCGGCAGCCAGTTCGTCTCGCTGCAGCCGTGAGGTGTCTCGCGACGCAGCCGCATCCAGCAACCGTTGGAAAAGTGACGGCACCACCTCGCAGCGAGGGGCATCTTGGACGGTCGGCGTCTCCGAGGTCTGGACCATGCGGGTGGCCCGCCCCTCGGTCAGCCGTCGGTGCTCCAACACGGTGGGCCCAAGCCCCCGAGCGGTGGCGATGAAGCGGTTGTGCACCGCCCAACCGAGGCTCAGGCAGCTAGCCTCGCTGGGCAGTGGCCAACCTCTTGGGCCTCCGCTTGGCCTCCCCCAGCGGGTGGGTCGAGGTGGGGGCAGATGGCTGGCAGGTCCTCGGTCAGGCAGGCGGCCGCGCTCGTACTCGTAAGTAGATGCGCTCCGACTTGGTCCCCAGCTGATGCGGCCGACGCTTGCCGTCCGCCACTCGAGGGAGCCCTCACCCAGCGCCGCCCAGCAGACCTCCTCCACCCGCGGCAGCAGCTCGTGGTCGCTCTGGGGCTGGTTTGGCGATGAGGGTTCAGAGTCGGTGCGCCGTACTCCGCCGGCGGTCGGAATCTGGCCACCGCTCCTTGACGCCCCGGCAACGCTATCCGGACGGGGCCCTCGACGTGCGTTGGGCAGGGCAGCCCACGTAAGGTATCTCAGGTGCGGTCGACAAGGAAGTACAGACAGGCCTGGAATGCAATCGAGAGGATGGTCCGTGCCGACCTGCACATCGAGGAGCTGCGATGGGAGGCGATGCGGCGCCTGCAGGAAGCGGTCCCCTTCGACGGTTGGTGCTGGTCAAGCGTCGACCCTCTCTATCTTGTTCCCATTCGGTCCGTTGCCTGGCACTCGGCGGTGGCCTCGTCGCAGCAGAGGCTGTGGGAGATCGAGTACATGGAGGAGCCGGAGCTGTTCACGCTGACTCAGCTCGCCACGGCTCCGCAACGAGTCAACTCGTTGAGAGAAGCGACTGGCGGTGACCCTGCCAGGAGCCGGCGATGGTGCGAGCTGATGCGCCCTTGCGGGGTGGCTGACGAGCTGCGCGCGGCGCTGGTGACCGGTGGTCATTGCTGGGGAAGCCTGGCGCTCTATCGCGAGCGCTCAAGTGGCTGGTTCGACAAGCAGGATCGCGAATCTATCGCCGGGCTGGCGCCCCTCCTGGCCAAGCACTCTCAGGGAGCGTTCAGGAGCGTCTCCCCACCCAGTATGGACCGAGAGAGAACGGGCGGTGTGGTTGTCCTCGACGCCAACCTGCGGCCGTTGACGCGGGACGGTCAGGGGGCCCACTGGTTGTCGCATCTTCCGGGCAGGCTTGTGCCGCCTTCACAACCGCTGCCTGCGCTGATCTATGCTCTGGTGGCGCGACTGCGGGCCGGTCTGGCCGCCCGTGCCCGCACGTGGACAACCGATGGTCGCTGGGCGCTGGTGGAGGCGTCGCGCCTTGAGGGCCCTGCGTCCGCCGGGACCTTCGCGATCACGATTCAGTGTCTGCCGCCGCACGAGGCGGCCGACCTGCGGATGCGCGTCGCCGGGCTGTCCCGGCGGGAACGCGAGCTGGCGTCGTTGGTGTTACGTGGCTCCTCCACGGCCGAGATCGGGACCACGCTGCGCATCTCGCGTCACACTGTCCGCGATCACCTGAAGGCGATCTTCGAGAAGCTCGGCGTGCGCAGCCGTGGCCAGCTGACGGCAAGGTTACTAGGGGTGGACGGCGCGGCGTGAGCATCCCGCGGGCCGGGTGCCCCGGGGGCGAGGCGAAGACCGTCGCCCTAGTGGCGGTCCGCGGAAGTTCGTGAACCATCGGGCGACCAAGGGATCGCCCGTGTAGGTCCATCGGTAGGGGGGCATGGAGGCGGTTGTAGGTGTCGATGACACGCCACGATGGTCGCCTCCAGGGCGTCGGCTGATGGGAGGTCTCCCCGTCGCAGGCAGCGCCGACGCAGGGTGTTGAGCCAGAGCTCGACCTGGTTCTACCAGCTGGCGTGGAAGGGCAGGAGGTGCAGGACCACCCGGCCCGGATGATCGGCCAGCCACTCATCGATGAGGGGGCTGCGATGGATGTTGAGGTTGTCGAGCACGAGGTGGATCACCTCTTGGGGTAAGGTGATGAACTCCTCGCGGCAGCGCCACGGGCAGAGCCGGCCGAGGACGCGTCCGGTGTGAGCCTCAAAGGCCGCGAGCAGGCAGCGGGTGCCGTGGCGGATGTGCTCGAATGAGCGCTTGGCCAACTCGCCTGGCCGGCACAGTGGGAGGTTGGGGAAGCAGTGCTCGAGGGCCTGGATGCAGGTCATCTCGTCGCAGCACCAGGCCGGGCCGTCGTCGGGCGGGTTGAGGGAGAGGCCCACGATGGGGCGCATCTTGACCTCGAGCTGAAGGTCGGTCTTTCGTTTCCAGCACTCGAAGCGATGGGGCTTGAGGTCGGCTCCGTCGAGGATGCGCTGGACGGTGCGCCGCTGATCGACCCCAGCACCAGCTCGCGCCTGGCCAATGCCTCGGCCAGCAAGCCGCTGCCCCATTCCGTGTGGCCGACCAAGCCGTTGTCCTCGGGTCGAGAGCAGGCCAGGGCGATCACGGAGTGCCGCTCCTGGGCGCTGATCCGCCGCGGCCGGTCGCTGGCTGCTGCAGGGGTCGGCGAGCGATCACCCCCAGGTGAGCGCGGTCAGTAGGGTTGAGCTCAAGACGGCAAGGATGCGTGGTTGGTGAAGGTGGACGTCAACGGCTGGCAGCAACCGATATGAGGACTCGGTGCTGCTGACCGGCATGCCCCTTGGCGAGCCGCAGGAAGCCCTTGACCAGGCCTGCGGCCTATACCTCAACGATCCATCTGTCTGATCACGAACTTCTGCCGAAGACCGCTGGCCCCCTCTTCTCACGTCGCGTCCCGGGCAGGCCGCACCTACCCGTTGCCCGGGGTAGTTGGCTGGCCCGCGCGACCAGGCTCCCAGCGGCAGGATCATGCAGGCCCTGCTTGCGCTGAGACCCCACAGGTGGGGGATTCCCTGGCCTGGGCGGTTGGCGGCATCGTGGCCAAATGAGCACCAACGATCAACTGTCGGGGGCAAGAACGGCGCTGCGCGAGGTGAACCGCGCCACTGTAAGGCGCGCTTTCGAGATCATCTCGTCGGGCGCCGCCGACCGTGCGGCGGAGGTGGTCACCGACGAGTACGTAAACCACGCGGGCATTCAGCAGCCGCCTCAGTGCCGTGTCCCGGGCCCGGCTGGCTTTGCCGCCGCGATCCGTTGGATCAACGCTGTCTTCTCGGACCTCCGATTCAATGAGAAGCTCCTGGTCTGCGACGAGAACCATGCGGCCTTCCACTGCGTCATGACCGGCCGGCAGACCGGTACGCTTGGCGGCATCGCGCCCACTGGGCGCGCCGTCTCGATCGCTCAGACCCATCTCTTCCGCATGGCCGGTGGCCGCATCGCCGAGCACTGGTTGACCCAGGACGACGTTGGCCTGCTGCAGCAGATCGGCGTGCCGGCAGGGACCGTCTCCGGCGAGGGTGCCCGGAACTCGGACGAGGCGATCGACCGTTATCTCTGGGCGCTGGTGGCGGGGGACCCCACCGCCGCCGTAGCGGCATGCGCCGACGACGTGGTCCATGAGGTGATCGCGACCCCGGAGAGCGAGATCACTCAGGGACGTGACCACGTGCGCAGCTTCTACGAACAGCACCTCCAAGAGATGCCGATCGTCGAGTTCCGGCTGCTACGGCGGTGGCATGGTGACGGCATTGCGATCATCGACGCGTTGGTCCGGGCTACCGTTGTCGGCTTCGTGGGCGGCGATCGCCGGGTCACATACCGAAATCTGTCCCTTCTCGAGTTTCGTGATGGGAAGATCGCCCGGATCACACTGTGGATCGACCTGGCCGCGATCGAGAAGCAGCTCCAGGGGCAGTCGGATGCCCTTCGAAGCTGATCGGCTGCCAGGCACGTCTGGGGCCGCACACGAGGTGAGCGATCTACAAGTCCACCCCTGCGTTGGCGACAGGCCAGGTACGTGTGCTCGACAAGGGATCGTAAGGCAGCGAACGAGGAGCATCTAGGAGCGTCGGAACTTGCACGATGCCTCCGGCTGGGCTGCCGGCGCGCGGCCACATCCGATCCCGTGGATCCTCTGATAGAGGTCAATGACGGAACCAAGGTTTCGTCCCCTCGGAGGCCCCCATCGGTGAGGATCGGCCCGCCGGTTCGACGAGCAGCTGGCGCCCCTGGCGACGGTGGCCGCTCGCGGGCTCCCCAGACGGGTCAGCCAGATGGGTCCTGCCGTGGGCGGGGCGCGCCGGCCAGGTCCGGCCGCCGCATCGCAATCCCCGCCAGGGCGGCGCCCAGCGGGAAGGCCACGGCCCCGCACCCGGTCCACGCCGAGAGGTGCCCGAAGGCCCACGGACGCGGCCAAACCGATGCCAGGACGACCGCGCCAGATCCTCGTCGCCACCCGTCTACGAACCCGAGGGTGATCGTCGGATCCGGCGTGGGTTGGTTCAGCGCGAGGAACCGGCATCCGCCGGCGAGGCGCCCCCAGCCAAGCCGTTGCGGAACGCGTAGCTGACGGCCTGGGCACGGTCCCGGAGGCCGGTCTTGGCCAGGATGCTGTTCACGTGGCTCTTCACGGTGGCCTCGGTAACGAACAGCCGCTCTTGGATCTGCCGGTTGCTCAGGCCCTGGGCGATGAGCCTGAGCACCTCCACCTCGCGCGGGGTGAGGCCGTCGGGAAGTGTCGAGCCTGCCCGCCGTGCCGGCTCGCCGAAGCGGTCGAGCAGCCGCGCCTGCACGGAGGGATCGAGGAGGGCCTGCCCGGCGTGGACCGCCTGGATGGCGCGTAGCAGCTCCTCGGGGCCGGCGTCTTTGGTGAGGTAGCCGCGAGCGCCTGCTTCCAGCGCCCCGAACACCGATTCATCATCGGCGTAGGTGGTGAGGACGACCACGCGGGTCTGCGGATACCGCTCTCGGATCCGGCGGGTCGCCTCGACCCCGTCACAGCGGGGCATGCGCAGGTCCATGAGCATGACCGCCGGGCGGCGGTCGGCGACCAAGGCCAGCGCCTGCTCGCCATCCGCGGCGGCTCCCACCACCTCCACCTCGGGCATGAGGCGGAGCATGGTGAGCAGCCCCTCTCGCACCAGCCGCTGGTCGTCCGCGACAGCCACGGTTATGCGGGAAGCCATAGCCGTACCCTGAAGCCACCATCGTGGCGCCCCGCCTCGAGATTGCCGCCCAGCAGCTCAGCGCGCTCACGCATCCCCTCCAGGCCGTAGCCACCGGCTCCGTTGGTCGGCGCCGGCGGGGCAGTCCCAGCATCGTCCACGATCAGCTCCACGCCCCCGTCGCGGTAGCGGAGCTGGACCCTCACATCGTTCCCGGGCGCGTGTTTGCGGACGTTGGTCAGGGCCTCCTGGGCGGTCCGATAGAGGGCCAGCTGGGCGGCTGATGAGAGTGGCAGCGGCTCGCCCTCCACCGCGTACGTGCAGTGCAACCCCGAGTCCCGCTCGAAGTCCCTGACCAGGCTGGGCAGCATCTCCGCGCCTGGCACCCGGTCGCCGCGCAGAGCGCCCACCGCTCGCCGGGTCTCGTCCAGCCCATCCTGTGCCAGATGGCGGGCACGCTGCAGCGACTCCCTAGCCTCGGGCGAGGCGCGCTCCCGGTCGAGCAGCATGCGGGCCCCATCGAGCTGGACGATGAGGGCGGTCAGACTGTGCGCCAGGACGTCGTGGATGTCGCGGGCGAGGCGGGTGCGCTCCTGCACCTTGGCCGCCTCCAGCTCGCGCTCACGGCTTGCCCTCAGCTCGTCCAGCAGCAGGCCGACCCGCCGCTGCTCGTCGCGGAGGCGACGTACGCCGTAGAGCACGACGAAGGCGAAAAAGAAGAATCCAAGGTTGAACGCGATGTCGACCCAGACTGGCCCGCCCGGGACCCGGGCGGCGGCTAGCACCCATACGCAGGCCATCGCCCCGGTGAGTGCCGCCGCGGTGCACAGTGGGAACTGCTGGGTCGCATCCAGAATCACGATGTAGGCACCGACTGGGGTCCAGGACGCCACCTCGTTGTGGCTGAGCAGCGTTAGCCCAACGGTGGCGACCGCCATCGCGCCGACCCGGAGGATAGGACGGCCCAGCCGCTCGAAGAGGCTCAGCGCGATCAGCGATAGCGTCAGCGCCGACATGACCATGGCATGCAGCGGCACCAGCTCCCGTATCTCGCTCAGCCACAACTCCATCAGCAAAAGGGCCGCCATGACCAGCATGGCCAGCCGCCGCTGCTTGACCGAGAGCCAGGCCGTCTGTTGGGCCTCCATGGGCCGGATCGTATCAAGCGATCTCGGGCGCGACCTCCCCATCGGGCTCCCCCTCGCCCAGCCGTCGGTGGAGCCGGGCGAGCGGCGCCGGAGCCCACCAGCTCAGGTCCCCAAGCAGGCGCAGCACGGTGGGGGCGACCACGGCTCGGACCAGGGTGGCGTCGATCGCGATGGCGATGGCCAGCCCAATGCCCAGGGACTTGATCAGCACCGTGCCGGCCCCTAGGCCGAAGCTGGCGAAGACCGCGACCATGATCGCCGCGGCGCCGGTGATCAGACGGCCGCTCCGCTCCAAGCCGGTGGCCACGGCCGCTGGAGTATCTCCGGTGTGGCGCCATTCCTCCCGGATGCGGTTCAGCATCAGCACCTCGTAATCCATCGAGAGGCCGAAGAGAATGCAGAAGACGAGCACCGCGATGCTCGGGTCCTGGGTCTGGGGGGTGAAGTCGAGCGGGCCGCTCAGGTGGCCCTGCTGGAAGATCCACACGATCGCGCCGAACGCTGCCCCCAGTGAGACCAGGTTCATCGCCACCGCTTTGAGCGGGAGCAGCAGCGAGCCGGTGAGGAGGAAGAGCACCAGGTAGGTCACGCCGAGCACGAAAAGGGCCGCTGCCCGCGTGTGCGATGCGATCCAGCCAACCTCGTCCTCGGTGAACGCCGTGGTGCCGCCGACCAGCTTGCGGCCACCGGGCGGGCCGGGCTCACGGCGGAGGCTTGCGATCAGCGCTCTTGCCTGGGCGCTGGTGGGCGCGTCAGCACTGATGACGTCGAGGACCAAGAGGTGGGGACCGACCGCCTGCGCGCGGAGGGTGGGCGGCGCGGTGGCGGCGGCGGGGTCCTCCACGGTAAGCACGCCTGGGAGCCGGCCCAGCCGTCCGGCCAGGCGCTGCGCGTACCCCGCCCGCGCGGGTGTGAGCGGGCTGCCGGCACCGTAATCCAGGACGACCGGGATCTGCTCCTGGCCCTGATGGGGGAAGTTGCTTGCGATCTGCTCGTAGGCCCACCGGGCCTGGTTCTGAGGCGGGAGGAGCTTGACCCCGCCGCTGCCGAGCTGGAGGTCCGTTGCGGGGGATGCCAGCAGGCCGAGGACCGCGAGTGCCGGCGGCAGCGCGACCAGTGGACGCCGCATGACCAACGTCGCCACCATACGCCAGAGGCCGCGCCCGCCGGTCTGGTGCGCGACGAGCGGCAGCGGGAGCCGGCTCACCGAGCGGCCGAGGATGGCCAGGAGGGCGGGAAGCAGGGTGAAGGCGAAGAGTTCCGCTGCCACCACCGCGAACGTCCCGCCCAGCCCCATCGTGGCCAGGTAGGAGCCCCGGTAGAAGAGCAGCCCAGAGAGGCCCACCGCCACCGCCAGGCCGGAGAAGATCACGGACCTGCCCGAAGTCGACATGGCGACTGCCAGGCTCTGCGCTGGGCCGTCGCCCCGCTCTAGCTGCTCGCGGTAGCGGCTGACGATGAAGAGCGAGTAGTCGATCCCAACCCCGAGGCCGACGAGCGCGGTCAGGTCGGTGGCGTACTGGGATACGTTTGTGAGGCGGGAGAGGAAGAAGACGCCGCCCAGCCCACCGAGGACCGCCAGCGCGCCCACGCCCAGCGGCAGGATGGCGGCGACCACGGTGCCAAACACGAGCAGGAGCAGAGCAGCCGTGATCGGCAGGGAGTACCGGGTGGCGGCGCCCAGGTCATGCCCGAGCTGGGTGTTGAAGGCGGCGTTGATCGCGAGATCACCGGTGCCGGTCACCTGGAGCGGTGCGCTGGGCCCAAGCTCTGCGCGAAGATCCGCGTAGGTGGCGTTCTCTGCCTGTCGGGTGCCCTTCAGCGTCACCACCACCAGCGCCTCATGCCCGTCGCGGGAGACGAGCCCTGCCGCCGCCGGGCCGGCGCCATAGGGGGTCGCTACCGACGCCACGCGTGGGTCACGCAGGAGTGGCTGGACTGAGGAGCGGAGCGCCGCCGCGAAGGCCGGCTGGGCGGCGGTGAGCGTGGGGCTGCGGTACAGAAGCTCCAGCGAGGACGCGTTCTGCCTCGGCAGTTGCTGCTCCATGAGCTGTTCCGCGGTCCCTGCCTCGGTGTCGGTCATCCCGGTCGTGTTATCGCTGGGGCTGCTCCCGACCGCGATGCCGGCGAGCGCAAGCATGACCAGGCCGACGGAGAGCACTAGCACCGCCCAGCGGTGCCGGTGAACCATGAGTGCCCACCTCGTAAGCATGGCTGACAGTCTCGCCTGTCCCTTGCCGGGCCGCATCAGTCCCAGGTAGGAACTTCGCCGGTGGGCCCGTCCAACCCGGGTTGGAGCGGTGGTTCCAACCCCCAGGCGCGGTGGCCCCCGCCGTCTCAGCAGGCTGGTCCACCCGCTCCTCGTACCCCATGCCCGTGGACGCTGACCGGCGGGCCGGGCGGCCAGCCTTCCCCGTCGGAGGCCACCACGCGGCTCGATGAGGGAAAATCCCATGGGTGATCGGCGAGCCCGCTGTGGAGCCACGCCTGCGCGACCTCGTGCGGGTGCGCCGCGTCCGCGACCGGATCGATCGCGAGTATGCCCAGCCGCTGGACGTGGAGGCGCTCGCCCGGGGCGTGCACATGTCGGCCGGGCACCTCAGCCGCCAGTTCCGGCTCGCCTACGGCGAGTCGCCCTACAGCTACCTGATGACGCGGCGCATCGAGCGCGCCATGGCGCTCCTGCGTCGTGGCGACCTCAGCGTCACCGAGGTCTGTTTCGCGGTCGGTTGCTCGTCGCTGGGCACCTTCAGCCGTCGCTTCACCGAGCTGGTCGGCATGCCGCCCAGCGTCTATCGGCACCGGGCGGCGGGCGAGACCGTGGGCATGCCGCCGTGCGTGGCAAAGCAGGTGACCAGACCGGTCAGGAATCGAGAAGCGCGGGTCCGGGAGCCGCGATTAGCCTGATCGCCATGGACGTCACCATCCACGCCAGCTTCCTCCCGCACACCGACCCGGAGGCGTCGCTGGCCTTCTATCGCGACGCCCTCGGCTTCGAGGTCCGCAACCACGTCGAGTACGGCGGGTTGCACTGGATCACGGTCGGCCCCGCTGGCCAGCCCGACACGTCCATCGTCCTGGCGCCGCCGGCCGCCTACCCTGGGGTCACCGACGACGAGCGGCGTACCATCGCCGAGATGATGGCCAAGGGCACGTACGCCATGATCCTCCTGGCGACCAGGGACCTGGAGGGCACCTTCGCACGGCTGGAGGCCAGCGGCGCCGAGGTCGTCCAGGGGCCGGCCGAGCAGCCGTATGGGGTGCGCGACTGCGCCTTCCGCGATCCTGCGGGCAACCTGATCCGCATCCAGGAGCTGCGCTGAGCCGCCCGGCCATCGCATCGGAGCCCAGGCGGCTCGATCCGCTCGATGTACGGAGGTGTTTCGCCGTGGCTGGCAGGAATCCCACGAGGAAGGCCGCGCAGCGGCCCACCCGGAGCACGACCGCGACCGGCAGGACGTCCGGGGGCCTCACCGACGAGGAACGGGCCGCGGTGCGGGAGCGCGCCCGAGAGGCGCGCCGTGGCTCGGATGCGGCAGAGGGGGAGCGCGAGGTGCTGGCCAAGATCGCCGAGATGCCAGAGCCGGATCGGGCCATGGCCGAGCGGCTCCACGCCATCATCAAGGCCAGCGCTCCTGCCCTCTCGCCGAGAACCTGGTACGGGATGCCGGCGTACGCCCGGGAGGGCAAGGTGGTCTGCTTCTTCCAGAGCGCGCAGAAGTTCAAGACGAGGTACGCGACGCTCGGCTTCAGCGACGCGGCGAGCCTGGACGACGGCGACATGTGGCCGACCTCCTTCGCGCTGAAGCGGCTGACCGCCGCCGAAGAGGCGAGGATCGGCGCGCTGGTGAGGAAGGCGGTGAGCTGAGGACCGGCACACCGCCGGACACCACCGCGAGGTCGTCGCCTCCGGGGTGGAGGCGCTCCTGGATCGAGGTGCCGACGAGGAGGGCCTTCGCCGCCGGGGCGACGGTTGGACGGCGTGTGGGCAGCCTACGCTCCAGGCATCGTGTCGTTCGACGTCTAACCGCCGTTGCGGCACGTAGGAGCGGGTGGCCTATCACGTGAGTTCCTCCTCGGCGCCTGGGCTGAGGGCCCCATTCTCTTCCCTCCCCGACGCGCGGGCTCACCCCGTCCACCCACCATCCTGGGGCAGGTTCCGGATGATGCCCCTGGCTTGTCCTGGTGGACGTCGACGCGGAGGGCAGGTGGGCGAGGTCGGACGAGCGTCGCTTGAGCGCGCGGAGGGGTCCGGATCTGGTGTCGCCGGCCGCACGACGGCGGTCCGGGAGCTGCCGAACTGGTGGGTGGGAGCGGGACCGGCGGACGTCGACGGCCTCGCCAGCGATCTTGGCGGCGGCGAGGGACGGCACATCTGCAGATGCCCGGCAGCGCCTGGAGGCAATCGAGAAGGGTCGCGGCGTCGGCCCCGACCCTTCTCGACCTACTCGGCCAAGGACAGCGCCGACCGGCGGCTAGCCGGGCAGGCCGGTCGCCTCCGCTGCCTCCAGCGCGGCCCGGAGCCGTTCCAGCAGGGCCCGGCCCGAGGCGAGGTCCAGCTCCAGCGCCACCCGGGCGTCGGTGCCGAGGTCGTAGTTGGCGAAGTCGAGGAGCAGGGCGTGCTCCGCCTCCCCATGGGTCGCGTGGTCGAAGGCCACGGTCGCCTGGGTGACCGGGAACCACCCCCGCTGACCCCTTCCCATCCCCCTGATCGCCGCCGTCTCGCAGATCGCCGTGCACACGATGGAGTCCCTCCTCAACCTCAGCCCCGCAGATGCCTCTCGAAGAAGCCGAAGACCTTGCCCCAGCCGTCCATCGCCTGCTGCGGCCGGTACATGGGTGTGTGGTAGTAGAAGAACCCGTGCCCGGCGCCGTCGTAGCGGTGGAATTCGTAGTCCTTCCCGTGCTTCTTCAGCTCCGCCTCATGCTGGTCGACCTGGTCCGGTGAGGGAGCCTGGTCCTCGTTGCCGAACAGCCCGAGCAGAGGCGCCTCTAGATCCTTCGTGTACTCGATCGGGGCCACCGGACGGGCGGGGGTGAGCTGGTCTGGCGACATCACTACCCCGCCACCCCAAAGGTCGACCACCGCCGAGAAGCCCCGGATCCTTGACGCCGCCAGCAAGGCGTGGCGTCCGCCCGAGCAAGAGCCGATGATCCCCACCTTGCCGTTGGCCGTGGGCTGCGCCTGCAGCCAGCGGAGCGCCGCCTCACAGTCGGCGACCACGCTGTCGTCGTGCACCCCTCCCTGGGCACGAACCTTGGCCGCCACGTCGTCCGGGGTGCCGTGGCCGAAACGACAATAGAGGTCGGGGCAGATCACCGTGTAACCGTGCCGGGCCAGCCGCTCGGCGAACTCCTGGTAGAACTCGTCCCAGCCCGGCAGGTGGTGCACCAGCACGATCCCGGGCAGGGAGCCATCTGCCTGCGGCCGGGCGACGTAGGCGTGGATCTCGTCGCCCCCGCCGCCAGGGTAGGTGGTGATGCCGGCCGTGATCGAGAGCTTCGCGTCGGTGTTATAGGAGTTCCACATCCTTACCTCGCTGTGGGCCTTCTTCTCCTCCTGCCTGACCGGTGCGGTTGAGGGCCATCGCCAGCCGGGCGGCCCCCCTTCCGCCAACCGAAGTGATGGTACTCGGGCTACTCCCTGTCGATGAGAGCGCGGGCGACCCGAAGGAGGGCAGCCCGCGCCGGCATCGGGTCGAACCGGATCGGCGATGGGCTGTCGCCCCGCCGGACCGACGCCGGGGTGGACGATGGTCAGCTCGCCGGCCGTCCGTTCCCGACGCCAACCACCGGGTCGTGACCGCCGCCGAAGCGACGGCGGGCCTTGGACGGCCGCTTCACTCGGCATGTCGGTCCTTCCGGAGGCTGCCCGACGATCGTTTCGGCGCCGCCGTCTCGCGCGACGGTCTGCGCGCCCGGCGGCACCGCTGGCCGGAGGGGCCGGCCACCGGGACCTCGGCCGTGCCGACGCCGCTCCGATGGGACCCGCCTCACCTTGAGGTCAACCCCGACCCCCGGGTGCGGCACGTCGACATCGACGGGTGGATCTCCCCCGGGGCCTGCGCTCGCCGGTTCCCGATCCGGCGTCGTCGTCGGGCCTCCGCTGAAGGGATCGACCCGCAGCCAGGTGGCTGCCGCCGCGTGGCCCAGACCTCCGTCTCCGGGCTCGCCACCGGTGCGCACGGGAACCAGCACGGAGAGCACCTCAACGGTCCCGACGGCGATCGTCGACGGGCGGCGTGGGGCCAGGGCCACGACGCGGTCGACCGCGCCTCCATGTCCACCGTGGGGGCGACCACTGGCGCAGGTGCCGAGCGAGGCTTCGCTGGGGCACGGGCATGCAGGTGCCATCGGGCACGCGCGAGAGCGCTCGACGGCCGGCGGACACGGCAGGTCGGCGGCGTATCGGGCAGCCCGGCCGTGGCCAGGCGAGCCGGTGGCACCGCTGTCTCGATTGCGAGCGCGGTCAGTGGAATCGCGCCCCGGCGGCCTGTGTTTGCTCCCGTCATGAAGGCGATCGTCTACGACAGGGCTGGCGGGCCCGAGGTGTTGCGCCTGGTCGATCGGCCGGTGCCCGAGCCAGGGCCGGGGGAGGTGCGTGTCCAGGTGCACGTCTCTGGCGTCAACCCGACCGACTGGAAGCGGCGCCGGGGCCTGTCCGAGCCGTTCCCGGAAGGGGTGGAGCAGGTTCCCAACCAGGACGGCGCGGGCCGGATCGACGCGGTGGGGAAGGGCGTCGACCCGAGCCGGATCGGCCAGCGGGTATGGCTCTACGAGGCCGCCCACCGGCGCCCACATGGCGGCACCGCCCAGCAGTGGACCACCGTCCCCGAGACTCAGGCCGTGCCCCTGCCCGATCAGGCCTCCTTTGAGCTGGGCGCGAGCCTCGGCGTCCCGGCGCTCACCGCGCACCGGGCGTTGACGCTGGCCGCGGGCGGCCCGACCCGGCTGGCCCCCGGCGCCCTCGCCGGCGCCACTGTCCTAGTCGCGGGCGGAGCGGGCGCGGTGGGGCACATGGCCATCCAGCTCGCGGGCTGGGCGGGGGCGAGGGTGATCACAACCGTGAGCGGTCCGGAGAAGGTGGCCTTGGCCAAGGCCGCGGGCGCCGACCACGTCGTCAACTACCGTGCCCAGGATGCGACTAGGGTCATCCGCGAGCTCGCCCCCGGGGGGGTGGACCTGGTGGTGGAGGTGGCGCCGGCGGTGAACGCCGCGCTGGACATCGCCGTGCTGAAGAACAACGGTACCGTCGCCTACTACGCCAACGAGGGCGGTGATGCGCTCACGCTGCCGGTGCGCGAGGTCTTCAGCCGCAACCTGGACTGGCATGGGCTGCTGCTCTACACCCTGCCCGCAGACGCCAAGGCGAACGCCGTGGCCGCGGTCTCCGAGGCGGTCGCCTCGGGGGCGCTACGCGTCGGCGAGGAGGCCGGGCTGCCGCTGCATCGCTACCCCTTGGAGAGGGCGGCGGAGGCCCACGCGGCGGTCGAGCGCAGGGCCGTGGGCAAGGTGCTGATCGACCTCCCCACCGGGTGAGCCATCCGGTCGATCCCTGCGCCGTCATGAGGACGCCGGTGGGACGACGGAAGCTGAGCGAGGCCCTGGAGGGGGTCGAGGACGTCGACGATCTCCGGGACGGCGGGCGCCGTACGCGCCCGTTCGTGGAGGCGTCGGTGGAACGGGCAACGGGCGACCGCGTCGTCCGGTGCGGGGGCGGGACTCCGACCACCTCGCCGTGCGCTCCGGCGTCCCCACCGCCCTCGGGCTCCCGTGCGCCACGATGCGGAGCGAAGGGGCCAGCATTCCCCTTACCTGGTCCTTCGCGATCTGGCGCTGCCTGCAGGACGGGGCGCCCTACCGACTTCGCTCAGCATCCCGCTCTTGAGGTGCTCCTCCACCCAGCTCATCAACGTGGCTTGGGATAGGGCGGCTCGTCCCCCGGGAGAGGGGCCTCTAGGCGGGATGGAGCCCTGGGGCAGGGTCACCGGGGAGCCATCCACGGGCACACGCAGCCGTGTCCTCGATCCCCCGGCCTCGAGGCCGTGAGGACGTCGCTCGGCGAGCACGGCGACCGTGGTCCCGGGACCGGGGAGAGGTCCAGCGTCAGATGACGAACCCGACCCGTCGCCCTGCCGGGTCGGGAGCTGTGGGATACGATTGCCGAGAACAGGGCGCCGTCCTGCTCGGGCGCCGTGACCGTGGGAGGGGTGTCATGTCCGAGTTCCCGGATTCCCATCGAGACCTGCTGGACGCCGAGGTCGGGATCCTCTCGACCGTCGGAGACACGGGAATCCCGCACACCACCGCCATCTGGTTCCTCTACGACGACGAGGACGGCGAGCTCAAGAGCTGGCTGAGCGATGCCCGCCAGAAGGTCAGAAACCTCATGAAGCGGCCTCAGTTCAGCTTCTTCATCCTGGACGTGGCCAACCCGGCCCGCTACCTCGCCGTACGTGGCCGGGCGGAGCTGGCGCCGGATCCGGACTGCGTCTTCGGCGAGCGCGTGGGCAGGAAGTACAACGTCGACATCCACCGGCTGCTCCAGGAGGGCGAGACGCGGTACGTGGTGACGTTCAAGCCGCTGAGGATCATGGTGCGCTGAGGGCGACCCGCCGGAGCGTCCTCGAGCCTCTGGTGATGCCGGCGTCCCGTCGACCGCAGGTCGGGCTGCGGAGGCGCGGGCCGCCGGGCTCGGCCTTCGTGTCGGAGGGCCGTCCAAGCGCGGGAAAGGCTCGCCTCCGTCGCCGTGCGGTTCCTGTCGCCACCTCCGGCGGGTGCGTCCGGCGGCCTCCTGCGCATGCCGGCCGTGGCCCCGGGGCGCTCGCGATCGGCGGGGCGTTCACGCTTGGGGTCGGCCCCCCGAGGGCGCCCGGCCTCCCCGTCGTGGGCTCGACGCGCGATCCCGGTCGCCGATCCGATGCCTCCACCGGTGGCGAGCGCGGCCGGGGCCGGGCCCCGGCGAGCCTCCCGTGCCTCTCGGTGCGTCCCCCCGTGGCTCGAAGCTCGCCGGCCCGATCGTGAGGGAGCGGGACGCGCCGAGTCGTGGCGCCGACGTCCTCCTCACCGCCCTGGGGCCGGTGGCCTGGGGCACGACCTACGTCGTGACCGCGGCCCTCCCCCACCGCCCCCTGCTGGGCTCGGCGCTCCGCGCCCTGCCCGCCGGGCTGGCCCTGACCCTGCTCACCCGCTGGCGGCCGGAGCCCGGCCGCTGGCCGCAGCTGGCCGTCCTCTCCGGGCTGAACATCGGGCTCTTCTTCCCAGCCCTCTACCTGGGAGCCCAGCGCCTGCCCGGATCGGTGGCCGCGATCGTGCTCGCCGCCCAGCCCTCGCTCACCGTCTTCCTGGCCTGGTGGCTGCTCGGCCAGCGGCCTCGGCTGCGCCTGCTGGCGGCGGCGCTGGCCGGCATCGTGGGCGTAGCCATGGTGGTCCTGCGCCCGGTGGGCGAGCTGGACGGGGTGGGCCTGGGGGCTGCGGCCCTGGCCATGGTGAGCTGGTCGCTGGCCACGACGCTGACCGCCAGGTGGGGCTGGACCATGCCCTTGCTCGGTTCGCTGGCCTGGCAGCTCCTCCTCGGCGGCGCCCTGGACCTGCTGGGGGCCGTGCTCCTGGAGCGCCCCCTGCCCGGCCTCGGGCCGCTGGACCTGGCCGGCTACGGCTACCTCAGCGCGGTGGGGACCGCGGTCGCGTACGGGCTCTGGTTCCGCGGCCTGCGCCGCCTGCCAGCGGCGGTGGTGAGCATGCTGGGCCTGCTCAGCCCGGTGGTGGCGACACTGATCGACGTGATCCTGCTGGGGCAGCGCCTGAGCTGGGTCCAGGGCCTGGGCATCGGCCTCGTCCTGACCGGCGTGATCGTGGCCCAGACGCGGGCGACCGAGCCGCGGCCCTCCGCCGGAGGGGAGGTCTGAGAGCCGGCCGGCGGGGTCAGCACCGGTGCGTCACCGCACGCCGGCTGGTTCCGCCGGCCCCCCGTCCTGAGCCGGGAGCCCGCGCTCGCGCCCGGCGCCCTGTCCGCCGGGCACGATCCGGGGCTGGAGCCGGATCCGCTCTCGGGGAACGATGGCCATGAGCGCGCCCCGGAGGGTGGCGTAGGCCTCCTCGCCGAGCCGGTCGCGGAAGCGGCGCTCGATCTCCTCGTTGACCGCCCGCACCACCCGGACCACGTCGTGCGCAGCCGCGGTCGGGACGATCAGCTTGGCCCGGCGGTCGGAGGGGTCCGGTCGCCGCTGCACGTAGCCCAGCCGCTCGAGTTCGTCGACCAGCTCGCCCACCGCGGCTTTGGTCATGCCCGCCCGCTCGGCCAGCACCGAAGGTCGGGTCCCCTCGGCGTCGAGGTTGGCGAAGACCGCCCCGTGCTTGTGGCGGATGGAGGTGTGGCCGGCCCGACGCAGCGCCGCTAACAGCACCGAGGCCGTCTCCTGGTAGGCGGCGAGGAGCAGGGACTGGGTGTAGGGCTCGTTCCGACCCGTTGCCACAATCGTAAGGATACTTTAGTATTGCTGCCATACCGTATGGTTACCTTATCAATTGGAGGTGCGAGGATGCCCCCCTCAACCGTCGTTCCACGTCCCTATCGGCTCGGGCCCGGCGAGGGTCACGCGCTGTGGTTCCTCGGCAACCTGGTCACGGTCAAGGCGGACGGCGCCGCCACTCGGGGCCGTCTCACCGTGGTCGAGTTCCTGAACCCTCCCGGCTTCGCCCCGCCGCTGCACCGGCATCGCGAAGAGGACGAGCTCTTCTACGTCATCTCGGGCACGGCCAGCTTCCACTGCGACGGGGAGGTCCTGGAGGCGGCCCCGGGCGACGTGGTGTTCCTCCCCGCCGGGCGGCCGCACACCTTCGTCGTGGGGCCCGACCAACCCCTGCGCACGCTCCAGATCACAACTCCATCGGGCTTCGAGTCCTTCGCCGCCGCCGCCGGCGAACCGGCCCGGCAGCGCCGGCTGCCCGAGCCCGGGCCGGTCGACGCCGCAGCGCTGGGCCGGGCCGCGGCCGCCCACGCCATCGAGATCCTGGGCCCGCCTCCTGTCGCCTGACCGGCTCCGTTCCCGGGGCCGCGGGAGACGGCCTCCAGGGGGCGCTCCCGTCGGCCTCGGGACGGCCCGCCGGCGGCGCGCGTCGGCCTCGGGACGGCCCGCCGGCGGCGCGCGTCGGCCTCGGGACGGCCCGCCGGCGGCGCGCGTCGGCCACGAGCCACCCGGCCGGAGACGAGGTGGTCGCGTCATCTTTTTCCGGTTTTTCCGGCCCCGCCTCCCGATGGACGTCCCCTGCCGTAGACGTCGACTCCAAGCCCTTGGCAGAGATTCCAGAGCCCGCCCGAGGGCATGCTCTGCTCGTGATCGATGACCAGTGCCGAGATGAGGGGGCGGGCCTCGTCTCGACGCAACTCCTCCAGGGCCACCTGGCCAGTAGGTAGCCGATCTGGTTCCTCCTATGGGTATGGGGCCCTGCGGTCAATCGATAGCCGTCACCGGGCTCGCCAGCTCGCCGTAGGCGTGGACCCCACGGTCGGGCGCTCATCCGTGGAGGACCTCACGACACCGCTATTTGGCCTCTTCCCAGGCGCTGGCGTCGCCCCCCATAGACGGTGCGTGCCCACCGGAGCAGCCTCTCCGGTAGCCTCGCCATCCTAGACCTCCATCTTTTTCTGGGGCCGTCGTTCCCTGATCTCGGCGGGGCCGGCCGCCGAGCGGCGCCGACGGCCCTCCCCGCCGGAACGGGTCTCGACTCGATCAGATGCCGGCCAGGAGCCGCGCCTCCTCGAGGTAGGGACGGGAGGGGTCCCTCGTGATCAGGTTCAAGACCACGTGGTCGGCGCCGGCCTGGCGGTGCTCCTCGACCCGTTGCCGAACCTCCTCGATCCCGCCCCAGGCCACCAGCGCGTCGAAGAGCGCATCCGAGCCGGGGGGCTCCAGGTCGGCCTCGCTCCAGCCGAGGGCGAGGAGGTTGTTCCGGTAGTTCGGGGCGGTGAGGTAGAGGCTGGTGTAGCGGTTCCCGATCGCTCGTGCCTCCTCTCTCGATCCGGCCAGCACCACCGCCTGCTCGGGGGCGAGCAACCGGTCTGGCCCCAGGATGGCACGGGCACGGCGGGTGTGCTCCACGGGGACGAAGTAGGGATGGGCGCCGGCCGTGCGCTCGGCGGCCAGGGCCAGCATCCGGGGACGCAGGGCGGCGAGCACGCGGTCCGGGGGTGGCGCCTCAGGGCCTCGCCAGCGCGACTCAGCCTCGTCCATGGCGTCCAGGTAGGCGCGCATGGTGGCCACCGGCTGGCCGTACCGGTGGCCACGAAGGGCCACGTTGTGGGGGTGAGCGACCCCCAGGCCGAGCACGAAGCGACCGTTCCCCAGCTCGTTGAGGGCGCGGGCGCCGAAGGCCATGGCGGTCGCGTCTCGAGCGTAGATGTTGGCGATGCCGCTGGCCACGATCATGCGCTCGGTGGAGGAGAGGAAGATGGCCCCTTGCACGAAGGACTCGCGGGCGAACGCCTCCCCATACCAGATGGCGCCGTAGCCGAGCGCTTCCAGCTCGGCCACCACCCGACGTTGCACGGCGGTCGGGAAGGCCGCCAGCTCCCCGCTGAAGATCCCCAGTCGTCCAAGCCGTTCACGGTCCACGCCGCCAGGGTAGCGCCGCGTGCCATGACGATGCGTCACGAGTGGCAGCGAGACAGTACATTCCTGTCGATGAGCCAGACCTCACCGAAGCAGCTCCAACTCCGTCCCGGGACCTGGAACGTCGATGCGATCCACTCCCAGGTGTTCGCCAGCGTGTGGCACATGTCGGTGGCGCGACTGCGAGCCAAGTTCCCCGGCCTCTCCGGTCGCCTGCAGGTGGACGCCGAGGATCCGCTACGCTCGTCGTTCGAGATCGAGATCGACGCCCGGTCGGTGACTACCGGGCACCCCGCCCAGGAGGACTTCATGCGCTCCGAGCCCTGGCTCGACGCCGAGCGCTACCCGACCATCAGCTTCCGCAGCACCTCCATCGCCCCTCGCCAGGGGGGCTTCCTGGTCGACGGCGAGTTGACCATGAAGGGGGTCACGCGCCCGTTGCAGATCCCGGCTGAGTTCCATGGGGTGATCGCGGACTCCTGGGGCCTACGGACCGGGTTCACCTCGGTGGTCACCATCGATCGCCGCGAGTTCGGGATCAGCTGGAACCGGATGTTCAGCTGGGGGCCGATGGCCAGCGAGGAGATGGAGATCGCCCTCGACCTCGAGCTCGTGTACCCGGACGAGTCGCTGGCCGAGAGGCCGACCTGAGGGAGGAGGACCTCGGCCCGTCCCGGCTCGGATCGGTTGGCCTCACCTCTGGAGTTGGACGACGGCGGGCAGCCCCTCGACGATGCCCACGTGAGCGGGCTGCCAGCTGGCCTTGTCCCTCGCTCGCTGGCTTGGGAGTCGCGTGCTGGTGTCGATCAGGGCCGCCTTCAGGGAGGGCGCTGCCGTCCCGATCACGGGCGCGGGCACGGGGAGGAGCGGGGACGCCCTGGCCGCGCTCCCCAGCGTGCGCAGGAGCTCGATCATCTCCTTGGCATCCGGGCCGGCGCCGTAGAGGCCCCCGATCTGGCCGCCACGGGCGACCTCGGCACCGTTCGCCCCTTGGCCAGGAGGGCAGCCAACCGCCTCGTGGACGAGGGAGAACGACCCGGCGACGTGGCGCTGTGTCCTGCGGCCGGGGCGGCCTCGAGCAGGTCCCGCGAGCCTTGCCGACGTATCCGGTTGATGGCCCGCAGGTCGGGGGCCGGGACGGGGGAGGGCGGTCAGCAAGCCCGCGGCCGCGTCCAGAGCGGCGGTGGCGACCGCCCCCCGGATCGCGTCCAGGTCCAAGGTGTCAGCGACGGTCGGGACCGCCCGAGGGCCACGATCCGGTCCTGGCGGGCCGCGCTGCGCGTGGTGCCGGTGGCCTCATGGCCGCGGGCGACGGGTGCGCTCTGGCCACCAGGCCCTGACCGGCTCGGTGGCAAGGGCTACGGCCGCTCGGGAGGGGGCGCACCAGCCAGGTCCGGGGCCAGACGCCGCCGGATGGCCGGGTCCGCGACACGGCCATCACGGGTCGGGATCCCCTCGCCGCGCAGCAGCCTGGCCTGCCGCCGGACGTTCTCGGCGGCCAGCCGGCCGTCCGCGCGGACGACGCGCCACCAGGGCAGGCCGCCGCGCCTGGCCAGGAGGCTTCCCACCGCCCGGGCGGCGCCCGGGTGGCCGGCTCGCGCCGCCACCTCCCCGTAGCTGACCACCTCCCCTCGAGGGAGCGCGCCCACGACGGCCACGACCGCCTCCTGGAAGCCGGACCGCGAGCTTCTCGGCTTCAGCCCTCACCACCTCCATCCCCCAATGCTGCCTCGACCTCACGGGGGCCTGCCTGGCCTTGAGCCCCGGGCGACCGGTCCCCTGCCCTGCGCCGGCAGGGTTCGATGAGGCGTTCAGGTTGACGTCCCCACCCGCTAGGGGCGGCTGGCGGCCGCGGTCTTGGGCGGGGTGAGCCCCGCGGCGTGGGGGAGCACCTCGCTCCCCAGGAGCCGGATGTGGTCCAGGTCGTCGACGTCGAAGATGTGGAAGTAGGCGGTGTCGGCGCCCGCCGCGGCGAGCGCGGCCAGCCGCTCGATCACCGCATCTGGCCCACCTGTGACGGCCTGGGCGAGGATCCGGGGCTGGCCGATGGCGTCGATGCGCCGCCGGACCTCGGCCCCGTCGAGGCCGCAGCAGACCGGCAGGCAGGCCGAGAGCCTGACCGTGGCCGGGTCGCGGCCGACCTCGCCGCAGATCCGGCGGAACCGCGCGAAGCGCTCGGCGGCACCGAGGTCGAAGCCGACGTTGAACTCGTCGGCGAAGCGTGCCGCGAGGGTGGGTGTCCGTCGAGGCCCGGCCCCACCCACGATCAGGGTGGGACGGGGGGACTGGGCGGCGCGTGGGAAGCTCGCGCATTGGTCGATCTGGTAATAGGTGCCGGCGAAGCTGAAGCGCTGGCCAGGAGGGGTCGTCCAGAGGCCCTGGATGATCTGGAGCTGCTCTTCCAGGCGGTCGATGCGCTCCCCGATGGGGGGGAAGGGGATGCCGAACATCTGGTGCTCCCGCTCGTACCAGGCGGCCCCGATCCCCAGCTCCACCCGCCCGCCGCTCATGGCATCGACCGTGGCCACCGTGATCGCCAACACCCCAGGCAGGCGGAAGGTGGCCGCGGTGACCAGCGTCCCGAGGCGCACCCGTCGTGTCTCCCGGGCGAGCCCGGCCAGCGTGGTCCAGGAGTCCGTGGGGGCGAGCAGGGGGTCGTCCGGGTCGATGCTCAGGTAGTGGTCGGAGCGGAAGAAGGCATCGAACCCGGCCTCCTCCACCGTCCTGGCCATGGCCAGGATCTGCTCGTACGTGGCGCCGTGGCGTGCTTCCAACAGGACGCGCAGCCTCATCGTGGCCTTCCTCCTTCGCGGTTCTGCTCACGATCCCGCGACCGTGGGGCATGCTCCCCCGTGCCCAGCCGACCGCGGGTCGCGCCCACCGCCGCTCGGGCCGGGGCCGCGTGACGCGCCCAGCCACGACCCTGGCCGGCAGGCCGAGGTGGGCCGGTGCTGATGGGCGCCCGAGCCGGTTGGCGGCCGGACGTGGCCGCGACCGGGCGGGGTGCCGGCGTGGCCCGATGGCCACCGCTCGCGTCGTGCGCGTGCCGGTGACGGGTGGCCCGGGGGGCAGGGTGCTGACAGGGGGACTGGGGTCGTGGAGCCGGGCCCGTGGCGACGGCAACGGGGCTCGGGCCGCGCCCCCCTCGAGCCCTCGCCTCCGAAGGGGTGCCCCGCTGGGCCAGGTCAGCTCTCCGAGGCCCGGGCCCCCGGCGGGTAGGCCTGACCGGCCCGCTCGAAGGGGACGGCTGAGGCCGACCTGACCGTCCCCAGCCGCCTCCTGACCGAGCGCCGCCGGCGAGCGCTCCCACGCCGGATGGGAGGGTGGGCGCGAGGGACGGGCTCCCGGAGCAGGCGGCCGAGGAGGCAGCCACCGGGTCGGTCATCGCCACCTTGGGGCGTTGGCCGGGCTCAACACGCTCGCGCTGGTGACAGATGGCGACGGCGGCCGCCGTCGCCCTTGCGGCCCCGGTTCCGGCGGCGTCGGATCAAGGCCCCGGGCCCCGAGCCAGGCGCCCGAGGGGCCGGGGCCTCCACCCCGGGCTTCGTCCACCGCATCGTCCACCCTCGACCTCCACCGAACTCCAGCGTGAGCGGCTTGTGCAGCAGGATGCTAGCATGCCACGGGTCGCGACGACCGTCCCGCCGCCGTCCGCGCCGTCCTGGCCCCTCTGAGGCGACAGTGCCGCCCGCGCTAGTGTGCTGGTGTCGGAGGCTCGTCGACGGGACGCCGTGGCAGCCTGGGAGAGGGGCGTTCACCTCGCCTGGGGCCTTGGGGCCGGGCTCCTGAGTTGGCGGCGGTGGCGGGCCTCTGGCCCATGATCCCTGCATCGGCTTGCCGGTTTCAGGAGGAGGCACATGACCAGCACCACGGGCCAGCCCCCGTTCCGAGCCGAGCACGTCGGCTCGCTGTTGCGACCCCCAGCGCTGTTGGAGGCGCGGTCCGCGTTCGACCAGGGGCGGATCTCAGCCGAGGAGCTGCGGTCGGTCGAGGATCGTCACATCCTGGAGGCGATCCGGCTCCAGGAGCGGCTGGGCCTGGAGTCGATCACCGACGGCGAGTTCCGTCGTGTGATCTACTTCGGCCACTTCCCCGCCGCGGTGGAGGGATTCACGTGGATGGACTCTCGCGACACCTTCACCGACGCGCAGGGGCGCCAGCTGCGGTACCGGACGCCGGTGGTGACCGGGAGGCTTCGCCGCCGGCGGGGGATCGCGACCGAGGAATACCGGTTCGTGGCCGAGCACACCACGCGCACCCCCAAGGTGACCCTGCCCAGCCCCTGCTCGCAGCACTATTTTCGCTGGTGGGAGGGGGTGTCCGACCGGGACTACGACCTCGACACCTTCTTCGCCGACGTGACGCGCATCTACCGAGAGGAGCTCGCCGCCCTCGGCGCCCTGGGGGCCCGCTACGTGCAGCTGGACGACGTCAGCTTCGGCATGCTCTCCGACGAGCGCCACCGGCAGGAGTTCCGTGCTCGCGGCTACGACCTGGACCGGATGGTCGGGCGCTACGTGGAGCTGATCAACCAGGCCGTCGCCGATCGTCCTGCGGGGATGGTGATCGCGCTCCACATCTGCCGGGGCAACAACCAGGGTCGGTGGCTGGCCGAGGGAGGCTACGATGCCCTGGCCGAGCGGATCTTCGGCGCCCTGGGGGTCGACGCCTTCTTCCTCGAGTACGACAGCCCCCGGGCCGGGGGCTTCGCCCCGCTCCGATTCGTGCCCCGCGAGCGGACGGTGGTGCTGGGGCTGGTCAGCACCAAGACCCCGGAGCTGGAGCCTGAGGACCAGCTGCTCCGCGCCATCGAGGAGGCGGGACGGTACTTCCCGGTCGAGCGCATGGCGTTGAGCCCCCAGTGCGGCTTCGCCAGCACCGCCCCTGGCAACCCGCTCACGCCCGCGGACCAGGAGGCAAAGCTGCGCCGGGTGGTCGAGGTGGCGGCACGGGTCTGGGGCTGAGGCCTCCGGGGAGGGCGGGCCGGCGCTGCCCTGCACCTCGATGGGGGCCGGGCGAGGGGCGAGGTCATGGGTCGGCGGTTGACAAGAGGCCCAAGGCGTGATTTGCTGGCTGCGGCTCTGGCCGCCCGGCCCGGAGGCCGGCGCGACACCGGTAGCCGGGCGGCCACCGCGCGGCCTGAGCACCGCTCGGTCGCATCGGAGGGGGACAGGAGGAGAATGGGCAGCGAGGTGCGAGACGCCGCCCTGCGGTCGAGGGCGGGGCGGTGAGTGGTGCGGCGGTGGCGCGGCCCGAGACCGTGCTGGAACGGGGCCGGCCGACGAGCCTGGAGGAGCTGCGCCGGCGGGCGGACTGGATCCGCCTGGAGACCATCCGGCTGATCGATCGCGCCGGCCTGGGCCACTACTCAAGCACGTTCTCCTGCGCCGAGATCCTGTCGGTCCTCTACTACCGCGTCCTGCGCCTGGCCCCAGGGTGCCCGCAGTGGCCGGACCGCGATCGCTTCCTGCTCGGCAAGGGGCACGTGGCGGTCGGCCTGTGGCCCGTCCTCGCCGACCTGGGCTACTTCCCCCGGGGGTGGCTGGAGGGGTACGGCCGGCTCGGGAGCCCGCTCACCGACCACCCGAACATGCGGGCCGTGCCCGGGGTCGACTTCAGCTCCGGCTCGCTCGGCCACAACCTCTCGGTCGGCGTCGGCATGGCGCTGGCGGGGCGGCTCCAGGGGCGGGCGTACCGCACCGTGGTGCTGACCGGCGACGGGGAGCTGCAGGAGGGCCAGGTCTGGGAGGCGGCGATGGCGGCCTCCCACCACCGGTTGGGCAACCTGGTCGCGGTGGTGGACGCCAACGGGTTCTCCGGCAGCGGCCCCACCTCGGAGGCAATGAACATCGAGCCGTTGCTGGTGCGCCTCGAGGCCTTCGGGTGGCGGGCGCTGGAGGTCGACGGCCACGACGTCGGGGCGCTGGCGGAGGCGTTCGATCATCTCCCCCCCGCCGACTCCGAGGTCCCCACCTGCATCGTCGCCAGGACGCGCAAGGGCAAGGGGGTGACGATGACCGAGGCCGAGCCGCAACGTTGGCACCTGGGCTGCATGACGCCTGAGCAGCGGGACGCGGCGGTGGCCGAGATCGAGGCTCGGTGGCGATGAGCGTGGGCCCGGCCCCCGAGATGGAGAACGTCTTCTCCGAGCAAGACGCCCGTCGGGCGCGTCAGCGGGCCGTCGGCGAGGAGCTGCTGCGGTTGGTGGAGGAGCGAGGGGATGTGGTGGTCCTCTCCGCGGACATGGGGGCAGTGATGTCCGACCTCCGCCAGCGGCACCCCGAGCGGTACATCGAGCTCGGCATCGCCGAGACCAACACGGTCTCGGTGGCGGCGGGGATGGCGGCCTGTGGCCTCATCCCCTACGTGGTGTCGATGGGGCCGTTCGGCATCATCAAGTGCGCCGAGCAGCTCCGGAGCGACGTCGCCTACCCGCGGCTCCCGGTGCGGTTCGTGGCCCGGCTCTCGGGGCTGGCCATGGGCTTCTTCGGAACCACCCACCACGCCGTCGAGGACATCGCCATCGCGCGCTCGATCACCAACCTGACGGTGGTGGCGCCGTGCGACGAGCGTTCGACCCAAGCCCTCATCCGCTCCACGGTCGAGCACCCGGGGCCGGTCTTCTACCGCATCAGCGAGGGCGCGGACGAGGTCTACCCCGACCCCCCCGAGATCCCGCCCGGGAGCTTTGTCACCGTTCGGGAGGGGAGGGATGCAACCGTGATCGCCACCGGCCTCGGGGTGGGGGCGGCGGTGGGGGCCGCCCGCCTCCTGGAAGCGGAGGGGATCGAGGTCCGGGTGCTGGATGCCGCTTACCTGAAGCCGCTGGACGAGGCCGCGATCGTGCGCGCCGGTTCCGAGACCGGGGCCATCCTCACCGTCGAGGAGCACAACGTCATCGGCGGGCTGGGGACGGCGGTGGCCGAGGTGCTGGCTCGTCACCGGGTCCCGGCGCGCCTGGCGATCCACGGGCTGCCGGATGCCGACCTCGAGGTGGCCGCGCCGGCCGCCCTGCTCGAGCACTATGGCCTCACCTCCACCGGCGTCGCCGCCCGGGTGCGGCGTCTGCTCGCTGCCTGATCGGAGGGGGCGATGAGGGCGATGATCCTGGCCCCGGAGGGGGTCGAGGTGGCCGAGGTCCCCGATCCCCGGCCGGGGCCGGGGGAGGTCCTGGTCGCCGTGCACTCCTGCGGCGTCTGCGGCTCCGACGTGCACCGGGTGGAGCGAGGGGAGGGGCCGTACGGCCACATCCTGGGCCACGAGTTCTCGGGCACGGTGCGGGAACTCGGCTCGGGGGTGACCGGGCTGCGAGCCGGGCAGGCGGTGGCGGTCAACCCGCTGGGGGGGTGCGGGTCGTGCTCGGCCTGCCGCCGCGACCTTCCCTTCCTGTGCCGGGCCGTGCCCAACCTGGGGCTCACCGCTCCCGGTGCCTTCGCCGAGCTGGTCTCCGTGCCGGCCGCCCAGGTCTTCCCGCTGCCCGAGGGGGTGGACCGGGAGCTGGGGGCGCAGGCCGAGCCCCTGGCGGTCGCGCTCCATGCGGTGAGGTTGGCGGGGGCGGCGCCCGGGGACGACGCCCTGGTCTTCGGCGTCGGGCCGATCGGGCTCCGGGTCATCCTGGCCCTACGGGCCATGGGGGCGGGGCGTATCGTCGCGGTCGGTCGCTCGCCCGGTCGTCGCGCGGCGGCGGCGGCAGTGGGGGCGGACGTGGTGCTCGATGCCAGGGAGACCGATGTCGCCGCGTACGCGGCTCGGGAGGGGCTCGCCTTCCCCCAGGTCTACGAGTGCTCCGGCGCCGCCGAGGCGGTGTCGACCTGCGCGCCCACCCTGGCCCCGGACGGGACCCTGGTCCTGGTCGGCTTGGGCACCGAGCCGGCGAGCCTTGACATGCGCCTGTTCGTCGGTCGCAACCTCCACCTGGCCGGCTCCTGCGCGTTCGGGGTCGGCGAGTACCGGCGCGCGCTCGACCTGTTGTGCTCGGGCGCCGTCGACGTGGGGCCGCTGGTCAGCGAGCGCGTCCCCCTGGCCGAGGCACCCGACGCCGTGCGCCGGCTGCAGCGCCCCCAGCACCTGGTGGGCGTCCTGGTCCAACCGTGGCGCTGAGGGGCAGGGGCGGGGGACCCCGGGGAGGCGGGGTGCCCATGGGGGCCGGTGGGGCGAGCCATGGTCGACGCCGGGCCGGTGGCCCGTGAGCTCGAGGAGGGGGTGAAGGAGGATCGTGCGAGCCTTCGAGGGACGGGTGGCGGTGGTCACCGGGGCCGCGAGCGGCATGGGGCGAGCCTTCGCCCAGCGCTTCGCGGAGGAGGGCATGAAGGTCGTGCTCGCCGACGTCGAGCGGGGCGCGCTTGACCGGGCGGTGGCGGAGCTGCGAGCGCAGGGCCACCAGGTGGTGGGGGTGCCAACCGATGTCATGCGGCGGTCGTCGGTCCAGGACCTGGCCCGGGCGGCCCTGGATGCGTACGGGAAGGTCCACCTGGTGTGCAACAACGCCGGGGTCGAGGGCTACCTGGATGGGGCGATCTGGGAGGCCACGGAGCGGGACTGGCAGTGGACGATGGGCGTCAACTTCTGGGGTGTCGTCCACGGGGTCGAGACCTTTCTGCCCATCCTGCTCGCCCAGGGCGAGGAGGGCCATCTGGTCAACACCGCCTCCATGACCGCGGTGGTTCGGGCCTCCAACATGTACTCGGTCACCAAGCACGCCGTGTTGGCCTACAGCGAGACGGTCTATGGCCACCTCCGGGAGCGCGGGGCGCCGGTCGGGATCTCCGTCCTGTGCCCGGGCATCATCGCCACCCGGCTCTTCCAAGGAAGCCGCAACCGCCCACCCGAGCTGCGCAACGAGCGCGAGCCTCCGGGTGCCGCCCAGGGCGCGGAGCTGCGACGGCGCATGCACGAGCGCCTGGCGGCGGGCATGCCCCCCGCCGAGGTGGCGAGGATCCTGGTCCGGGCCATCCAGGAGGGACGGTTCTACGTCCTCACCGACCATGAGTGGGACGAGCGGATCCGCCGGCGGATGGAGGACATCCTGCAGGGACGGAATCCCGAGCTTGAGGCCCCGCCCCGATGAGCCGGGCGGGTGCCGAGGGCACGGCCGCCTCGGGGCCGGGCCGGTCTCGGTGAGGGGAGGAGGCGATGGGAGGAGCACGGTTTGCCGGCAAGGTGGCGGTGATCACGGGCGCCGCTGGCGGCATGGGCAGGGCCGCCGCCGCCAGGCTGCTCGGGGAGGGGGCCCGGGTGGTGCTGGTGGATCGGGACGTCGAGGCCCTGGAGCGGGCTGGCCGCGATCTCGGAGAGGCGATGACCGTGGTCGCCGACGTCGCCGAGGAGTCCTCGGTGCGCGCCTACGTGGGCCGGGCCGTGGCCGTCTACGGGGCCATCGACCTCTTCTTCAACAACGCCGGGATCGAGGGGCGGGTGGCGCCCCTCACCGAGCTGGCGGCGGCCGACTTCGACCGGGTGATGGCGGTGAACGTGCGCGGCGTCTTCCTCGGGTTGCGAGAGGTGATGCGGCAGATGCGGCGGCAGCCGTCCGGGGGGGCCATCGTCAACACCGCCTCCATGGGAGGGCTGAGAGGCGGCCTCAACTTCAGCCCCTACGTGGCCTCCAAGCACGCGGTGGTCGGGCTCACCCGCAGCGCCGCCCTCGAGGGCGCGCCGCACCACATCCGTGTCAACGCCGTCGCCCCTGGGCACATCGACACCCGGATGGCGCGCTCGATCGCGGAGCAGGCCTCGCCCGCCGACCCCGGTCGGGCGATGGCGGAGCGCTCGTCGAGGATCCCGCTGGGCCGCTACGGACGACCGGAGGAGGTGGCCGAGCTGGTGGCCTGGCTGCTGAGCGACGAGGCCAGCTACGTGACCGGCGCCATCGTCGCCATCGACGCCGGCCTCACCAGCTGAGGGGCAGAGCGGCTTCGGTCCCCGCCCTCAGAGCCCGAGCGCCCGCCGGACGAGGTCTCGCCCCGCGACCATGGCTCGGAGCTTGGCGAAGGCCACCTCGCGGGGGAGGTACTTCATGCCGCAGTCGGGGGCCAGGACGAGACGATCGGGCTCGAGGTACCGGAGCGCGGCCCGGATCCGGGAGGCCACCTCCTCCGGGCGCTCGACCGGGCTCTCGTCGGCGAGGTCGAGCACACCGAGCACGACCGTCTTGCCGCCCAGCCGGGTGAGCATCGAGGGGTCCAGGCGCTCCTGGGCGGCCTCGATCGAGATCTGGTCGGCGGCGCAGTCGGCGAGCTCGTCGAGGAAGGGGTAGCCCTGCGGCCGTTGGCTGACGACATGGGCGTAGCCGAAGCAGGTGTGCAGGGCGGTCGGCCCGGGCACGCCCTCCAGGGCGCGCCCGATCACCTCCAGCGCGAAGGCCCGGGCCTTCTCGGGTCGGGCCTGGAGATAGGGCTCGTCGATCTGGAGGACATCGGCGCCGGCCGCCTTCAGGTCCTTCAGCTCGGCGTTGACGGCGGCGGCCAGGTCCAGGGCCAGGGCGCGTTCGTCGTGGTAGTGGTCGTCCTGGCACTGCTGGGACATGGTGAACGGTCCCGGCACCGTGACCCGCAACGGCCGGTCGGTGTTGGCCTTGGCGAAGCGGACGTCCCGCACCAGCACCGGGCCGCGACGCCGGATCGGCCCCACCACCCGAGGGACGGTGGTGGGGCGCCCGGAGCGACCGGGGATCGTGCCGGGGTTCTCCAGGTCCATGCCCTCAAGCGCGGTGGCGAAGCGGTTGGAGTAGCTCTCCCGGCGGATCTCCCCGTCGGTCACCACGTCGATCCCCGCCCGTTCCATGTCCTGCAGGGCGAGCCGGGTGGCGTCGTCCTGGGCCTGCTCGAGCAGGGGCCCGGGCACCCGCCACAGCTCGGGCGCCCGCACCCGGGCGGGGAGCTGGGCGCGCAGGAGATCGCGGTCGATGAGCCACTCCGGCTGCGGGTAGCTGCCAACCAGCGTGGTCGTCAGCGGGGCGTGCATGCCGAGCAGACCTCCCTGGGATTCCCTCATCACGGAACACCGCGCGGCGCGTGCCGCGACACGGACAGCATGCTACCCTGGCCTGGGAGGTGGGGATGGATCAGCCCGGTCGTGCGACCTCGACCCCGACGCCCCCGTGCCGTTGGCCTCACCGGAGCGAGACGTCGTGAGCGGCGCCGTCCCCGGGCCGCTGGCCGAGCTGTTCGACGTCAGCGGGCGGAGCGTGGTGGTCACCGGAGCCGCCAGCGGCCTGGGGCTCGCCATCGCTGAGGTGATGGCCGAGTGCGGGGCTGTGGTCACCCTGGCCGACGTCGACGTGACCGGGATGGAGCGGGCGGTGGAGCGGCTCCTCGCCCGTGGCCTGCGGGCACGAGGCCAGGTCACCGACGTCGCCGACCCTGCCAGCGTGCGCGCCCTCGTCCGGGACGTGGTGGCCGAGCTGGGCCGGCTCGACGTGGTCTTCGCCAATGCCGGCATCTCCGCCGGGCGTGGGCCCCGGATGCCAGAGGGGCGTATCGAGCGCGTGGACCTGGAGACCTGGCACCGGGTTGTCGCCGTCAACCTGACCGGCGTGTTCGTCACCATGCAGGCCGCGGCCGAGGCCATGCGCGGGCAGGGCGGCGGCCGCATCATCGTGACCGCCTCGGTGGCGGGCCTGCGCGGGGACCCGCCGGTGGGGTACGCCTACGTGGCCACCAAGGCGGCGGTGATCAACCTGGTCCGGCAGGCGGCCCTCGACCTGGCCCGGGACGGGATCCTGGTCAACGCCATCGCCCCCGGTCCCTTCGTGACCAACATCGCCGGCGGGCGGGTGCGCGATCCGGAGGTGGCCCGTGAGTTCGCCCGCGAGGTGCCCCTGGGCCGGGTCGCCGACCCGGCCGAGATCCGGGGCCCGGCCCTGTTCCTGGCCTCGCCTGCGGCCAGCTTCGTGACCGGGGCGGTCCTGGCCGTGGACGGGGGCGAGTCGGCCGGGCCCCCGATCTGAGCGCTGGGAGCGGGCGCCTCAGGTCGGGCGGGAGAGGCTCTCCAGCCGGAGGTCGCGCTCGATCCGGCCGACGGTCTCCTGGGCGGCGCGGACGAACCGTGCCACCCGCTCGTCGGTGAGTCGCGAGCTGGGGGCGGAGACGGCCACCGCCGCCAGTGGCCGTCCCTCCGGGTCGCGGATGAGCACGCTGACCCCTGACAGGCCGACCTCGCTCTCCTCGAAGTTGGTGGCGTAGCCGCGCACCCGGACCGCCTCCAGCTCGGCCTCCAGCGCAGCCCGGCTGGCGATGGAGCGGGGGGTGAGGGTCGGGAGCCGCTCCTCGGGGTAGAGCCGCCGCAGCGACTCGAGGCTCAGCTCAGCGAGCAGGACCTTGCCCCCGGAGGTGCAGTGGGCGGGCTTGGCCTGGCCGGTCCGGGTCGTCACCCGCAGCGGCTCCATGCTCTCCACCGAGTCGAGGAACCAGCTCCGGTCGCCCTGGACGATGATCAGGCTCACCGTCTCCCGGAGCTCCGCGCTCAGCGCCTCCAGGTGGGGGTGAGCCACGCGCCGGACGTCCACGCCGCGCAGGGCGGCGAGCCCCACCTCGATCAGCTGGGGGCCGGCGCGGTACGCCCCCCGGCTGCGGGTCTGGACCACGAAGCCGTAGGAGCAGAGCGTCGAGAGCACGCGATGAGCGGTGGAGCGGGCCACGCCGAGCGCCTCGGCCACCTCCGAGAGGCGCACGGTCTGCCGTTCCCGCAGCAGCAGGAGGGTCCGGATCGCGTGGCTCACTGACAGGAGCGAATTCCGCATAGAAGAATGGCGACAGCATAGCACCGGGCCATCACGGCGCCGGCGGTCAGGGCCCGGTGCCGTCCCTGGGCCGGGGCGACGCGGCCGCTCCCTGCAGACCGTCCCAGAGCATCCCGAGCCTGCCGATCTGACGGTACGCGTCCGGTGTACAGGGGGCGCCGAGGTCCATCAGCTCTCGGTCCAGCCAGCCAACGAACGCCTCCTTGGATCGCCGGCGTGCCTCCTCAGCCATCCGCAGCAGGGCGACGCGGGCGGCCTCCAGATGGGTCTCCGCGTCGGTGTGGGCGCCGAAGTGGGTCGGCGCCAGCACCGAGGGCCGCCGCTCGGCCAGCCGGGCCAGGGAGCGTACCCAGGCCTCGACATCGGTGCGAGGGGGCACGGTGGGGGGCAGGACGTAGCGGCAGGGCGCGATCCGGATCCCCCCCACGTCGCCCAGGAAGGCCCACCCCCGGTGCCGGTCCAGGAAGGTCACGTGGTGAGGGGCGTGCCCGGGGGTGGCGAGGACGTCGAAAGGGCCGACGCGGTCGCCGTCCTGGAGCGGGCGGATGACCTCGGCCGGGACGGGCAGGGTCTCGCCCCACAGCCGTTCCAGGTCGTCGCCGTAGATCTGCCGGGAGCCCGCCAGCAGGCGGGCCGGGTCGGCCAGGTGCCTGGCGCCGGCCTCGTGGACCCAGACCTCGGTGCCCGGCCAGCGCCGAAGGAGGGTGCCGGTGGCCCCGGCGTGGTCGAGGTGCACGTGGGTGAGGGCGATCGCCCGTGGCCGCCACTCGCCGAGCTGGGCCAGGAGCTCGTCCGTCGAGATGGCGGGGCCGGGGTCGACCAGGACCTCCTCGTCCACGACCCAAGCCCCGATGACCCGTGCTCGGCCGAGGTGGCGGACGTCGATCAGACGGGGCTCGGGCACGGCTCGCTCCCGTCACGTGGCTGGCGGTCCGGCCAGGGGATGGGGCTGGCATGGGGCCCGGATCCGGTGGCGCCGGCCGGTCGGGACCAGTGATCGATCATGGCCTCCATGATGCGGGAGGATGGCCCGGCCGGGGGCGACGGCGGCCCGGCCACGGGGGTGGAGGCGACGGGTTGCGCCCGGGGCCGCTCGCTCCGCATCCTGAGCCCACACGTCCACATCGCCATGCATCGATTGCCCGTCGATCCCGATCCGCCTGCTGGCCCTGGCCCCGACGCGGAGGGCCCGGCCCGGTCGCCCGGCCTGCTCATCACCTTCGAGGGCGTCGAGGGCGCCGGCAAGTCGACCCAGGTCGAGCTGCTCCGGCGCGCGCTCGCCGAGCGTGCCCCGGTCGTGGTCCGTGAGCCCGGTGGCACGGCGCTGGGCGAACGGCTACGCAAGCTGCTCCTCGACCCCGAGGTGCCGCCCTCGCCGGAGGCGGAGATGTACCTCTTCATGGCCGCGCGGGCAGAGCTGGTGGCACGGGTGATCGCCCCTGCCCTGGCCTCGGGACGCATCGTGATCGCGGACCGATACCACGACTCGACCTTGGCCTACCAGGGCGGGGGCCGGGGCCTGGCCACCTGGTGGCCCGCGAGCTTCCCCCGTCCTCAGCGGACGTTCTTGCTCGAGCTCGCCCCGGAGCTGGGGCTGGCGCGCCAGGGGTTGGGCGTCGCCGACCGGTTCGAGGCCGAGGGCCTGGGGTTCCACCGGCTGGTCGCCGACGCGTACCGGCAGCTAGCCGCGGCCGAGCCCGGTCGCTTCGTGCGGCTGGACGCCTCCCGTCCTCCCGAGGAGGTGCATGCCCAGGTGATGGAGGCGCTGGCCGACCTCCTGTCCCCGCCGCCATCCCTCGAACGCACGTCGTCCCCGGGTGGGCGGCGGTGAAGCTGATCCTGGCCGTGGTGCAGGGCGAGGACGCCGGCCAGACGGTCCAGGCCCTGAACCAGGCGGGCATCAGCGTGACCCGCTTCGCCTCCAGCGGGGGGTTCCTGCAGCAGGGCAACGTCACCCTGATGATCGGGGTGGATGACGAGCGCGTCGAGGAGGCCCTGGACGTGATCAGGAAGAACTGTCGCGAGCGCAGCCGTTACCTGAGCCCGATGCCGCCGGTCATCGAGCCGGGGGAGATGTTCATGCCCTTCCCCGTCGAGGTCCAAGTGGGCGGGGCGACGGTGTTCGTCCTCGACGTCGAGCAGTTCGAGAAGCTCTGAGGGCGAGGCTCGTCGCGCACCCGGAGACCGGCGACGGCCCGCCCCCGGCCGGCGTCTCCAGCCGGGCCGGGATGACGCCGGCAGCTTCTGCGCCTGCCTCCTCTCCGTTGCCGCTGAGTAAGCGATAGTCTCATACGGCACCCCTCACGGGGTTGCCCTTGCGGGCTTCGCGCTTCCCCGCCGCGTGCCCGAGAAGCCCGGGTCTTACCGCGGCTCTGCGCT
>Ga0209061_1001578_pt1 | contig 36176 bp, 31 predicted proteins | sample Coa_R1_10_FD_187157 | JGI IMG/M metagenome (GOLD analysis project Ga0209061, IMG submission 187157) | Surface soil microbial communities from Centralia Pennsylvania, which are recovering from an underground coalmine fire - Coalmine... | ecosystem: Environmental > Terrestrial > Soil >... | reverse complement strand
GCCCTGAAACGGTTCTACCAGCACGGCGGCCAAAGCGCCGGCACTGGAATGCTTGAGTTGCTTGCGGGCGAATTCCACGCAGAACAGGCCGCAGCTCGGATATTGCAACTTAAACGCGCAGCGGTAGCAATCGGCGTAGGGTACCAGGTAGCGACCCCCGGGCAGTGGTCCATAACCTTGCTTGGACTCGTCACCGACCATCCCTAGGACGCCTCCGGTTTTGCCATGAAAGCCGCCCCAAAAGCTCAGCACTTCATGCTTTTTGGTGGCCGAGCGGGCTAGGCGCAAGGCGGCTTCGACCGCTTCGGCGCCACCGCTGTAGAGATGGACTCGGCGCAACGGTGCGGGCGCAGCCGCAGTCAGGCGTTCGAAGGCTTCGGCGCGTTGAGCGGTAGCGAAGGTGCCAACGGTCAGGCGGCTAGCCTGCTCGGCCAATGCCTTGGTCATCGCGGGATGAGCGTGGCCCAGGCTGGCGACTGCGACGCCGGCAAAGAAATCGACGTAGACATTGCCGTCGGCGTCGGTCAGAGTAGCTCCGTTGCCGTGGTTGAAGGCCACCCCGGCCAACTGCGAAATACGTTGGCGGCCGGGCGCCAGATGGCGCTCTTCGTGCTCGAAAATTTTGCGTGAGGCCGGCCCCGGAACGGGGGTTTTGATGCAGGGTAGGTCGGCCGCAAGGGCCGCCCGAGGCTGTGCCACGTCCATTAAGGTCTATCTTCTCCTGAGGCTATCTATACGGCTCATCGCGTGGTTTGCAATCGCCACTGCCGCTCGTTCGCGCACCGCCGCAAAGCTGGGCCAATCGTTAAAATCGATCAAATAGAAGCGATGTTCGTCTACTACTGCGTCTCCACCCCAAACCTCCAGCCCCAGCATGGCCGCCGCCTTTTGCGCGGCTTGGGCCAGCGCGTTCACCATATTCGACCGCAACTCCTCAGGCCCGTTGACAACTTCGAAAAAGCTTCGGCTTACGCCGTAAAACTTAACTACCTTACCTTCGACTGCGGCTTGAAGGTAGGCCTTTTTTGCCCCACGTTTGGCTAACTGATGCATCGCCATGAGCAGAGCAGGGAGGGTTTCGATCCGAGTAACGTCGTCGGCCGCCAGCGCGTGCAGATCGCCGCGTTTGACGAACAGCCCGCTTGCCAGCGAGAAATCGGCTACCGCGGCTGCCGCTTGCGTTGGGCTCAGGTCGGTTTTGACGAGCCGCCCGGGCGGAGTCGGAATTCCGGCCGCATGCAAGATCGGCCCCATCCGATCGCGATAGCAAGCGCGAATCGCCGCCGCTTGATTGATTACAATGGTGCCCGCGCGCTGCGCCAACTCCAAGCCGCTCAGCGCGGCTCGGCTCTGGCACATTGCCAAGATCAAGTTGGCGCCTGCAGGTGTGTGCGAGCTGGACTCCAGCTCGGCACCATCGATGGTCGTCACCGCACAACCTTGGTGTGCCAAATGCGCGAGCGCGGCATCCAGAATGGCCGCATCGACTTCAACTTTGCCCGGTGAAAAGCGCGCCTCGCGATAGATCCCAAGGACCCGCACGTCACTCCTCGTCAAACGCAGCGACCATCCGGCGGGCGGCAGCTAAGTCGGCAGTCTCGTCGACGTCTATCACGTTGTGGACTTGGACCGTTCCAATCAATTCACGCCAGTCGATAAGGGCGGCCAGAAATTGCCGCAGCGCGCCCATTCCCGCGGCGCGATTGCGATATTCAAAGATGCGGGTGGAGAAGAAATATATTCCGGCTGTCACCATAGCGGCCTGCGCTCCGATCGCGGTAACGATGCCCTCTTGGCCCACGCTTACGAACAGCGGGCGCGAATCACCACGCCAGTTGACCACGCCCAATACTCCGGCCAGGGCCGGTCGCTGCTGCACCTGCGCCTGCGCTTGGGTCACGAACCGGGCCATCTCGGCGCGCGCCAGAACTGCATCGACGGTGGCTGCCACAAACCATCCTGGGGCCAGATGGTTTCCTAATTCCAGCCAGGTTTCCAACGAGTTTTGCGTATCCCGCACGACCAGTGCCAAGCCTTGGGGTAACGCCAACCGCAACTTGGAGGCTGCGGCGGCGGTTTCCGAGTTGATCACCGCCACCACACTCTGGGCGCCGGCGGCGCGCAACGAGTCGGCTTGCCGCCACAATAGCGGCCGGCCGGCTAGGGCGACCAAAGGCTTGGGCAGGTCGGCTTGGGGGCTGCGCAAGCGCTCGCCCCGTCCGGCCGCTAGGATTGCTCCTTGCATCAGTCTCCGAGCAAGCTGTGCAAATCGGCCAGATCCGCTATTACATAATCGGCCCCCGTGGCGGCTGCAGCGCAAGCTGAGCGCGCTCCAGTTACCAAGGCCGTCTTCATACCCAACGCGCGCGCAGGGGCGCAATCCTTGGTCAACGAATCGCCGATCATCAGGGTATGCTCGGCCCGCGCACCCAATGCTTGGAGAGCGAGGGCGAAAATATACGGGTCGGGTTTGAATACCCCCACTTGCGAGGAATCGATAACTGTCGTGGTCAGCTCCAGGATACCGGCATCGGCCAACACCCGCTCCAGATTGCCATAAAAATTGGAGACTACGCCTAAATGGAAACGAGGTGCTAGCTCGGCCAACAGAAGGCGGCTGGTTAGCATACCGGCAACACTGGCGTGACAGAACGGAACGGCGATTTGGCTTGGAACGAAACCTGCCGGAAAACGTGCGGGTAGCCGTTCGCGCAACTCCTCGATATGCCATTGCACCAGCCGCTCGACCAGCGAACTCAAGTCACACTCCCGTAACGCCTGCGTCGCGCGATAACCTTGCGCCGTAGCCCAGGCGAAAGCCGGATCCAGCTCTTGGCGCTCCAGTCGCCATCCGGCGGCGCGGTAATGAACCAGAAAGCGGTCCAACCAATGCTCGCCTGGTAGGTCGAGCGTCCCGCCGAAATCGAACAGCAGGGTATCGATCCGGTCCACGTTGCGGGCAGATTAGCAGCCCGCACAGGAGCCGGACAATCGGTTAAGAGAATTTTAAAACGCATTTATTGACCGCGCGGACGGTCGCTTTAATGCGCTCTCTTGCCTCGCCTGACCGATTGGTCTAGTAGATTTATCAGCGGTTTAACGATTGGTTACCATTGAGAGCAGTGCTCCTGATGCGCCGGTTAAAGACGGTTAGAGAGCTGTAACTATCAAATAGGCTTGGATTTCAAGTTTTTGGAGGACGGGGCGGCAGACGCTCCAAAATGGTCGTGACGGTCTACGTCTCGGGGAGAAGTCATGAGTAAAAAGCCGCGTATCTTACTGGTGCAACCCACCACGGTGCACCTGGATGGTACCCCGCACAAGACCAAGTGGCGCTTGATCATGGGTCTGATGATCCCGCTTATCGCGGGCACGACCCCTGATGATTTTGATGTCACCCTGTGCGATGAGCGGGTGGACGACATCAATTTTGACGGCGGCTGGGACTTGGTCGGAATGACCACCACGATTGGGGCTTCGCTGCGCGCCTACCAATTGGGCGATGAATTTCGCCGGCGCGGAATCCCGGTGGTGATGGGCGGCTTTCACGCCACCCTACAAACCGAGGAAGCGCTTAAGCATGCCGACGCGGTGGTGCAGGGCGAGGCCGACTTGGTATGGGAAAATTTGTTGCGCGACTGGCAGGATGGCAAGCTCAAATCGATTTACAAGGCGGACAAGCTGCACGATCTCAAGAAGCTACCGCGCCCGCGCCACGAGTTGCTCAAGCTTAATCGCTATCTGTTCAAGTGTATCCCGATTCAGGCCAGCCGCGGATGTCCCTATCGATGCGCGTTTTGCGAAATCCCGGTATTCTACGGCGGTAGCTACCGCACCCGCCCGATTGAAGACATCGTCGAGGAAATCAAGCAAAATATCCAGATTACTGGCATCCGCCGCTTTCAATTCATCGACGATCAGATCACCGGCAAGCACAAGTTCGCGCGCGAGCTGTTCCGCGCCCTGGCCCCGCTCAACATTCGCTTCTCCTGCCTGTGGACGATCAATTCCAACCATGACGACGAATTGTTGGACCTCGCGGCCAAGGCCGGCGTCTTCCACGTCAACATCGGAGTGGAATCGATCAGCCAGGACAGCCTGCTGTCGATGAACAAAATTCAAAATCACGCCAAAGAGTACAAGACCCTGCTCGCCAAGCTGCGCAAGTATGGGATCTATTATTCGCTCAACTTTCTCTTTGGGTTGGAAAACGATCATCCGCAAATCTTCGCGGACACAATCAAATTCCTGCACGAGGTCAAGGCGCCCGAGGCATTTTTCAACACCGTTACTCCGCGCAAAGGGACCCCGATGCGCACTCAGCTCGAAAACGAGGGACGCGTAATCATTCCTGACGCGGATATGTATACCAACAACTTCCGCTGCATGTTCGTGCCCAAGAACCTTTCGCCCCAGGAAGTCGAAGAGGGGGTCTGGCGCTGTACCACGCAATTCTATTCGCTTAAATCGATGTTTAAGCGGCTGCTCATGCCGCCCGGACCCTTCACTTGGCAAGGACTAACCGAAAACATCCTATTTTACTGGGGCGCCAAACGCCGGATCGATCCGGTCGACTACTACTAGGCCGTGGCTTTCCGGTAGGACCGTAGCCTTCGTGGCGGCGTTATGAGGACCTGCGCGCTACGCCTGATCATCTTGGTCTTGGTCGCGACGGGGCTGACGCTAGCACTGCCCCCAGCCCACGCCCGGCTGGCTGAAACGAAGGTGTTGCATTACCAGCCGGCGATGCCCAGTGGCGCGCCGCGCGCCGGTTCCTGCTGGACCAACTCCATCGCCAGCAACCGGTCCGATGCTTGGCGCTGTATGTCTGGCAACGAAATCTTCGATCCCTGCTTTCTCATCCCAGGCAATCGCGCCGTGGCCTGCGACGCCGATCCGAGCCGGCCTGGTTCGGGTTTTCTGCTGCGGCTAACCAAGCCCTTGCCTGCGCCCGACGTGGCGCGAGGCCGGCCATACCCCTTTATGGTCGGGTTGACCGACGGTTCGATCTGCGGTCGTTTTACGGGCACTCTGGCGTTGGTAGCTGGGCAAATCGTCCGCTTCGGCTGCCCGCCGGCCCGCGGCTGTGAGGGCTCCGATTGTCCTTATCGCGGACTTACCAGCCTGTATCCAGGCAGGCTCTGGCACGCTCGCGAGTTGACCTATCGCTCAGGCCGTGACGGTCCGGTGCTGATAAAATCGCTTCGAGTGCCCTTGGCAACGGTCTGGCGGTGAGCCGTTTGGTTCCCGTTACGGCGTCTGCAGATGGTTTCTTACCCCGCGCACGCTGTTGATTTTGCGCACCAGCGCGACGGCATAATGGGCATTGCTCAAGGAGCCGATATGACCGCTTAAAGTGACCACGCCGCGACTGGAGCTGACGTGCAATTTGTATTTGCTGGTCACTTTATTGGTGGCCAGAATGGTTTTGACCTTAGTGGTCAGTGCGGCGTCGTCGATCGCATTTTCCGCTTCGCCCAACGCTCCTGGGCGCGCAGTCGCGCTGCCCTGGGCATGAGCCAGTGTCGGGCTGACGAGCATCAATATCCCCAACAAAAGGATGCCATAACGGGTTTTTGGCATAAGCGACCACCTCCTCGCTGGTAGTACCGGCCGCTCCAGCTAACTCAGCATACCAGAACGCCGGCGCATGGCCGGCAAAAAAAAACCGACGAGCGCGTCCTACCTAATTCACGATAGTCTGCCATTCTGCTGCGCGGTCATCCCTCACGCGCCGGACGATCGGCAAGCGCAGAAGCTGTCTACACAGGTGGTGCGGGCTTACGACCTAACCTAAGGCCTTTTTCGTCTGATTGGCCGGGCGCGAGGTGCGAAAATTACAACAGCGGTTGGATCAAACGTGCCAGCCATTCCTGAGCTCGTTCCCACAGTCGACGGTGGTGCCAAGTGGCGAGCTGGATTTGTTCGGATTGCTCGCGATCCGCCTTGAACATCATCTCCATCTGCTGTGCGAAGGACGGACTCAGCACCACCACATTTATCTCGTCATCGCGAGCGAAACTCCACCAGTCCAGGTTGGCCGACCCGACCGTGGACCAGATTCCGTCGATGGTAGCGGTTTTGGCGTGGAGCAGTGCGCCGGTGCGTTCGTAGATTTTGACCCCGCTCTTGAGCAGGGAAGTGTAATGGGAGCGCGAGGCGTAAAGCACAACGGGATGGTCGGTGATGTGCGGCAGATCCAACTCCACGTCCACGCCGCGTCGCGCCGCGGTGCGCAGGTCGGTGACGAACTGATGGTCGGGGACGAAGTAGGCGTCGGTGATCCACACGTTCTTTTCAGCATTGTGAATCGCTACCAGAAGGGTCAGGTAGATAGCGCTGATGGGGGCATCCGGAGTACTGCCGATTACTTCGACCAAATCGTCACCCTGGCGATGGAGGGTGGGAAAGTACTCGGCTCGGGGCAGCAACTTCCCGGTTTGGCGAAACCAGGTATCGACGAACAGTTGCTGGCATTGGGCCACCGCGGGTCCCTGAATCTCGACGTCGGTGTCGCGCCAGAACAACTCGTCGCCGTTGCCCGTGCGCGGCCGACCGCTGGTCGAAAACCCGTGGGTGTAGTCGCTGGTCAGGTTGACTCCGCCGGTAATTGCCAAGCGTCCATCCACGACCAGCAATTTGCGATGGTCGCGATGCTCCAGAGAGCGGCCGGGCAGATGGCGGAGCAGCCGGATAGGGTTGAAGGCCAGGACTGCGATATGGGCAGCGCGCATCTGGTCGAACAGCGACTGCGAGGTGGTGAGCGAGCCCAAGGCATCATAGATCACGTTGACCTGCACCCCGTGCCGGCTGCGATCCATCAGCAGGGCGGCAAATTCACGCCCTACCGAATCGTCGGCGAAGATGAAGGTTTCCAGATTGATCGAATGCTGAGCCTGCAGGATAGCCCGGCGCATCGCCGCATAGGTTACCGGCCCGTTTTGCAGCAAGGTAACTCGATTGCCGATCGCCAGCGGCGCGCCCCCGATCGCTTCCAGCAGCGGCAGATGAGCCAGCAGCTCGGGGCTGGCCGCGCCCTCAGCTTCAATCTGCTCGAGCAGCATCTGGCGCTGGTCAGGCGTTAGCGGCTGTTCCTGGGAATTGACAATTTGGGGCAATCGATGGGCGCGCGCGGCGATCGCGCGAATGTTCGCCCGCGCATTGGGCAGCGTATCGGCACAGCCGGCCGCACCAATCAGAATTAACAGGCAAAACCGGCGCAACCAGCGGTATAGACGCAACCCGCCGGCGGTGCGCATTAAATCTCCGGCCGCACGTGCTGGCGGCGAAGTCAACGGCAGCACGGTGTTCGAATGCCAAGCTGTTGCTTGGGGGCTGCTGCCCGCTGAGGCGCAGAATGTAAATCTCATGGTAACAGTACGGCTGAGATTGGGAGGAGGTTGACAACGACGGATGCACGGGCCCAAAAGGCGCTTATGCGAGCGGTTTCCGCCTGATCAACTCCACCAACTAGCCCAGGTTAGAAGAATCAGTGCGGCCGGCCACAGGATCCACGGCCTTCCCCGGCCGCTCAAGAGTGCCAGCAGCAATGCGCCTGCCAACGCTACCAGCAGCGCCGGAAAGGCGGCAGAAAGCCACTGCGAAGCGAAACGAGTACGGTATCCTGCTTCGAAGGCCGCTGCTGGATGGTACCATCCCAACGCTATCGTCGGCCAGACGATGCCGCTGGTGAGTGCCAATTTTTCTGGCTCCTTCCTGGTGTCGGATTGCCCGTCTTGAAGCCGGTGACGAAGGCACAAACGGGCCTGCTGCAAGGAGTATCGCTCGTACCCTGCTATCCAGCATGGGGGCAACGGCGGGGCAGCGCAACGAAAAATCGAGTTTGGGCCGCACGCCGTGGCCGTCTTGAGCGGGGCGTCAACTTCTGACAGGAATTAACCCTTAAATTACGCGATTTGCGAGGTCACTGAATGGGGCGGAAAGGTAGCACGATGGGGGTCGCCGTAGGCCTGCTGATGGGCCTTGGAGGAACCGCCTGGGCCCAGGGTGGGGGCGGTAAAATCGATAGCGGCGACACAGCCTGGGTGCTCATCTCGGCCGCCCTGGTGTTGCTCATGACCACCCCTGGTCTGGCCTTGTTTTACGGTGGCATGGTGCGGCGCAAGAACGTCCTGTCGATGTTGATGCAGAGTTTCATTCTGGCCGCCTTGGTATCGGTGCAATGGGTCTTGTTCGGTTACAGCCTGGCCTTCGGTCCTGACCATTGGGGACTTATCGGGGATTTTTCGTGGGCCGGGCTCAATGGGGTAGGCGCGTTGCCCAATCCTGCCTATGCGCCCACCATCCCGCACTTGGCTTTTGCGATCTACCAATGCATGTTCGCAGTCATCACGCCGGCGCTGATTACCGGCGCCTTCGCCGAGCGTATCAGCTTTGGTGGCTTTATCGCATTCAGCCTGCTTTGGATGACCTGTATCTATGATCCGCTGGCCCATTGGGTGTGGGGCAACGGGGGTTGGATTCACCAGCTCGGGGCGCTGGATTTCGCCGGTGGCACGGTGGTTCATATCTCCTCGGGAGTCTCCGCCCTGATTGCGGCGCTGGTCATCGGCCGGCGCATAGGCTTCCCCCAACGACCGATGCCCCCCCATAACCTGACCATGACGCTGACCGGCGCGGGTCTGCTGTGGGTAGGCTGGTTCGGCTTCAATGCAGGCAGCGCCCTGGCTGCCAACGGCTTGGCCGCCTCGGCGATGATGGCGACCCACGCTGCGACCGCGGCCGCCGCCCTGGCCTGGGTGTTGAGCGAATGGGCGGCACGGGGCAAGCCCACCGTGCTGGGCGTTGCCAGTGGCGCGGTGGCCGGTTTGGTCGCCATTACCCCGGCCGCGGGTTACGTCACGCCAGTGGCCGCGCTAATGATCGGCCTGATTGCCGGGGTCGTCTGCTTCTATGCTGTCGGCATTAAGTTCCGTGCCGGCTACGACGACGCTCTCGATGTGGTTGGGGTGCATGGTGTAGGCGGCAGTATCGGCGCCCTGCTGACCGGCATCTTCGCCAGCAAATTGGTCAATGCCGCCGGCGCCGACGGCTTGTTGGCGGGTAACCCACGCCAGCTGTTGCTCCAGGCGATCGCCGTGTTGGCTAGTATTGGTTTTGCCGCCATTGGCAGTCTAATCCTGCTCAAACTGGTCGACGCCGCCGTTGGCTTGCGCGTCAAGTCGGAAATGGAGCGCGAGGGGCTGGACTTGGCCGTTCACAGTGAAGTTGGCTACGCGTTGCTAGAGGAGGAATAGCGTTCAGGGCGCACGCATGAGGCTGAACAGCAACGGCCCGGCTTCAGCCATCAACTCGCGCACGATCTCGCTGATAGGCTTGCCGGGCACCTCCAGCTTGGCGGACAGTGATACCATCACGGTCAGATAGCCGCTCCGGGCCGGCTCATCGATTTCTGCCAGCCGGCGCTCCATGGCGGCTACGAACCGCCGATGAGTCTGAGTCACCGGGTCCATCCGCCGCGCGCGAGCAGCGCCTGTGAGTTTAGCGCTTTGCTGACGTGCCATGACTTCGCTTCAGATATAGCAGCCCCGGCGATAGTGGAAAAGCAAACCGTTCAGGCAGAAGGCCGGAGAAAGCGTCGAGGCTAATGTCGCTGAAGGTTTACCTCGTACTGCTTGCTCTGCTGGCGGTCGAGCGGCTAAGCGAACTGTTGCGGGCCGCCAGCAATCGACGCTGGGCGCTGGCGCGCGGCGCGGTGGAGAGCGGACATGGCGTGCATCGCCTGATGGTGACATTTCATTGCCTATTTTTTGTCTCTTGCGCGGCCGAGACAGTGCTCTTTCGGCCGCCCTTTCCCGGCTGGCTAGGCTGGCTGGCCCTGGTAGTAGCGCTATTAGCACAAGCGTTGCGAGCTTGGGTAATCGCGACCTTGGGGCCGCGCTGGAATACCCGCGTTCTGGTTGTTCCCGGCCTAGCCCCGGTGCGCGCCGGCCCGTACTGCTGGATTCGCCATCCTAACTATTTGGCGGTCGCCCTGGAAATCGTCGCAGTACCCTTGATCCACGGCTGCTGGCGCACCGCGTTAAGCTTTTCGCTGATGCATATACCGTTGTTGGCAGCCCGCATCCGAGTCGAGGAGCGCGCCATGGGTCCTGGCTATCAAGACCTGATGGACCGTCAGCCGCGCTTTGTGCCCCGTTCCTCCCGCCCTCGGTCAGCCCCTTGAGTCACGGCTTGATTTCTTAGCCGGCCGGGGCCGAGATTGGGGGGGTGGTCGTGGGCGGTGAGCATCTCAGCGTTACCCATCCCACCACCTCCCAACCTTCCAACCCGATCGCGCCGGCCAGCCACAGCTTGCGCCAGGGCTGGGGCAGAATTTCAGCCACCGCCAGGCCCAGGGCAATTCCGACCATCGCGCTAATCGCGAAATCGGCGCTGGAGGGCCGATCGGTGGAAGCAGCGAAACGTACGATCGGATCAGCTTCGTGACAGCTTGAGGGCCCACTCATCTTGGCTGCGGACAGGCCCGCGTCCGCGGCCGACAGACCGACGAATGCGGCTGCTTCAGCGATGTCCAATCGGTCCCAGCGAGGGAACCAGTAGTGTTCGATGTTCGGTCTGACGCCACATCCATTGATCAACGCAATCATAGTCAGACAGAGTAGGCGAGCACAACAACTCAGGCGAACTAGTATTTTCATGCGAGCCGGTAAAAAACGAGAACCGCGAGCGCAAGCGGACAACCAGAAAAGGGCGACATTAAATGTATAATTTATTTGCAAGATCATCGTAGTAACGTTCGGCGCGTAAGCTTGCGCAAACATCGACTGCCTATCTGAATGTGGCGAATCAGCAATGACTGTGCATTAAAAAAATGCTGCAAAAACTGAGTAAACGAGCGCGACGGTTGACATCGACACTAGGTCTGCCACCTGCAGATAGGGTGTCACCAATGGCCTGGGGTGAATTCGAGGAATATTTTTTAGTTTAAGGTGGCGAGCGCTCGCACCCCCAACGTGGCTGGCGGCTTTACGTCTCAGGACCCTTGAGCCGAATCGAAGTTCGTGGCGAGCGGGCTGGGGCGGCAAGGACTTAACGATGCGCCGATGGATCAAGTTGGACTTGGCAACCGGGTTGGCCATTGAGTTTTTTGCCAAAAGGGCTACAAGAATGGAGCCCTGGGAGGTCGCCCCGAGCGGCTCGCGGGAGGTCACCCGTTGGGGGCCAAGGAGTTGACATGAAAAAGTACGAATCAGGGGCCTGGCTGGTGATGTCGGGCCTGCTCGCCACCCTGATCTTGGTAGTGAGCCCCAACCTGACCATGGTCAGCGTTTTCATGACTCCGCTCATCCGCTACTTCCATTGGTCTCACGCTGACGTCGGCCATCTCGCCTTTGCCGCCGGAATCGCCGGCGGCCTGGTTTCTCCGCTGGTGGGCTGGTTGCTCGACCGTATCGGCGCACGTTGGCTCATCGCGGCCGGTGTGGCGATCATGGGCGTCAGCTACCTGGTGGCCAGTCACTCCCAGTCTCTGGGCGCCATGACTCTGGCCTGGGGGGTGGTTGGGATTGGGGCGGCGGTGGCGGGACTGATCCCGATCATGGTGGTGGCGATTAACTGGTTTGGCGGGCGACGCGGCTTCGCCGGTGGCGTGATTATGTTTGGAATGGGGGTGGGAATGGCGCTACCACCGCCGATTCTGACCTATCTTATTGCCCATCATGGCTGGCGCGTGGCGATGCGCTGGATGGCGGTGCCGGCATTGGCGATCGCGGTACCTTATGTGTTAGCGGTGATGCGCACGCGGCCCAAGGTCGCGCAGGCCCGCAATACCAGTGAGGAAGTCGCCTCGCTGCCGGGCCTGGAGGTGGGTGCCGCCTTGTGCTCCTCGGCCTTCTGGCTTTGCTTGATCGCCGATTTTATCTGGAGCAGCGGTTTTTCCGCCTCACTCACCCATTCAATCACTTACATGATTGGGTTGGGCTTTAAACCCTCCCACGCCGCGTTGATTTACAGCGCCCAAACCATGGGTACCGCACTGTGCACCGTACCTTTCGGTATCCTGGCCGATCGGATCGGAGTGCGCCGAGTGCTGGCGCTGGCTTTCCTGCTGGTGGGGATCGGTAGTGCGGCTTTGGTCGGTTTCAGTTCGACGGTCGCCGAGCCCTATCTGCTGCCCGTATATATTCTATGTTGGGGCGCGCCTTGCGGAACGGTGTTCGCGCTCCTGCCGGTTCTGATGGCCGAGACGCTGGGCCTGCGCCGCTTGGGCACGCTGGTAGGTATCAAGGGCTTCAGCACCGCGGTTGCGCTAGCCACTGGCCCGGTGTGGTCGGGCAAGTTATTCGATATTACGGGTAGTTACGTGCTGCCTTACGAGATCGCGACCATTGCGATTTTGGCCAACTTTGTGATCATCCTGATGGTTCGGCCTGCTCGGGGTTACGATCAAGTACCGCTCCGCGAGGAAAAGTCGGGCTTGGTGGCAGCCGCCCAAGCCTAGCGGCGGCTTTCATTTCGGTGCATCGGCGCGGCAGTCTTACCTCCGCCGCGCCTGCCGTAACTAGCCTGCTCCTCAGTAGCGCCAGGGGGGTAGAGTAAGCAGAGGGAAGGCGCTGTGCACACCGGGGGCAGTGGTCGGAGAGGCTGCGCGCAGATAGGCCGGAGTGAGCGCGGCCGGCCGGGTCACGCCCAGCAGCCCCATCGCCAAGCGCAATTCTTCCTCCAGCAGTTCGAGTACCCTCACTACGCCGCCGGCACCGGCGGCGGCTAGGCCGTAAACATAGAGCCGGCCGATGCCGACTGCGTCGGCGCCCAGGGCCAAGGCCTTGACGATATCGGTACCGCGACTGATCCCGCCGTCCACCACGATGCGTGCGCGGCCGCCGACTGCCGCCACCACCTCGGGCAGAATTTCCATCGTACCCTGACCGTGATCGAGTTGGCGGCCGCCATGATTGGAGACGTAAACTATTTCGACGCCGTGCTCGATCGCCAGGGCGGCGTCTTCGGCGGAGGCGATACCCTTCAGTACCAAGGGTAGCTTGAACTTGGACTTGTAGCGATCGACATCGCGCCAGGTCACGCGTGGCTGATAGGTGCGGCCCTCCATCGCGCCGCGCCAGCGGAAAAAGCGCTTGGCCAGATCCCGCTCGCGCCGGCTGTAATAGGCCGAGTCCACGGTCAGGCAGAGGGCATCGTAGCCGGCGTCGATGGCGCGCCGAAAATAATCGTCCACCCAGGCACTATCGCCGCGCACGTAGAGTTGAAAGATTTTGAGCGCATCGCCACCAGCGGCGGCAGTAGCTTCAAGACCTGGTTGCGAAACCGAACTAAGAAGCATGCCGATTCCGAAGCTGTCGGCGGCCGCCGCCACCGTGGCTGCGCCATTAGCCTCGAAAACTTCCAGCGAGCCTACCGGCGCGCACAGCACGGGGATGCGCAGGCGCTTGCCCAGCAGGGTAACCGATAAATCGATGTCGGCTACGTCGCAGAGCACACGCGGGCGCAAAGCCAACGAGTCCAGCGCTTGGCGGTTGCGGGCCAGGGTGGTTTCGGTTTCAGTGCCACCAACCAGGTAATCCCAGATGTTGCGGGTCAAGTTGCTATGGGCAACTGCGATAAATTCGTGCAAGGTCTGAAAGCGCTCCCCCGCTGATTCGACTGCCACTGCTTCTCACCTCCTGTCGCTAGCCGAGTCTAACCCCGGCAATGGTGGAGATTAAAGGGCAGGGCGGCAACCGTTTTCAAAAGCCGGGCGCCAACCAGGGTTGTTGTGCAAGAATGGCCTGAACCTGGCCGATGTAATCGATCGCGTCCTGATCGTACCACCCGCCGCTATACCAACTCCCCACGCATCCCCACAGTTGCTCGCTGGCATCAGCCGAGGGGTAAGCGTTGTGCCCGTCCAAGGGAACGCGTTCGCTCAGATAGGGAATGTCGCCCTGGACACAGGCTCGTTGGTAGGCCAGTTTGAAATCAACGTTGAAAGCCGTCGATTCACTACTCATCGGATATGTAGCCGGAAAGTCCGACTGTTTGATTTGCAAAATTCCCCAACTCGTACCGTTGCCGATATCACCCTCGGCGCCCTGTTCCCAATCCGACTCGTTGACCGCAATCGCTCGCACCACGTTGGGATCAAAACCCCACTTATAAGCGCCCCATTGTAAGATCTCGTCGGTCGTGCCGGTGAACTGGCCGTCGGCCTGAAGGATCAATGCGTTGCCTGCGGCGGTCAGCGAATCCAACGCCCCGCTGCTTTGATAATCTGCCAGCTCGCTGCTGGTGGGCATTGTGTTGTTGGCCTCGGCATTGGCCGGGCGCGGTTCGAAGTTTGGGTTGTACTGCACCAGTGCCGCCGCCTTTGCGTCGCTTAAGGGTAACGAGGTGGCCGTTGGCAGGGGCGCGGCGGAGGTGGGTGTATTTGGCGTGGGGGTGGGCGTAGCGCTGGGCGCGACAGGGCTGCGCGAGGAAGTAAACGGCGCAGCCGGTGAGATGGTGGCTATCGATTGGGCCGGCGTTGGCGTCTGCACACCGGTTGGCGACGGCAGGATCGCCAGTCCGTTCCCTCCCGCTGCTCCTGGGCTGGTCGTGCCACCTGCGCCGCCGCCGCTACACCCTTGCCCCAGGGTCGAAATTGTCCCGCACAGCGCTACCCCGATCACCACGCTTGAAAAGTGCCGCCAAATCGACCTCTCGCTCACGCTCCAGACCTTTCCCGGCCGGGTGAACAAGCCGACTTTTGCGCCTTCTGCTCCAGGGCAAGGCCGGGGAGCAGGCAGAATGAATGCGATGAGCCGGTGGTCAAGCGTCGGGGCCATCGCTCCGGTGATCGGCTGGCGCAGGTTCTATGCCAATAAAACAGGCGTGGGATGAGATGGGGCGAAGAAAGAAAGAAAAGGATAAACTAAATTTATATGGGCTTTAGTCAGGAAACGGCAGTTCCAGCTTTGGACAACTAGTGTCTGGAAAGGAACCTCTGCGTCAAAAACGACCAGTTAAGTGTCGCAAGCTGTATCGTTTTAGTGCAATTTAATGAGCGCCATAACGGCCTTAGCTTTACTCTTTGGCTGAACTGCGACTCACCGTCGCTTGACGATTCGAGAGGAAGGGCATGAATCGTCTTCGCGAGATAAGTCATTTCCAAGCCAGCAGAAGCCTCCAGACGCCAGCAAAAAATATAAACACTTATCTAATCTAACTTGACTGGCGAAAATTTTTTAATACTCTACTTTTTTTTGTCGCGCATGATTTTGCGTTCGACCGTGAGCGACGAGAAGGGAGCTTCACTTGAAAGTTCGTGTTGCCGCAGCTTTGGTCATTTTCGGGTCGGTTCTGCTGTTGAGCATGGATTCGGTCCAGGCTCAGACCGTTACGATTCCCAACAACCACCCCGCCTTTCAGCTTCCCTCGCCGCAAGCGCCGATAACTTCGACCAGGACGCTTAACCTCACTATCTTTTTGGCCCTGCAAAACTCAGCGCAACTGCAGACCCTGTTGACCAATTTGCAAACGCCGAGCAGCGTTCAATTCCATCAATGGTTGAGCAGCTCGCAGTTCCAGGCGACCTATTATCCAACGACGAGCCAGATAAGCGCGCTTACGACCTGGCTGAGCAGCCAGGGATTTACCGTAACCCCGCCAATCGCCAATTCGCTGGCGGTGTCGTTTTCGGGCACGGCGGGGCAGGTCGAAGCGGCTTTTGGGGTGACGCTGATCAAATCGACCGCAATCGGGCTTAATCCCAGCGGTGTGAGTTTTTATGAAAACACTGCCGATCCCTCGGTGCCTTCACAATTCCAGGGCTTGATCGCATTTATCGAAGGGCTGGACAACCTTGGCAGTGCCAACAATCTGACCGGAAGCATCGTGTATGGGGACAACGTGCGGGTGCCTGCCGCTGCGGCGACGTCGTCGAATGAGGCCGGATACGCCCAGGACAATATTCTCAATCCCACCACCACCGCGACTCCCTCGCCGACTCCGACCTGCAGCGGGTCCGCACCAACTCCGGTGCCCAGCCCCGGCGTTTATCACTTCAAGCCTGCCGACTTGTACACCTATTACAATGCTAATGTGGTGCTGAACCATAACCAGGGGACCCAAGCTCCCGACTGCATCGCGATAATTGCCTCGGTGGATTTTGGCGACGATGCCTTTAGCGAATTCGCTACCTCTTATGGCTTGCCGAACACCTTGCCAATTCGAGTTCCGGTGCAGAATTCGACGGTCAGCCAAGGGTGTGGAGCGGGTGAAGTTTCGCTGGATATCGAATGGTCGCACACGCTAGCGCCGCAAACGCCGCAACGGGTCTATGAGTTCGGCGGCAATGTCGATCTGGTGCAGGCCTTCCTGGCCCCGGTCAACGACAATGTTTGCGGCGTTATCAGCTCCAGTATCGGTCCGGGCTGCAATCAGCAGGATGGTGGCTACTACCACGCCATGGACGAGGTGTTTCAGCAGGCGGCCGCCCAGGGCCAGACCTTCTTCGAGGCAGCGGGAGACAAGGGAGCGGCGGCCGAAGCGCTGCGGATCGAGAGCGGTAACCTGGTGTGCGACGTAGGCACTAGCAATAACGCCAGCGCGATCGGGGGCAGTCCCAACGTAGTGGCCGTGGGCGGCAGCCAATTCACCCCGACTTACGATTCCAACGGCAACAACACCAGCGTGCAGGGACCCGGACCGGCGATGGAATCGGTGTGGGGTAACGACGGTCAAAACGGCGCTGGCGGGGGAGGCATCAGCGCGATCTTCGCGCTCCCGCCTTGGCAAACCAACGTGCAGAACCAGCTCGGTTATACCTCCAATATGCGGTTGTTGCCCGATCTGGTTTTCGGGGCCAGCGAGATTGCGCCCGGATTTTACATCTATGTGGATTACGGCGACGGCACTGGCGCCCATCTTCATGAAACTGGTGGCACCAGTATTGCCACGCCGATGCTGGCGGGGATGTCGCGCCTTATCGCGCAGGCCGCCAACCTGCCGCGCCTGGGAAATATCAATCCGTTGCTTTACGGGGCGGCGGGCAGCGGCACCTCGATCACCGGGATCTTTGACATTACACAGGGCAGTAACGCCTATAACGGGGCAACCGGGTACAACGCCCAGCCCGGCTTCGATCTGGCCAGCGGCTGGGGCTCTCCCAACGTGGGCAGCTTCGTGGCCTATTTCTCGCAAGTAGTAACCGGAGCGACGCCTACAGCTACCCCCACCGCGGCGCCTACGGCGACTCCCACCGCCGCACCTACGTCCAGCCCCTCCGTCGTTCCCACCGCTACGGCTACGGCGATACCCACAACCACCGCTACCGTTATTCCCACGGCGACTCCGCCGCCCACACCCACGCCGGGGGCGCAAGCCACTTCGGTACCGGTGACAAGCCAGGGTGTGGCCGGGCAAAACATAGCGGCAGGTGCACTGAGGGTCACCAACAGCTCTTCCACTCCGGAGTCGCTGCAGGCAATACAGTTGCAAATCAGCAACCCGGGGCTGTTTTCGGCCTTGAAATTGACCGTCACCATAGGTGGCACGCAGCAAACCGCAACGTCAGGCACCTTGGGAACAGTTACCAACTTCAGCTTCACCCCCGTGCCTGTCCTACCCGCAGGTGCAACTGCACTCTTCACACTAAGCGGTACCCTGATCTCTAACGTAGCACTCGGGGGTGGCGCGGTGCGCATGGCCGGCCTGATGCTCGTCGGGACGTCGCCCGGCGATCACGCGAGTATGCTATTGGCCGCGCTAATGCTAACGCCTGGTCTGATGCTAATTGGAATGCCTGCTACGCTGCGGAGGCGTATCGCACTGTTGGCCTTGATGCTTTTGGCACTGGCAGTAAGCCAAGTGGCCTGCACCAGCAGCGGCAGCAATAGTCCAACCGTGCTCACCAGCTCGACCCAAGTGGTATCGGCAGTGACACTAGTCAACAGTGGGGGCGCGGTGCCGGTTCAGGGGTTACCGAGTCTTTTGGGAACTGTACAACTAGTCAAGTAAGACGCCAGGTGGATGAGCGCGGCCGCGACCGCGGGGGGTGCGGTTGGGCCGCTACCTCCGGCGCGCTCGCGGGCTCAAAGATGAAGGAAGGGTCAAGCTCGGTGGCTAAGGTTGATCGTCGTGGGGCAATATTCGCTCGGCGCGGTCGGCGCATTGCGCGACTTTACCTGGCGCTTGGGGTGCTGGGGCTATTATTGCCGAGCATTCAAGGCTGCGGCCGCTCGGGCAGCGGCTCATCCACTGTCACTCCGACGGCGACCACCAGCCCCTCACCGACTCCCAGTCCGGCCCCTACTCCCGCCGGTTTGGGCAACGTCAATCACATCATCATCTTCATGCAGGAGAATCACTCCTTCGACAATTATCTGGGTACTTTGCCCTACGTACAGGGTAGCCCCTACCACGCTCCGGCCAACCCGCAAGTGGGATGTCCCGCCAACGACAGCCAATGCGTGGACGGTTTAAGTTGCAGCGGAACCACCGCCAGCGGGTTGGTCTGCAGCAATTCCAACTACAACTCTTCGGCCCAGCTCGTGACTGCCCAGCACATGCCCGACGAATGCGGCAATGGGATCGATCCATCTCACGAATGGGTAGACATGCACTTCAAGGCGAATTACTGCGATCCCAATTCGACTACGATCCTGGGAAATGGCTTCGTGGCCTGGAACCAGAACGCCTCGGAGGTGATGGATTATTACGATGCTCGGGACCTACCCTATTACTATGCGTTAGCCCAAACTTTTGCGATCAGCGATCGCCAATTCGCTTCGCTGGTGGGACCGACTCTGCCAGATCGAATGTACGCAATGGCGGCGACCTCCTTCGGTCACGACACCACTAATACGCCAGATGACTACACCAACGGACCGCCGGGCTACCAGCCGATTACGGGCAGCATCTTCGACTTGCTCGACGAGGCCAACCAGGGGTGGAACGAATTCTATGAATGCGACGCCATCGGGACTCCGCCGGTGCCTTACGCGCAGTTGTTCCGCTACGGCAATTTTCCCAACTACGTGCACCTCACCCAACCCTCCAGTGGTCAGCTTTATCCCCAATGGGCCGCGGTTACGGGTGCCAATGGCGGCCAATGTAATCTGCCGCCAGTCACTTACGTCAGCCTCTACCATACCGAGCACGGCACCGATGACGTACGCGCGGGTCAGTATGACGCCTCGGTTATCATCAACGACCTGCGCGACGGGCCATGCTGGAAGGACTCGGTCCTGTTTCTGACTTACGACGAAGGCGGCGGCTATTACGATCATGCGACCCCGCCGTTCGCGCCCTCGCCCGACGGTATTCCGCCAGGCCTGTGCGCCGATAAATCCAATCCGGCGGGCGGTTCGGAAATTCCCGGCGGCGGTGCCAACTGCTCGGCCAGCCTGCAGCAGCGGGTCAAGTTAAGCGGCTATCTGCAAGCCGGACAGGCGCCCGCGGACTTCAATCAACTGGGTTTCCGGGTGCCGCTGATCGCGATTTCGCCCTTCGCCAAGCCCAGCTATGTCTCTCATGTGGTGGGCGACCACACCTCGATCTTGCGTCTGATCGAGGAGCGCTTTTTGGGTGGCAAGCATCTGAACCGGCGCGACGCCGCGATGAGTGATCTGTCCGATCTGTTCGACTTCGTCAATGCGCCCTCCAAAAACGCAATAATCAGCGTGGCCGCGCCCACGCCTGCCACGACCGATTGCAATGCGCCAGTCACCCAGCCGCCCCAAAGCTGCGCCCTGTTGGCCTCGCCGCTACCTACACCCAGCGCGCCAACGCCGACGCCTTCGGTAGTCCCAACCACGGCTATTTGCCCGTTTCCCACGCCCACCGCCGGACCATAGCAGGAAGGGCTTTTAATAAGGGTGACACTCATACTGCTGCAGCCAAAGAAGGACGCGGGCGGCGGACGCAGGGAGCGAGTCAGAACAGGTAGCGGCGGGTATTGATGCTGATCAGGAGGCCCATCGCGGCCATCAATACGATTAACGACGAGCCCCCGTAGCTGACCAGCGGCAACGGAATACCCACTACCGGCAGCACCCCGGTGGCCATCCCGATATTGATGGTGGCCTCCCAGAACATCATGGCGGTCAGGCCCAAGGCAAGCAGCGCGCCGAAGCGATCACGGGCATGGCGCGCGATCCAGAGCCCGCGCCCCACTAATCCTGCGTACAGTGCCAGCAGGAGGCTAGCACCGGCAAAGCCGAACTCCTCGGCATAGACCGAGAAAATAAAATCGGTGGTCTGTTCGGGAAGAAAATTCAAGCGCGCTTGAGTTCCTTTTAAAAACCCCTTGCCCCACGAGCCGCCCGAACCCACTGCGATTTCCGACTGGATTACGTGGTAGCCGGCGCCCAGAGGATCGGACTGAGGATTAAGAAAGCTGACCACCCGCTGGCGCTGGTAGGGCTTGAGCACGTGCCAGGCCAGCGGTGCCGCCAGTCCCATCGCCAGCATCAGTATCGCCATCGTGCGCAGATTGAGCCCGGCGACGAAGATAATGGTGGCAAAGATCAGGGCCAGGGTCAGCATCGTGCCCAGGTCAGGTTCTTTCAGTACCAGGCCAGCGGGAACAGCGAAGAGCAGGCCAGGCACGATCAGGTGACGCAGACGCATCCCTCCCGCCGGCGGTTCCTCGCGCAGGTAGCGCACCAGCACGAGGATGAGGGCCAGCTTGGCCAGTTCGGAAGGCTCCAGGGTGAACAAGCCCAGGTTAAGCCAGCGCCGCGAACCGCCGGTGGCCTGACCGATGGCGCTGACCGCGACCAGGAGACCAACCACCAGCAGGTAGGCCGGGTAGGCATAGCTAGCCAAGGCGCGATAGTCGAACATCACTACCGCGAACATTGCGACGCCGCCGGCCGTCATCCAGATAGCCTGTCGCAGAATCAGGGCATGAAAGGAGTGATGCTCGCTCTGCGAGGCGCTGACCACACTGATTAGACCCACCATCGCGATTGCTAAGGTGAGGAAGAAGACTAACCAGTCAAAATGGTAAATCAGCCGTCGGTCGATCCCTACGCGCATCGCTTACTCGCTCTGTTCGGCCGGCACGCTCGGTTGCGAATGGGCGCTTACCGGCGACAGGGTAGGGCCCGTGGGAGTCTGAGCGGGCGGATAGAGTTCGAAATACTTCTGGAGCACGGCCTTGACTACCGGACCCGCCGCGCTGCCGCCATGGCCGCCATGTTCGATTAGACAGGCGACGGCGATTTGCGGATTATCGCGCGGTGCGAATGCGATAAACCAGGCGTGGTCGCGAAAGCGCTCGGGTTGATGCTTGGCGTCGGTGCGTGCACCGGCTGCTTCCTTGACGACCTGCGCGCTTCCGGTCTTGCCGCACACCACAATACCGGGCAGGCGCGCGGCATGACCGGTGCCGTCGGGGTTGTTGACCACCCCGCACATAGCTTCGCGCAGTAGCGCGTTTTGGGTCGCGTCCAATGGGATGCGGCTTTCGACCTGCGGGGTGGTGGTCTGAATCACGCGACCATCCAGCCCTTCGACCGCCTGCACGAAATAGGGGCGATAGCGAACCCCGTTGGCGGCGATTTCCGCGGCCAGTTGCGCCATTTGGAGGGGGGTGGCGCCGACATAGCCCTGGCCGATCGCCACCGAGAGCGTCTCGGCTGGGTACCAGCGCTCGTGGAAGCGTTGATACTTCCATTGGCTAGAGGGGATGGTTCCCGCACGTTCGTGAGCTAGTGCGATGCCAGTGTCTTCACCCAATCCTAAGCGATGGGCCCAGGCCGCGATCCGATCTACGCCCAGGCGCTGGCCTGCCTGGTAGAAGAACACGTCGCAAGATTCCACGATGGCGCGTACCAAACTGATATCGCCATGCCCCTGCTTGCGCCAGCAGCGATACTCACGGTTGCCGAACCATAAACCGCCCGCGCAGTAGAAATTGGTCGAGGCGTTGAGCAGATGGTCCTGTAAACCGGCGATGGTATCGACCAGCTTGAAGGTCGAGCCGGGCGGATAGACTCCTTGAATGACCCGATTTTCCAACGGATGGCTCGGATCGGTCGTGATTTTGCGCCATTGCGCGCTGCTCAGCCCGGCCGCGAACTCATTGGGATCGAAGCTGGGATGGCTGGCCATCGCCAGTACTGCGCCGCTGTTGGGATCCAGCGCCACCACCGCGCCCACGCGATTCCCCAGCGCTTCCTCGGCAGTCTGCTGCAAGTCCAGATCGAGGGTTAGGATGACGCTGGCTCCGGGCTGCTCGGGTTTTTCGTTGAGGATACGCAAGCGGCGCCCGACGGCGTCGACCTCGATCTCTTGGTCTCCGGCCACCCCGCGCAATAGCCCCTCCATCCCGCGCTCCAGGCCAAATTTTCCGATATCGTCGCCCATGTGATAGCCGGGCAGCCCCTTGAGTTCCTGCAAGCTGACCTCGCCCACATAGCCCAAAAGATGGGCGGCCAGAGGGCCATAGAGATAGCGGCGGCGCGGGGTAACCTGGATACTGACCCCGGGCAGCTGCAGTTGATGAGCTTCCACCGCAACTACCTGGTCCCAGTTAAGCCGCTCTTTGACCACCACCGGCTCGAAGGCCGGCCGGCCCTGATCCTCGGCCGCGCCCAAGGTGTCGGCGATACTGGTGTCGCCCAAGTAGCGCTGCAAATTTTCGATGGTGGTGGAAATATCCTGTGCGTCCTCCGGCACGACCAGGGCGTCGAAGGAGGGGCGGGTGTCGACCAGCAGGCGATGGCGCCGGTCGTACACTAGGCCGCGTGAGGCGGGCATGCGCCGATTGCGGATTCGATTGCGGTTGGCCAGCTCGCGCATCTGCTGGCTGTGGATGATCTGCAAATTGTATAGCCGCAGGGCGACGCCGCCCAACACCAGCATCATGAAGAGCGCTAAAAAGGTCAGCCGCGGCTCAAGCTTGGGGACAGCCAGCCTGGTGCCATTACCGCCAAGGATTGCCATTTGCGCTAGTCTCTATCCCAACTTATTCCTGTGCTACATGAACAGGCAATCGTAGTAGCCGGCGACATCGCCCCAACAGCCGAAAGGCCAGCGGGGCCAGCAGAATCCCGATAAGCCCTTGCAGGAGGGTGGCATGGAGCAAGCGCGCGGGTGGTGGCCATAGCAACGCCAGTCCGTTGCTCAGCGCCAGCACGCACAGACTATGCAGCATCGTCGCCACTCCCACCAACAAGGGCTCGACCACCGGACCCAGGATCCAGGCATGGCGCGCTAGCTCATAGATCAGCAGATAAACCAGGGTAAGGGACAGGGCGTTGAGGCCCAATTGGGCGCCCGAGAAGGCGTCCAGCGCGTAGCCTATCGCAAATGCCAGCAGTGGCGCCATAGCGTCGTGCTGGCGCAGGCCAAGGTCGACCACCAGGATAACGGCCAGGTCGGGTACCAGAGGCCCCAGTGGCAGCCACCGCAGCAAGTCGATTTGCAGCCATAGCGCCAGCACCGTGGCCACGGTGTAGAGTAGCGTCAAGCGCACGCTCCGACCTAATCCTGAGTAGGGTCGTCCAAATGGGGCGGGCTTTGAGTGATGACCAAGACTCGTTCCAGGGTGCGGAAATCGACTGCTGGGCGCACCGCCACATTGATGAACAAGCCGGGTCCTTTACGGACCAGGGCGCGCACATACCCCACCAGCACGCCGCGGGGAAAAGACCCGTCCAGACCGGAGGTGACCAGGGTATCGCCCAACTGGATATCCTGCGTGCGCTCGACGTAGCGCATCACCACCCCGTCATCGACTAGGCCCGAGACGATTCCGCGCGCGCGCGAGCGCTGGTCGAAGACGTCGATGGCGCAATTATGATCGGATAGCAGTAGGACGCGGGCCACCGAGGTGCCGCTGATGAGAACCTTGCCCACCGCGCCGGCCACGGAAATCACTCCCATCCCAGGCTGCACCCCGGCCTGGGTGCCCTGATTGATGATCAGGCTGCGGGACAAGCCGGTCGCGTCGCTGCCGATCACCGCCGCGCCCACCGTGGTCAATTGTAAAGCGTCTTTGAGGTCGAGCAATTCGGCCAGTTGCTGGTTCTGGCGCTGTAATTCGGCCAGTCGGGTCTGCAAAGCCGGCATCGAGGCCACGGCTTGCCGTAGGCGCTCATTGTCGCGCGCCACTGAGGTCAGCCACAGGTAGTGGTTGAGCAGGTCTCGCGCGCTCCAGGTGGCGCGGCTGAAGGTGTCGGCGATCGGGCGCATCGCTTGCAGGGCGGCGGCCTGAGGCCTGGCCAGAAAATCGCCCTGGCGCACCTCGCTGGAGACGAGATGGGCAGCCAACAGCAATAGGATCCCGCCGGCGAGGACGACCCGGTTACGGCGCAGAAAGCTGCCCTTTGAATCTTGCATTCAGCTGGCCGCCAGCTTTAGCTGCTTGCGCCCGGCGCACCACCGGCCGTGCGGCCGGCCAGTTCAGCACGTCGCTTTAGTCCACCGTAACATCGCGCAGCAGCGTGAGTTCATCAAGTACCTTGCCCGCACCCATCACCACTGCGGTCAGCGGATCGTCGGCTAGGGTGACTGGCAATCCGGTTTCCTCGCGCAGCAGGACGTCAAGGTTGCGTAAAAGCGAGCCACCGCCGGCCAGGACGATGCCCTTATCGACGATGTCGGAGGCCAGTTCGGGTGGGGTGCGTTCCAGCGCAATCCGCACTGATTCGACCACTTGGTGGACCGGTTCCATCAGGGCCTCGCGAATTTCTTCGTCGGTGATTTCGATGGTTTTAGGTACTCCGGCCACCAAGTCACGCCCCTTGATTTCCATGGTCTGGATTTCATTGCCAGGGTAGGCTGACCCGATGGTGATTTTGATAAGCTCGGCAGTGCGCTCGCCGATGAGAAGGTTATACTTGCGCTTGATGTGCTGGATGATAGCCTCGTCCATCTTGTCGCCTGCCACCCGCACCGAGCGCGAAAAGACCACTCCCGAGAGCGAGATCACGGCCACCTCCGTGGTTCCGCCGCCAATATCGACAATCATGTTGCCGGCTGGCTCGGTGATGGGCAGGCCGGCGCCGATCGCTGCCGCCATCGGTTCTTCGATCAGATAGACCTCGCGCGCGCCGGCGGATTCGGCCGACTCGCGCACCGCGCGCTTTTCCACCGCGGTGATGCCGAAGGGGACACAGATAACGATTCGCGGCCGCACTAAAGTTTTGCGGTTGTGAATCTTCTGGATGAAATAGCGCAGCATGTTTTCGGTAATTTCGAAATCCGCGATCACCCCGTCTTTCAACGGCCGGATCGCGATTATCGAGCCGGGTGTGCGCCCCAACATCCGCTTGGCCTCGGCCCCGATCGCTAGCACCCGGCGCGCGTTGCGGGTGTCCTTCTGTACCGCTACCACCGAGGGTTCGTTACATACGATGCCCTCGCCCTTAACATAAATCAGGGTGTTGGCAGTGCCCAGATCGATCGCCAGATCGTTCGAAAACCAGCCCAGGATTGAATTGAACACCACCGCCTTCCGCCCTTGCCTCCCGCGACCTGTGCTATGATAAAACCGTCTTCAGGTCGTACGAGTCTAGCCGCTTGGCCCGCCTGTTGCTAACGCCCGGTGTGGACCGTTACCAACCTGGGGTCAGGTCAAGCCCAACATAGACTCGCCGTGCCAATAGCTAACAAAGATAATTGGTCGGAAGCAAGGCGCGAGCGAGGCCTTGAGTCACCACGGTGTCCCAAGAATGGGCCGAAAACACCCCAGGGTGGGGTGATTGCGAAAATCAAGGCGATTTCGTTAAGATCCAAAGCGAGATGCTGAACCTAATGCGCAAGCACGCCTACTCGTGGACGATCCGGATCGTCCTAGGCGTAATCACCGTGGTTTTCGTTTTTTGGGGTATCGGCACCGGCCTGTTCAACCAGGTCCATCCCGTGGCTACGGTGGACGGACAACGGATCCTGGCCGACCAGCTCGACCGCGAATCGCAGGAGCTGCGCCGCTCGCTGACCAACATGTACGGCGCGCAGGCCGCCGAGTTCCTACGCCGACTTAATATCAACGAGATGGCCCTGGAGCGGATAATCGAGCGCCAACTGGTACTGCGCCAAGCCAAACGCCTGGGCTTGCGAGTCAGCGATGCCGACTTGCGCGCGTTTATCGAGACCAATCGCAATTTCCAGCGCGACGGCCGTTTTGACCTGCTTACCTACGAGGCGGTGCTGCGCGAGAGCGATCTGGAGCCGGCGGAATTCGAGGAAATGACCCGGACCGACCTGACCGAGCAGTTGGTCCGGAACATGATTGGCCAGGGCATCAACGTGAGCGAGGCCCAGGCACGCCAGGCCTACGACCAGGAGCATCAGGAACTCCAGCTCTCCTACCTGGAGTTACCAGCGGCGGACTTCCTTTCCAAAATTAACCCCACCAATCAGCAGATCAACCAGTTCTATAAGCAGAACAGCCAGATGTTTCGGCAACCTGAGCAAGTTGCCATCGCCTATATTCGCTATCAGCCCGATAAACTGGCGAAGCGAATCACTCCCACCGACAAACAGATTCAAGATTTTTACCAGCACAACCGCGAAACGATGTTCAGCTATCCAGAACGGGTGCGCGCCCGCCATATCCTGATCGCGGTGGCGCCGAATGCCTCGCCTGCAGTGCGCGCCCAGGCTCGTGCCAAAGCCGAAAAAATCCTGGCCAAGCTCAAGGCGGGTGCCGATTTTGCCACTCTGGCCAACAAGGACTCCGACGATGTCGGCACCAACCGTCATGGAGGCGAGCTGGGCTTTTTCGTACGCGGCCAGATGGTCAAGCCATTTGAAGACGCTGCCTTCGCGCTCAAACCTGGGCAATTGAGCGGCGTGGTCGCCACTGGCTTCGGTTACCATATCATCGAGGTGGAACAGGTTGAACCTGCCCGCACCGATCCTTTGGCCAAGGTACGCCAACAGATAATCGACCAAATCCGCCAGGACGAAGCTCGAGATGAAGCCGATGCCGACATGCATGCCGACTTGGCGGCTGCGCTCAACCAGAATTTGACGCTGAAGCAAATCGCCGCCAAGCGCGGGCTGACCGTGGTGCAAACTACGCCCTTTGCGGCCAATGAATCGATCGGTGATTTAGGGATCGATAACCAGCTATCCGATGCGGCCTTTAAGCTGAGCCAAGGCGAAATCGGCTCGGCTCGCACCGACAACAACGGCAACTTTCTCCTCCAGGTAATCAAACGGGTGCCCGCGCATGTGCCGCCACTTGCCAAAATTACGGAGCAGGTGCGCGACGCGGTGGTTCAACGCCAAGCCGAAGAAATGGCGCGCGCACAAGCCCTCAAGCTACTGACACGGATTAAGAACCCATCCGACCTGGAGGTCGTGGCGCGTGCCAACAATCTGAGCGTGCGGCACACCGGACAGTTCGACCGCTCCAGCACCAACGTGCCTACGATCGGTGATTTTTCCAGCCTCAACGAGGCTATCGGTGTCCCGACTAAGCTGCCCGAGCTTATCCGCCAAGTACTGACCAATGACGGTAATTGCTACCTTGTGCGGGTCGACAGCGCCACGGCGCCTACCTTGGCCGAATGGCAGAAGGCAAAGCCTCATTTCGAGGAGCAGATGCTGGAAACGATGCGCAATCAGGCATGGCTGAGTTACGTCGACGGTCTCAAGAGCCAAGCCCGCATTACCATTGATCCCAACGCGTTGAGCAACGCGCCCAGCCAGTCCTAATTGTTATCTGTAGGAAAATAGAGCTATTCATGCCAGCGATAGACAAGGACGATAACGAGCCGCCACCAGAACCCTTAAATGCCGACACTTCGGAGTTCTTTTTCCCCGGCTCTCAAGCAAGTGTGCTGCTCATTCACGGCTTGACGGGCACCCCCTATGAGATGCGCCATCTGGGAGAGCGGCTAAGCGCCGCCGGGTTACGCTGCCTGGGGGTGCGGCTGGCCGGCCACGGCCAGTCGCCCCAAGTTCTGGGTGCCACCAACCATCACAACTGGTACCAGAGCGTGGTCCAAGGATGCGAGCGGTTGCGCGGTTTTGGCGACCCGATCGTGGTAGTTGGACAATCCGCCGGCGCGGTACTGGCCGCCCGCTTGGCCATCGAACAGCGCGCCGCGGTCAGCGCCGTGGCGCTGCTTGCGCCTGCGTTTTTGTTGCCGCGATGGCAGCGGTTGGCTCTTTACTTCATCGGTCAAGCCGGACCATGGGCGAGCCGAATATACCTGCATAGCGCCGGAGCCGACATTCATGACGGCGCCGCGCGCCAGATCCATCCGAGTATGGAATTGATGCCGCTGGGGGCAGCTCTCAGCCTGAGCCAGCTTGCCGCTCAGGTACGGCCACGGCTGTCACGGCTGGTGCAGCCGGTGCTGTTGATCCATAGCCGCAACGATCACGTTTGTCCGTTTGCTCAAAACGTGGATCTGGTGATGGGCAGCGTGGGGACGCGCAACAAACGGCTGGTGGTGCTGGGCGAGAGCTACCATGTCGTCTCGGTCGATACCGAGCGGGAGCGCGTCGCTCTGGAGCTTATCGATTTTGTGCGGCGTATCGCCGCGCAGACTCACCTGTCGCTGGCCGCGGTTGGCTCCTGAATCGATCCGGCAGGCCCGGCAATTGTTTCCCGGCTCCCGTCGTTACACTAACACCGGCTTGATTAGCGGTCGCATTCGCCGCCGATCATGTTGATCATACCGAAAGTAGTTATGACGTCGGCGATCATCCGCCCGATCAGCATCTTGTTCAGCGCGCCCATCGCCAGGTAGCAGGGGGGGCGCACACGCACCCGGTAGGGTCGGCCGCTGCCGTCGCTGACCACATAGAAGCCTAGCTCGCCGTTGGCGCCTTCCACCGCTCCGTAGGCTTCGCCGGCGGGGATTTTGATTCCCTCTATGATCAGCTTGAAATGGTTCATCAGCCCCTCGATCGAGTTGTAAACCCGATCCTTGGCGGGCAGCACGTAGCGATGGTCGGTGATCGTCACCGGCCCTTCGGGAATTTGCCGCAAGGCCTGCTCGATAATCCGCTTACTCTGCAGCATCTCCTGGAAACGTACGTTGAAGCGGTCGTAGTTGTCGCCATGCTCGCCCAACGGCAGCTCGAACTCGGTGCGGTCGTAAAACAGATAGGGGTCGGCCTTGCGCACATCGTAAGCCACCCCGCTGGCCCGCAGCAGCGGACCGGTGAGGCCGTAGGAAATCACATCTTCGCGCGGTAGCGCGCCCACCCCACACATCCGATCGATGAACACTCGATTGCGCGACAGCAGTTTGTCGCAATCGGAGAGTACGGCGTCCAAATGCTTGAAACAGACTGCCACGCGCTGCGCAAAATCGGCGGGCAGGTCGTGGGCGATTCCGCCAATTCGGCACCAGGTCACGGTCAGCCGCGCCCCGGTTACCGCTTCAATCAGGTCGTAGAGTAGTTCGCGCGCCTCCAGGGTGTAGAACATAACGGTTTGGGCCCCGACTTCGCCCGCCGCCATCCCCAGGCAGGTGAGGTGGTCGGCGATGCGCGCCACCTCGCTCATTATCATTCGCGCGTACTGACATCGCGCCGGCGCCTCTATATCGAGCAGCCGCTCCACGGTCAGGGCGAAGCCGACGTTGTTGATGCAGGAGGAGGAGTAGTTGAGGCGATCAGTGTAGGGAAAGACCTGGGTCCAGGTACCCTGTTCGCACATCTTCTCGAAGCCGCGATGGAGATAGCCGACCTCGACGTCGCAATCCATGATCCGTTCGCCGTCCAGCTTGAGGTTGAATTTGATGGTCCCGTGCGAAGCCGGATGGGAGGGACCCATCTGCAACTCCATCACTTCGTCGGCCGTGTCACTGACCGCCAGCGGGCGGCTCCAGCGTGCGGGTAAAGCCATGATTTGTGGAGTCTCCTTGATTAGCGCGAGGGCGGAAGCGGAGTCGCGATGGGATCGACTTCGGGCACGATCGGTTGGCGGCGGTTATAGGGGTAATCCTTGCGCAGTGGATGGCCTTGAAAACTGTCGTAAAGCAGGATGCGGCGCAGGTCGGGATGGCCTTTGAACTGGATGCCGAACATGTCGTAGCATTCCCGCTCCAGCCAGTCCGCCGACTTCCATTCATCGATCATGCTGTCGACCCAGGCGTCGTCGCTCGCGATGGGCACCTTGACGCGTAAGCGCAGGTTGTGGCTTAGCGACTTTAGCTGGTAGATGACCTCAAAGCGTGGCTCGCGCCCTAGCCAGTCCACCGCGGTCAGATCGATCAGCATGTTGAAGTCGAATTGGGGTTCGGTCCGCAGCCGATGGAACAACTCGCGCGCACGGGCCCGTTCGACGGTCACGATCGCCTGGCCGTGGCTGACTTCGCAAGCCAACTCGCCACCGATCTGCCCCTTAATCTTATCCAAGAGCTGGTCTAACACTTTCCACTCCTGTCCGAAAATCGTTCGTAGCGCCGCGCTGGTCGCGCACGTGTGCTAATCCCAATCCAGCGCGCCGCGCTCCCAGGCGTAGAGCAGGCCGACCACCAGAATCGCCACGAAGACCAGCACTTCGGCCAGGCCAAACAGTCCGAGCGAACGGAGCTCTACCGCCCAAGGATAGAAAAAGACCACTTCCACGTCGAAGACTAGAAAGAGAATAGCAGTCAGGTAAAAGCGCACCGAGAAGCGGCCCCAGGCGCTGCCGCTGGGCGGGTTACCGCATTCAAAGGCCTCGGATTTGATGCGGCCGGGCCGTTTGGGCCCCAAAATGCGATTGATCGAGATCATCGCGCCAACGACCAAGCCGCCGAACAAAAAGGTTATCAGTATGGGAAACCAGGTTCTCATCGGCTGCGCGCGCCCTCTTTATCTTAGCTCGGCCTGATATCGATATCGCGCCGGCTTATTTAGCCTCGCTAAGACTTTAGCTCAGCTTCAGTCCCCGGCAAAGTCCCCAACCCGCGCGCTGTGTCTCAGCGAATAGGCAACGACTGCAAGGGGGAAGGACCGGTGATTAAGCGAAACCGCCAAACCATGCGGCCCGAGGGGCGGCCGTCGCCTTTTTCGAGACTTTTCTCGCTCGATGCTTCGACCGCTGGACGGATGCTAGGATACTGGGCTGCCCTGCCAGTTCGGATTAGCCGTGGCGCGCATCTAAGCTTACGCTTCGCTCAGCCGCGGCGTGCGAGGCTGGGGCGAACTGAAGGAAAGTCGACTAGACACAAGCCGATCGTGAAACAACCGTTGCGCACAGACGCGGCCGAGACGCAGCCCCAGGGCAAGAGTAACCTATTCATCGCCCTGATTATCGGCTGCGCGTTGTGTCTGGAGGCGCTCGACACCACGGTTATCACCACCGCGCTGCCTGTGATGGCGCAATCGCTGCACGAAGATCCGATTCGGCTCAACTTGGCGATTACCTCTTACCTCCTGAGCTTGGCGGTATTCGTGCCGTTGAGCGGCTGGATCGCCGATACCTACGGGGCGCGCAAAGTTTTTCGCCTCGCCATCATCATCTTCACGGTCGGTTCCGTATTGTGCGGCCTATCCCACTCGCTCATTCAACTGGTGATGGCGCGGATGCTACAGGGCTTTGGCGGTGCCATGCTGGTACCGGTGGGGCGGCTGGTGGTGCTCAAGACCGTGGAGCGCAGCGAACTGGTCCAGGCGATGGCTTACCTTAGCATCCCCTGGATGATTGGTCCGGTAATCGGGCCGCCGCTGGGTGGCTTTATCGTGACCTATTACTCCTGGCGCTGGATTTTCTTCATCAACGTCCCGGTCTGCATCATTGGCTTGATTCTGGTTACCGCCTACGTGCCTCACATCCTGGAGGAAAAGGTCCCGCCCTTCGACTTCCCGGGCTTTATCCTGACCGGCTTGGGCCTGGCGGGCCTGGTCTTCGGGCTGGAGACAGTGGGGCGTGGTATCGTGCCTGTGCCGCTGGTGGTGGCGGTGTTGGGCGGCGGCTTGGGCTGCGTAGTGCTCTACTTTTACCACGCGCGCCGGCGCGTGGCGCCAATCGTCGACTTAAGGCTGTTCGAGATCAAAACCTTTTCCATCGCGACACTAGGCGGTGGCCTGTACCGGATGGGGGTGGGGGCGATGCCCTTCGTGCTCGCCCTGCTGTTACAAATTGGCTTCGGCCTGACGCCGTTTGCCTCGGGGATGCTGACCTTTACCAGCGCCGCGGGCTCGCTGCTGGTGCGCATGGCCGCTCATCGGATCGTGCGGCGCTGGGGCTTTCGCACGGTGCTGGTGGTTAACGGCCTGGTCTCCGCAGTCTCGGTGGCCGCCTGCCTGTGGTTTACCGCTTCAACTAGTCACCTAACCATCATTATAATTCTCTTTGCCGGCGGCTTCTTTCGCTCTTTGCAATACACCGGCCTGACCGCGCTGGCCTACGCCGATATTCCCAATCCGCTCATGAGCGCCGCCAGCACCCTGGCTAGCATGGCGCAGCAGGTCTGCACCAGCCTGGGCGTGGCCGGCGCGGCGCTGACGATGCGCTTGGCGCTGACTATGCACGGGGGCGGGGCGCTGTCGGCTCGCGATATCGATTGGGGCTTCGTTTCCGTCGTGGTGATGGCCGCCGTGTCGATCCCCTCTTTTCTCAAACTCTCTCCTCACGCCGGCGCGGAGATTTCTGGGCGCGCTCCGGCTTCCGATCAGGGCGAGATTTCAAGCGCCGCGGCGCATTAATTGTGATTTGCCATGGGTGAGGCTCGCTGCCGCCTTTGTTCCACCGCAGACGTAACTTTGAAGCATGTCTCCCATGCCAGAACCCGCTACAGTAGGAGTTATACGCAAAGGACCTTGGCCCGCAGGGGAGGGGACCGAATGAGAACTAGCGGGGGGTACTACGCTGGTCGGCGGGCGGTCCCAAGATCGGCGAGAAGCAATCAAGCTGGCCACGCGGCCAGTACTTGGGCGTCAATCCCAGGCGCACCGCCAAGGCGTGACGGATACGCGCGGGCATCGTGCTGGCGCTGAAGCGGGCCTGCCGCCACCATCCCACGCGCGTGCTCAGTTTGCGAACCTGGCCGCTGATCGTGACTACGGGCGAGCGGAAAACCACGTTGCCGGTGCCATCTTCGTACAGCGTGCCCGCGATTTGAATCTCGTGCGAGGCTTCGATGGTAACGTCGCCTTGCGCGGTCATTGTCGTGCCTGCCGGAATGACAAAATCGCCAGTCACGATCGTACCGCGCAGTTCGCCCCCGCGGTTGCATCCGGCCGCGGTCGCGGTCAGGGCGAACAGGGCTGCTCCTGCCAGCCCCAACCTCCGTGACTTTGGCGCTACCATATGAGCGTGCAGCACGTCACCGTCGCGCGCGTCGTGCGCACGAGCGATCACGCGCGCTACGGAATGTATCCCCGGTCAGTAGCATGGGCTTCCTTGTTAAGCTGGCCTAGCTCCGCGCGCCCAGAATGCGGCGCATGTCGCCGACCATCGTGCTCACCGTGACTACCTCGCCGTCGTACTCGCGCCGCTCGCGGCCGTCGGGTCCTAGAATGAATACCCCAGCAAGATGGGCCACCGAACCGTCGGCTTGGCGCACTCGGCGAAGCTGAAAATCGGCTAGCAGCTGATCCACGGTCTTCGGTGAAGCAGTCAGGAATAGCCAGCCCTGCTGCAGGGCGCCCTGCTGACGGGCATATTGGGCGAGCTGATGGGGCCCGTCGTGCTCGGGGTCGATGGTGATCGAAACCATAGTAAAGCGCCGACCCAGCGCCGGCGCCATCTGGGCGGCCACGCGCGCCATTTTCTGGGTCAGAGTCAGACACGGACCCGGGCAGCTCGTATAAATGAAATCCACCAGCACCGGCTTGCCCTTGAGCGAGGCGAGCGTTAACTCGCGCCCGCTTTGATCCTGCATCTTGAGCGCGGGTAGACAGTCGGCCCGATTGAAAGCGTCATAGGCGCCGGCGGGCGCTCGCCAATGACAGGCGGAAAGGGCGGTCAAGACCAGCATCGCCAACAGCCAACGCCCTTGAGCGGCTTCCAATCGGTTGGCGGCAAGGCGAAAACGACCGTCGAGTTGGTTGGCAGCCTTGGTCAAAAAGGGGCGATCACGATTCGAACCAGGCAATTTCTTTGACATGTCTTAAACTCTAGGCCATTCTGCGCCAACAGCAGTTGCTCGCTGTAAGTTCTATCTGAATGGAGCTCAATTTGAACAAGATAGCACCAAAGCTCAATTGGCGCAGCGGGCGGCTGGCTTGGCTGGTGGTAATCGTGGCGATACTTGCCGTCACTCGTCTGATTATCGCTTGCGGCGGCAGTAGCAGCAGCAACAGTAACAACAGCCTACCCAGCTTTCCTCAGCCGCAGGTGCGCCAATCAGCCGCGGGCCAGCTTAATACTACGCTTCACGCCGAGATCGCAACCAATGCGCTGGTTAACGCTACCTCGGGCGGCGATGCGCTTATTCAGGGGCCGACCTACGAGGGCACCATTCCTGGTCCAACTCTGGTGGTCAATCCTGGTGATACGCTGAATATTTCGCTGGTCAACGACTTTCCGCCCAATCCGCCGGTAACGCGGGCAGGTGCTTTTCCTCATGCGCCCTACACCACCAATCTGCATACCCATGGGCTGGAGGTTTCGCCCGAGGGCAACGGCGATAACGTCTATCGCCAGATGGATCCGGGCACAACCAATCAGGTGACGATTACGCTTCCCACCTACCATCACGCCGGAACCTTTTGGTACCATCCGCACGACCATGGCGCGGTGACTTTTCAACTGATGGCGGGGATGGCTGGGATGCTGATAGTCAAGGGTGGTCCGGGGACGCTGGATTACGTGCCGCAAGTGCAGGCCGCCAAGGACATCGCGATGGTCTTCCAGGGGCTGCATACTTTGCCCAATGGCCAGGTGGTCTATGTCAATCCCAACGCGGCCCAGTTCGGTTCGACCACGCCTCAGCAGGCCGATGGATTGTGGAGCCCCTACATTACCAGCAACACCTATTTCACCACCAATGGAGTGATTGCTCCCGTGCTGTATATGCATCCGGGTGAGGTGCAGCGTTGGCGGATGCTTAATGCGGGGACGGGGGAAAATTTGCTGGTAGCGCTGCAAGGGCACGCGCTCAACGTAATTGCTAATGACGGGATCACGATTCCCAGCATGCTAACCCTGCCCGCGGGCACGCCCTACGTGATGGGCAGCGGTCAGCGCGCCGATGTGCTGGTCAAGGCGGGCGCTCCGGGCACCTATCTGCTGCAGGCACTCAATCCGCTAACCACCCTGGCTTCTGTCACCCCGCAAGGGATCGCTCCAGCCCAGCGTATCGCTCGGATCGACGGTGATTTTCCCTCGCCCACTTATCCAATCACGCTGGCGTCGGTGGTCGTTACCGGCTATCCGGTGGACATGGCACTCCCCAACGGTCCGCTGCCACCGCCCGCCGGACTGCCCAGTATCAGTATGATGACCAGTACGCCGCCCAACGCCGTACGCCACGTGACCTTCGACCTGTGCGGCACCAACGCTGGAGGCAATCAAGCCCAGCCCAGTCAGCGTCTACCCGTGTGCGGCTACTATTTCCAACAGTACAACGCGGCCTATTGGGGCGGGTTGCCCTTCGACAGTCTCAACATGATTCGCGATGCCGACGATGCCGGCGTGCCCAGCGTGCCGCTTGATCCCAACGAACCGCTGGTGGGTTTCAAGAAAGGCGGCCTATTCGATCCCAATACCCCCCTGTTTAGCGACATGTATGTTGGCAATTACGAGCAATGGACGGTAACCAATCGCTCATTCTCCGACCACGTCTTCCACATCCATCAAAACCCCTTCCTGGTGACCGCAGTCAACGGGATTCCGCTGCCGGTGCCCGAATGGCATGACAGCTTTATCGTACCGGCCGCGACCCCGCTGCCCACGGTCAAAAATCCGGTGGCGATTACCGACCCGAATGTCACCTTCGGTTCGATTACCTTCGTTACACACTACGATCCAATCACAGTGGGACAACTGGTAATCCACTGCCACATCCTTCAGCACGAGGACATCGGAATGATGCAGCGGGTCGACATCCTGCCCCGGCCTTGAGCGACCGCAATTGGTTAGCCCGCGCCCGCCGGTGGGCGCGGGCCCTATCTCCCCGTGGCCTGGCCTGTTGAGCTATGGTGATTCGATCGCATTTGGAAGGACCCCTGGCCCCGAACTATCGTCGCAAACCAGTCTTTTGGATCGAATGAAATCCTCGTTATCAGCCTCGACTTGGCTTGGGGCGGCGGCTTTGATCGTGCTGGCCGCCATCCTCACCCTAAATCGGCTGGGCGCCGCTCCCGTGTGCGGGGTCAACGAGGCG
>Ga0209061_1001577_pt1 | contig 36188 bp, 35 predicted proteins | sample Coa_R1_10_FD_187157 | JGI IMG/M metagenome (GOLD analysis project Ga0209061, IMG submission 187157) | Surface soil microbial communities from Centralia Pennsylvania, which are recovering from an underground coalmine fire - Coalmine... | ecosystem: Environmental > Terrestrial > Soil >... | reverse complement strand
CTTCCAAACTGACCTTTACCGCCCCCCCCGCACCGATGTTCGTAAAGCCGAAATCTTCACATGTGCCGGAAACTGCCGCTCTTGATTCATCCCAGTCGGGCCGACACCGCCCATTCCGAAATTCCTGCGCGGCGAGGACTTCCCTGTACGGCCGGTACGGCTCCAGCACCGCTTGAAAGCGCATGACGCGAAAATCGCGCAGGAACTCCGCTTCGTCCACGCCGTCCATGCTGAGGCGCGCTCCGAGAATGCGGCGCGTCGCGCCGTCGAGGTCAAAGTCGATCAAGGTTCCGTAGCAATCGAACGTGATGAGGTTGCGGTGTCTCTCCTCACGCAAGATGTGTTTTCCAGAACCGTAGCAACTGCGAGGGGTGGAGACTAAATCCCGTGAACTTCGTCGACAATCCGGCGGTATCAATCTGCGTATCCACGTATACGTTTGGCATGTCGTTGTACACGATGTCTTGCAATCGATACATCAGCGCGGCTTGTTTGCTCTTGTCGATCGTCGCGAAGAACTGCTTCAGCAGGCCATCGACGCTCGGATTGCAATAGTAACCCGGATTGTATCCCTTCGGGGATACCGCCTCGCACGTGAGGTCGAGTTTCGCATCGTTCTGCGCGTCGCTCGTGAACCAGCTCATTTCCGCCATCCCGACGTCATCGGGCATGCCCTTGGAGTACTGGTTCAGGTAGGCGCCCCACTCGAAGACCTGGAGCTGGGCTCGAATGCCGACCTGCTGCAACATTGCCTGGATCGCCTCGCCCATGGGCTTTGGCGACTGCATCCCGGATCCCGACTCCGGCACCCAGAATTTGGTTGAGAACCCGTTCGGGTATCCGGCTTCCCGCAGGAGCTGCTTGGCTTTGTCCGGATTGTACTCGGAAGGTTCTTTCTTGTAGGCGTAGGCGATGACCGACGGCACCGGACCGGTCGCCGGCACACCCGTGCCCTTGAGAATGTCTTTAATGAGCGCGCCCTTGTCGATGGCGGTCGCGATCGCATGCCGTACCTTGACGTTCTTCGTTGGTCCCGCCTTGGTATTCAGCGCCACGAACCATACGTGCCCCAACGGCGTTTGAAGAAATTCGATCCGCGAATTCGCCTTGACCTGCGCGACGTTATCCGGCGGCAGATCGTACGCAAAATCGATGTTGCCGGCGAGCAATTCGGTCACGCGGGTTTGCTCTTCGATAATGGGGCGAAAAACCAGTTGATCCAGCGACGCGCTTCCCACACCCGGCACTTGCGCGCCCCAGTATCGATCGTTGCGCGTGAAGGTGACCTTTTGATTGTGCACCCACGACACGAATTTGAACGGCCCCGTGCCGACGGCGTGCTCGCGAAAAGCCCCTCGATACTTCTTCACGGCGGTCGGGCTTACGATCCCCGCGGCCGGCCACGCGAGGTAGCCCTCGAGCGGAGAGAACGGGTATTTGAGCCGCAGGGTCACCGTATACTTGTCATGGACAATCGTGCGCGTTGGATCGATCGCCCCGTACCAAAAATCGATCAGCGGGAAGGGTTGACCGAGCTTGTAGTATTCGTTGGAGGGATCCAGGATGCGCGAGTACGTGAAGCGCACGGCCTCGGCGTCCATCTCGGTCCCGTCATGAAACAGGACGCCCTTGCGCAGCTTGAACGTCCACGCCAGCCCGTCGTTCGACACTTCATAGCTTTCGGCGAGCCCGTTTTTGATTCCGAAGTCCTTGTCGTCCCAATACAGCAGGTTTTCGAACACGTTGCTCATGATCGCGTAGTTGTGCTGGCCGGCCCCGGACGCGATGTCCATCGAGGTCGGTTCCGCGACCACCATCGACACAAGCGTGCCGCCTCGGCGGCCGGCCGCCGGAGCCGCCGATGCCCGATTGGCTCCTGAGCGCGGCAGACCGGCAAGAGGGGCGAGGCCTATGGCGCCCGCGGCGCCGATGGTGTGACGAAGCAGGCGCCGCCTTCCGATTCGCACCCCAGCCCAGCCGTGACCGTGAGGATGACCCATTGCCTCCGCCTCCTTCCGCCTACCTGCCCCGTAATCGGGGGTCAAGGAGATCCCTGAGGGCGTCCCCCAGGATATTGAGGGCGAGCACCAACAGGAGAATTGCGACGCCGGGGATCAGGGTAACGTAGGGATCCACCGTGACAAACTGCCGCCCGTCGCCGAGCATGGATCCCCAGTCTGCCTGCGGCGGTTGCGCGCCGAGCCCTAGAAACGACAACCCGGCCGTCTCGGTGATCATCCATCCGATGTTCATGGAAACGAGCACCAGGAGCGGCGGGACGAGGTTCGGGAGGACATGCCGCAGGAGCAGGCGCCCCGTGCCGGCGCCAATGGCCCTGGAGGCTTCGACATACCCCTGCCCCAACAGGGTGAGGACGTTGCCGCGGATGTTGCGTGCAAAGTAGGAAACATTGGCCACCGCGATCGCGATCATGGCATTGAACAGCCCCGGCCCGAGCACCGCGACCAGCGCGATGGCGAGAATCACGTACGGGAACGACAGCATCAAGTCGATGAGCCGCATGAGCACGTTGTCGAGCTTGCCCCCGGCCAAACCGGCGATCATCCCCACCATGGAGCCGCAGGTCGACGCGATGAGCGACGCCGCGGCTCCGACCACCAACGAGACACGCGCGCCCCAGACCAGGCGCGAGAGTACGTCGCGGCCGAGCTGATCCGTGCCGAGCACAAATCCGCTGGCCAACGGGGCCAGTAGACGCTCACCAAAGTGCGGGGTATCCGGATTCGCGAGTGGCAAGAGGGGAGCGCTGACCGCCGCAGCCGTGATGCCGGCGAGGATCCCGATCGCGACGACCGCGACCGGGTCGCGCCGCAGCCATCTGCGCCACGCTCCGGTTGGAGCCGGCGCCCCGGGGCGGATCCGCTGGGCGACGTCCATCACGTTGCCTCCACCGCCGTCATGACAGGCGCACGCGCGGGTCGAAGTAGACATACGCGATGTCCGTGATCACGTTGATCACAACGTACGTGGTGGCGACGATCAAGACGCCGCCCTGCACCAGCGGAAAGTCTCTGGTCAAGATACCGTTCACGAGCATCTGGCCGATCCCCGGCCACGAAAACACATTCTCGATGTACACGGCGCCTGCCAGGAGGAAGCCGGTTTGAAGCCCGAGCATCGTGATCAACACGACCAGCGTGTTCTTGAACGCGTGGTGCACCGTGACCACTCGTTCCGGAAGCCCTTTGGCCCGAGCCGTCCGGACGTAGTCCTGGTTGCTTACTTCCAGCATGGCCGACCGCGTATACCGCGCAATCACCGCGAGTGGGATCACGGCCAGGGCGACGGCCGGGAGCACGAGATGGCGCAAGATATCCAACACGCCTCCGCCATTGACCGCCGACGCCATACCGGTACCGGGCAGCCATCGAAGCTTAAGCGAAAAGACGACGATCAGCACGAGCGCGAACCAAAAGGACGGCAAGCTCAGCCCGCCGGTAGCCAAGAGAATCGCGGTCCGATCGAAGAGCGACCCTCGCCGAATCGCGGAAACGACGCCGATCGCGATCCCGCCTGCGAACGACACGACAATCGCCGCCAGCGCCAACAACAGCGTGTGATCAAATCGCTGCATGACCTCCCCGAACACGGAGCGGCGCAACACGATGGACGTCCCGAGGTCCCCCCGCATGAGATTCCGCAGCCACCGAACGTACTGGACATACACGGGTTGATCCAGACCGAGCTCGTGGCGAAGCGCCTGCAACGCGTGCGCATCGGCTTCCGGACCGAGCATGATTTGCGCGGGATCACCCGGCACCGCGTGCAACATCCCAAACACCACGATGGAGACACCAAGGAGCGTCAGCACCATCGCCAGCATCCGGCGTACCAGAAAGGCGATCATCGGCGAAGATGCTCGCCGAGGGGAGGCAGCCGCAGCGGCGCGGCGCGGCGTTCTTCAAACGCGCGCGCGGCCGCGAGGACAACGTGGTCCGCATGCCACGGGCCCGCGAGCTGCAGGCCCACCGGCAGCCCGTCCGGCGCGCAGCCGCATGGGACCGATATTGCCGGGGTTCCCGTGAGGTTGAAGGGACCGGTGATCCGGATCAAGCCCCGAAAGATGTCGACCGGAGCCCCATTGATGGAGAGCGACGTCTCGTCCAGACGGATGGCGGTCGTCGGCGCGCTCGGCAACGCCACCAGGTCGACGTTGCGGAAGACATCCCGGAACGCTCCAACGATGGCCTCGCGCGCCCGTAACGCGTTGATGTAGTGAACAGCCGGAATGGCAATGCCCGCTTCGAGGCGATCACGGGTGAGCGGCGCGTAATCTTCCGCGCGCTCACGCAGCCACCGGATGTGAAACGCGGACGCCTCCGCAAAGAGGATCGTGAGTTCCGCCGCCAAGATGTCGTCCGCATCGCCCAGCGAAACGTCCTCTACTGCCATGCCGCACTCAGCCAAATCCGACAGAGCGTCCTCAACGACCCGGCGGACGGCATCGTCGACGCCGGTATCAAGGAGTTGTCGCGGCACACCGATGCGAAGATGAGGGACATCCACGTCATCGAGCGCGGCCGCCTGAAACCCGCGCCCTCGGTCACGTATGCCGTCCGGCCGCTCGGCCATCGCTTCGAGCATGAGCGCCGCGTCGTAGGCGGTTCGCGTCAGCGGGCCTACGTGATCAAGCGACCAAGACAACGGCACGACGCCGGCGCGGCTCACCAGATCGTACGTCGGCTTGAACCCGACGACGCCACACCAGGCGGCGGGCATCCGAATCGAGCCGCCGGTATCGCTCCCCAGGGCTGCCAGGCACAGGCCGGCCGCAACCGCCACGGCGGACCCGCTCGACGATCCGCCCGATGATCGCTCCAAGTTCCACGGGTTGCGGGCGGGGCCGTAGTCGGGATGGACGACGCCGTAGGCAAACTCGAGCATGTTCAATTTGCCCATCGGGACAACCCCGGCATTCGAGAGCGCGCGCACCACCTCGGCATCCCGATCCGGCACCCGGTGCGCGTAGATCCGTGAGGCAGCGGTGGTTCTCACCCCGGCTGTGTCAAAGAGGTCCTTGTACGCGACCGGGATTCCGTGGAGCGGCCCACGGTCGATGCCGCGCGCCAGTTCTTCCGCCGCACGCTCGGCTGCGGACAGCGCGGCGTCTGATGTCACCGTCAGGTAGCTGTTGAGCGCACCGTCGAGCTCGCGCACGCGCTTGAGGTACGTCTCGGCGAGGTCGCGCGGGGAAAAACGCCCCGCCCGGAATGCAGCCGCGGCCCGCGCCACGGTCATGGCCGACACATCGATCACGGGGATGACCCCGCGGCTCCGAGTTGACCGATCTGGGTGAACGGCTGCGCGTCGAGGTCGACGCGCGCTGTGAGGCGCTCGCCATCAGCCCGCAGGGCTGCCACGAGTACCTCGACGCGTGCGATATCGGGATCCGTGACCCTGATCCCGGTTGCCGCCAGCACGGCCGCGAGGGCTTGCCGGGTCATGCGACGGGATCCTCCTGAATCCCTATCGGAGAACGTTCACCTCGGGGTTCCTAGGTCGGAGTATTCGAGGATGTCAGGAGAAATCATGCCGATGCCCGCGTCTTGCCGCCGGTAGACCTCAAAGGGTCGTTCACAAGCCGAGACACGGGTTTGCCCATTGCAGCGTTTCCACTACAGGGTGTCCACAGCAAGAGCCCGAAACGTGCGCGGGGGGCTGAGATCTCAGGATGAAGATGAACCGCACAGTTCAGTCCGCCGGCTGCCCGGCCCGCGCTCCGCTTGCCGCGGTAGCGCGATGGTGAGGCGGCAACGATCTCGCTCCCGCGCGCGCGGCGGCGAGGCGCCGCCGATCCGGATCGCGCGCCGGGGGTTCCTGCGCGTTGCCGGCGGTATGGCGACGACGCTCGCGTTGCCCCCCGCGGCGTCGGCTCGCTCGTCCGAGTTGCGCCTGGTCACCACCACGGGCGTCATCCACGGCACGTTGGACGTTCCGTCGCGGACACCGGTGCCGGTCGTGTTGATCATCCCCGGCTCGGGGCCGACGGATCGCAACGGCAACAGCAGTCAGGTCCGCGCCAATGCGTACGAACTGCTGGCCGCGGCATTGGCGGCCAACTCCATCGCCTCGGTCCGCTACGACAAGCGCGGCGTCGGCGCGAGCGCCGCGGCCATGGCGGCGGAGCGCGATCTGCGCTTCGAGACGTATGTCAACGACGCCGCCGCGTGGTTGCGCCGATTGCGGTCCGACGGACGATTTTCCAGGATCGTCGTCGCCGGGCACAGCGAAGGATCACTGGTCGGCATGATCGCCGTGCAGCGAGGACCGGCCGACGGGTTCGTCAGCCTGGAGGGCGCCGGGCGCCCGGCGGCAGCGGTCTTGCGGGAGCAACTCAAACCCAAGCTGCCGCCGGCGTTGTATGCGCAGGCCGACGGCATCATCGCGCAGTTGGACCAGGGGCATGCCGTGGCTCACGTGCCGGCGGAACTCGTCCCCCTGTTTCGGCCGTCGGTCCAGCCGTATCTCATCTCGTGGTTCCGATTCGATCCGGCCGTGGAGATCGCGAAGGTCGGCCCGCCCGTAACCATCGTCCAAGGCACGGCAGACGTACAGGTCAGCGTCGCCGACGCGGAGGCGTTGGCGCGCGCCAGGCCGTCCGCCCGGCTCGTCATCGTCGGCGGGATGAACCACGTCTTGAAGTACGCGCCCGACACAACGTCGCAGGCCGCGATCCTACGGGGTTACGAGGATCCCTCGCTCCCCATCGATCCTCGCGCGGTGGACGCGGTTGTCTCGTTGGCCCGGCCGTAAATGCGATCAACTACCGGCGCGGCGTCGACTACCCGCGCAAGCGGCGGCGCACGCCCCGCGCCGAACCCGGCGGCAGAGGCGTCCGCCCCGGCGCCGGGAACGACAACGAGACGGCGGACTTCTCAGACGGGCGCAGCCACGACGTACACGAGGGCGGACCCTTCGACGGTGCAGATCTGCGGCCGCATCAGCATCATGGCTGTCCGCGCAAAGGGCGCGGTGAAGATCTGCAACTCGGCGAGCGTGTGAAGGTCGAGGATCTTTCCCATTTCCGCGCCCCCAGGCACAATCGTACCGACCGCATCCTCGCGAAGCGTGGGAACGAAAATCCCGCCGACCTTCGCACGCAGGGGCGTGGTCGGGCCCACGTCGACGGCCGTGTCGGCCGGCGCCGGTGGCGTGTCCAGCGCGAGGACGCCACAGTTGTGTAAGGCGCGTTTGAGCCCCGCCACGTTGCGCTCCGTCCAGTACATCTCCCGGCTGGACCGACCGCCTACCTCGACGTTCACGACCTTGATGCCGAGCGAGCGGGCGTAGGTTGTCAGGCCCCCGCGCTTGTCCGGGGCCTCCCGGATGAAGGGGGCGCCGAGGTCGGCGGCCAGCTGTTCCGAGCCGGCGAAGCGCTTGACGAACGCGTTGATGCACCACGTCCCGCCGCCGTGAAGATCGATCACGACATCGCTGTCGGCGATCAGCGGCGCAAGCGCGGCGGCGAGCCGCTCGGTATGCGACCCCTCCTGATTGCCGGGAAACACGCCGTCCAGGTCGATCGCGTTGGGCGAATCGATCCACGAGTTGCGGCGCTCGACCTCCGCGGCCAGCGCATTGGCCGTGAAGATCACGCGGAGGCGCCCGACGAGATCGTTGGCCGGCAGCAGGCACAGCATCTTGATCGCCAGCGCCGACCACGGGCCCTCGTCGCCGTGCGTGCCGGCCACGAGTGTTGCCCGCGGCCCGGCGGTCCCGGCTTCGCCGTACTTCAGCGGGATGTGTTGGGCCGCCGCGTGGCCGGTAATCCGCAACGCACGCCATTCCAACGCCCCGTAGATCGTGTCCACGTATCCTCCTGGCCGCTCGCGCAGGTTAGTCCAGGTAGCGGCGGTACCACTCCTGGCGCGCGCGAAAATCCTCCGGGTAGAGGGTGACCTTCTCGGGCCGGAACTCGAAGGTGTCGCCCTCACGCGCGATCGTCTCGACGATCCTTCCGGCGTCGAACCGGTATCCGCTGAAGCGGCGCGGAGGTTGCCCGGCGAGCCACACCCAGCCCCTGCCGAGCTCCACGGGATCCGCCCACTGCGCCCGCACATCCGCCGGCGCCCGGTCGTACTCCTCCCACGTCATGCGCGTCGGCTTAATGCGCGCACCCGGTCCCATCGTGTTCACGGCGATGTTGTGCTCGGCGGCCTCGAGCGAGAGCGCCTTGACGAAGCCTTCGACTCCGTGCTTGATCGCACAGTAGGCAACCTCCTTCTTGTAGCCGCGGATGCTCGAGCCGCTGGCAACGCCGATGATGTGGCCGCCGCCCTGCGCTTTCATCTGGCTCCACGCGGCGTGGGTACAGTTGAACAGTCCCCCGATGCCGACGTCGAGCTGCCGGGACCACTCGCCCGGCGTGGTCTCGTCGAAGGTGAGCAGCGGCATGTAGATCGCGTTGTGCACCACGACGTCGAGACGCCCCCAGCGGTCGACGATCTCCCGCACCACGCGCTCGCACTCGTGGAGATTCGCGACGTCCGAACGGCCCGTGTGGAACACCGCGCCGTCCGCGGCGAGGTCGCGTTCGCACCGTGCAAGGTCATCGCCGTTGATGTCCACGGCGCACACCGCGGCTCCGGCGAGCCCGAAGGCGCGCGCGATGCCCCACCCGAGGCCCCGCGCTGCGCCGGTCACCAGCACCACTCGATTCGGAAGCCGCATCACGATCGTGTCCTTTCACCCCAGCCGGGTGCGCGTCAGAGGGCGTGCCGGTTGTCCTGGCGACCTGCGGCCGGGTGCGGGATGCCGGCGCGCACGGCGCTTGCTTCCGAGTTCCCTCACGACAGGACCGGCATCCTGCTTGGGCCGCCGGGGTGCCGTTAAGGCGTGGCGGGCTGAATCGTTATCGACCCTTGACATATTCCCATATCGGTATATATAATCCGGTCATGCCGCGTGCCGCGACGACCTCGGATGTCTTCAATGCGATCGCGGAGCCGCGGCGGCGGGCGATCGTCGATGCGCTCGTAGACGGCAGGGCCCACACGGTCGGCGAGGTCGCCGAGCGGCTCCGCATTCCACAGCCGGCCGCGTCAAAGCATCTTCGGGTGCTCCGCAGCGTTGGGATCGTGACCGTGAGCCGGCGCGGGCGCCATCGCTTGTACCGGCTCAACGCGAAGGAACTGAAGCCGGTGCACGACTGGGTCAAGACCTTTGACCGCTTCTGGACGCATCACCTCAGTCGCGTCAAAGAACGGGCGGAACGCAAGATGACGGCACGATGAGCTCCACCGCACGAGGCAGAGACCAGCACAGGGAGGAGTCGCGATGGTGACAAGCACGCCTGACCAGACTGACCGCACGCTAGAGGTGGTGAAGGAGGAGAAGATTTCGGCCCCGATCGGGGTCGTATTCGAGGCGCTCCTGGAGCAACTGGGGCCGCACTTCGACACCCCCGAGGGGTCCGCGTTCCCGATGAAACTGGAACCGTGGCCGGGAGGCCGCTGGTACCGAGATCTCGGGGACAATGCGGGCCACCTGTGGGGGCATGTGCAGGTGATCAAACCTCCCGCGCTCCTGGAGATCTACGGGCCGATGTTCATGTCGTATCCGGTCGCCCAGCACGTGCAGTGGCGGTTGACGGCGGACGGCGGCGCGACGCGTCTCACCGTGACGCATCGGGCGTTTGGGCCGATCGCTCCGGAGCATCGCGACGGCGTGGGACGGGGATGGAGCCACATTCTCAGCAGGATCCGCGAGGCCACAGGGCGCCGCGCGGCGGCGCAGGAGCGGAAGGTCGAGCGATAACCCGCGCGTCGACGGACGCCAGCGTCCCGCACGAGTTCAGATCCGACGTCCGCTCGGAAACATCACGTCGCTGCGCGCGCTGCTCGGCACACTCCGACTCTTTGGATAGTCACGGGGAAGCCGCAGCCGTCGCCACGTTCTTACCCGGCCCCGACCGGCCAATCCGGCCGGCCGGGGCCGCGCTTTGCGGACCCCGGGACGGCGAGGCGGGCGAGTACTGACCGTACGCAGTTTTCGCCGCGGCACCGCGGCGCATCGTTGAATTGACAGCCTCGCGGCTGGGTTGGTACTATGCTACTCACCGATGATTAGCTATTCCGGCGTTTCGCTGACTTCCGCGTGCGGCGCCGGCGGCCAGACGGGCGCGGCCCCGGGCCCGCGGCGCGCCGCGGGGGAGGCGGTTCCTCGCGGCGGCCGATGAGACCGCAGGCGCCCGGCGCGCATGGCTCCACGAGTGTCTCCCCGTCTGACCCGATCGCGGCGCGCACCGATGTGGCGCGAAGCAAGCCCGCGCCGGTCGCCTGCCCTCATGGGCGACGCGCCACCGTGTCCTACCTCAGCGCCGGCGCACTTCGGCCCGGCTGCGACGAGCCGGGCCGTCCGGGCTTGTCCGCCCCCGAGATGAGCTGCACCTACCATTGGTACTGGTCGTACACGGGGGCCGTGCTGGAGCGGGGCATGGTCGTGAACGTCGAGGTACCCTACTATATGCTGTAACCTGAGACCACGATCGGACGGGGACCGGAGGGGCGGCGGCCGCGGCGCTCGAAACGCCGCGGCTCGTCAGCAGGACGGAAAGGGGGCGGGACGATGGAACGGGGACGGCGGCACGGCATGACCCGGAGAGAGCTCCTGCGGCGGGGAGGCGCGGCCGGCGCCGCGATCGGCCTGGGCGCGTGGGGAGGGTTCGCGCTCGGCGCCCCGGGCCGGGCCGCGGCGGCGCCGGTCGCGGGGGGGCGCAAGGTGCAGCTCACGGAGTTCATCTGGATCGGGGGCGGCCAGGGGGTGGTGCCGAGGGAGGTCAAGGCGTCCTACGAGAAGGCGAACCCCAACGTCAACATCGAGCTGTACGAAGGCACGAACGCGGTCACCTACCCGAAGATCGTGGCGCAACGGCAGGTGGATCCCAACAAACCGCTCATCAACTTCGGCTTCTTCAACGTCGACGCCCAGACGAAGGGCGAACTCGACGACATCTGGATGAGCCTCGACCCCGCGAAGATCCCCAACATGGCGAACGTCCACCCGAGCTACCACCGGCCGCACGACACCGGCATCGGATGGGGCTTCAGCGCCGTGGGGATCCTCTACAACAAGAAACTCGTCAAGGAACCCCCGACCAGCTGGAACGACCTGTTTGCGCCCCGCTTCAAGGGCAAGGTCATGCTCTTCGACTACGCCTGGGGGTTCAACGGACTGCTGGGGGTCGCCTACGCGAACGGCGGCGACGCCAAGCACATCGACGCGACGTTCGAGAAGTTCAGCAAGGCGGCGCAGGACGGGCAGTTCCTCGCCCTCTTCACCACCAACGAGCAGGTCAAGGACGCCCTGGCGCGCGGCGAGGCCCTGATCGCGCCGTACTTCACCAGTTTTGCGATCACCTGGAACCAGGAGACCCCGGGCGGCAACGGCCCCTTCGCCTACGCGATCCCCAAGGAGGGCGTCGTGGCTTTCACCTACTACTTCGATATCATCAAGGGCTCCACGCCCGACCAGGTGGCGGTCGCATCGGAGGTGATCAACACCTACCTCTCCAAGCCCACGATCGAGCGGTACTGCAACCTCACCGCGACGATCCCCGCGGTGAAAGGCGTCTCGCTGAAGCCCGAACTGCAGCAGGAGGCGGTCTTCCAGCCGAGCGTGGTGGAGAAGGCGATCCAGCCGGACTGGGTCACCACGAACACGCAGAACAACGCCTGGAAACAGCGGTGGGACCGCGAGGTCAAGGCCAAGATGTAGCGCCGGCTCCGGCGCGCCCCCGGGCCGTGGCATGACAGCCGCGTCCGCGCCGCCGGCGGTCGACCTGCAGCGCGTCCACAAGCGGTACGGACCGGTCCATGCCGTCCGCGACGTGTCGCTCTGCATCCGCGAGGGCGAATTTTTCTCGCTGCTCGGCCCGAGCGGCTGCGGCAAGACCACGGTGCTGCGCATGATCAGCGGCTTCGAGACGCCCACGGAGGGGCACGTGTATCTGCAGGGGCGGCTCGCGGACACGATCCCACCGTACCGCCGGGACACGAACCTCATCTTCCAGCACCTCGCGCTGTTTCCGCACCTCGACGTCTACGACAACATCGCGTTCGGGCTGCGGTTGCGGCGGCTGCCCCGCGACGAGATCGGCCGCAAGGTGCGCGGCGCCCTGGAGCTCGTGGATCTCGCCGGGTACGAGTCCCGCCGGATCCACCAGCTCAGCGGCGGACAGAAGCAGCGCATCGCGATCGCCCGCGCGCTCGTCAACGAACCCGGGGTGCTCCTGCTCGACGAGCCGCTGGGGGCGCTCGACCTCCGCCTGCGGATGCAAATGCAGGTGGAGCTGAAGCAGATCCAGCACCGGGTAGGGACCACGTTCGTCTACGTCACGCACGACCAGACCGAGGCCCTGACGATGTCCGACCGGATCGCGGTCATGAACCACGGCACGGTGGAGCAGATCGGGACCGGCCGCGAGGTCTACGAGCGGCCGCGCACGCGGTTCGTGGCGACGTTCCTCGGCGACAGCAACCTGTTCGAGGCGCGCGTCGAAGCGCGCGGCCCCGGCGAGACCCTGCTCCGCGCCGCCGGCCAGCGTCTGGTCGCGCCGCCCGCCGCGGCGGGCGCCGGGGACGCGGTGGTGCTGTGCGTGCGGCCGGAGCGCGTGCGGCTCCTGGCGCCCACCGGCCCGGCGCCCGCCGGCTACGAGAACCGGATCGACGCCCGGGTCCAGGACGTGATCTTCAAGGGAGCCTTCATCGAGTACCGGCTCGCGGCCGCCTGGGGCGCGCCCCTCATCGCGCAGGTCCACGCGGACGGGGCTGCGGCCATCGAGCGCGGCGCCGCGGTGATCGTCGCGTGGCGCCGGGACGACGGGGTGGTCCTCACCGAATGAACGCCGCGGCCGCGCCGGGGCGCACCGGCTGGGCGCGCGGCCGCGCGCTCGTCGTGCCCGGGCTCCTCGGCCCCGCGGTGGTGTTCATCGCGGGCCTCCTGCTGACCGCGCTCGGCATCCTGCTCGTCAACAGCGCCTACCACTTCACCGGCACCCGCATCGAGCCGCGGGCCACGTTCGAGGCTTACCGGCGGTTCTTCACCGACCCTTTCTACGCCGGGGTGGTCTGGGAAGAGATCCGTCTCGCCGTCACCACCACCGCGATCTGCCTGGCCATCGGCTACCCGACCGCGTACGCCATCGCCAAGATCCGGCGGCCCAACTGGGTGATCGCCGCCTACATCCTGGTCTTCTCCCCGCTGCTCACGAGCAGCATCGTCCGCGCGTACGGATGGCTGGTGATCCTCTCCCGCGGCGGGCTCGTGAACTGGCTGCTGACCGTGACGCACCTCGTCGCGGGGCCGGTGCGCCTGGTCTTCAACTTCACGGGGGTGGCGATCGCGCTCGTCCACGTGCTGCTGCCGTTCACCGTGTTTCCGATCCTCAGCATCCTGCTGCGCATGGATCCCGCGCTGCGGGAGGCGTCGGCCGACCTGGGCGCGACGCGAGCACAGACGTTCCTCCGGGTGACGTGGCCGCTGTCGTTCCCCGGGCTGTACGCGGCCGCGCAGCTCACGTTCGTGCTGGCGATGAACGCCTATGTCACCCCGCAACTGTTGGGCGGCGGGCGCGTCCAGGTCCTCCCGCTGCTCATCTACGAGAACATCTCGGACCTCAACTGGCCCCTCGCGGCCGTGGAGGCGATCGTCCTCATCACGCTGGTCTGGACCGCGATGTTCGCCTCCAACGTGCTCTTCCGCCGCCGCCTGGCCGCGGCCGGTGAGCGCGAATGACCGCCGCCAGGCGGGACCCCGTCACCCTGGCCCTGTGGGCCTTCCTGGGCGCGGTGGGGCTCTACATGCTCGCACCGCTGATTTTCGTGACGATCGACTCGTTCAACCCGTCCACCTACGGGACGTTCCCGCTGCCGGGCGTGACACTGCGCTGGTACGCCAACGTGCTGCAGGTGCCGGAGTTCCGGGCGGGACTCGTCAACTCGCTGGTCGTGGCCGTCGGCGCCACCGCGGTCGCCGTCACGCTGGGCACGCTCGCCGCCTACGGGCTGACGCGCTACCGCTTCCGCCACCGCGAGCTCGCGCGCTCCTTCCTCCTCCTCCCCATCATCGTGCCGGCGATCGTCTTCGGGGCCGCGCTCTTCCTGCTCTACATCCGCATCGGCCTCTACGGCACCCGCACCGGGCTCGTGCTGGGCCACGCGCTGCTCGGCCTGCCGTTCGTGATGTCCATCACGGCCGCCAACCTGCAGACCGCGGGCCGAGAGTACGAGGAGGCCGCGATGGATCTCGGGGCCAACCCGATCGTCACGTTCTTCCTGGTCACGCTCCCGACCATCCGGCCCGGCCTGATCGTGAGCGCGCTGTTCGCGTTCGTGACGTCGTGGGACCAGGTGGAGGTCTCGCTGTTCATCACGCGGCCCCGCAACAACACCCTGCCGATCGCGATGTTCAACTACGAGCAGAACTACCAGGACCCCACGCTGGCGGCGATCTCCGCGATCCTCATCGCGTTCGCCGTCGTCCTGGTCCTGGTGGCGGTCTCGATCCTCAAGACGCACGAGTACCGGCGGCTCGTCGAGCGGGAGTAGCGCCCGGCGCGCCGCGAGGAGGCCACGGACGCATGAGCCAGCCGTTCGAGATCGGCACGGTCCGGGTCGGCCCGGGCAACCTCGGGACGGGGTACATCGACAGCGCCTACCTGCGCGACGGGACGCGCGTGCGCATCCCGCTCGTCGTCGCGCACGGCGCCGCCCCCGGGCCCATGCTGTGGGTGGGGTCCGCCGTGCACGGCGACGAGATCCCTGGGTGCGAGGTCATCCGCCGCCTGATGCGGGAACGGCTGGACCCGCGCGCGCTCCGCGGCACGGTCGTCGCGGCCCCGGTACAGCATCCGGTGGCGTTCCTCACCTGCGCCCGGCTCACGGTCCACGACGGCGTGAACATCAACCGCGTGTTCCCCGGGGACGCCGCGGGCACGCTGACGCAGCGCGTCGCCCACGACCTCTTCCACCAGGGGGTCGCGCGCTCGGACGCGGTGCTCGACATCCACTCCAACGCCATCGGCGCCGTCTGCTTCAACATCGTCCGCACCGGCGGGTCCGGGCCGGCGTGGGACGGGCAATGGACGCTGGCCAACGCCTTCGGCATCAGCGTCTCGGTCGGGCCCGTCGGGCAACTGGGTCTCGCCGGCACCCTGCAGGACGCGGCGATCCAGGCCGGCAAGCCCGCGCTGACGGTCGAGTTGTCGGGCGGATACGTGTGGGAGGAACCGTCGGTCCGCGCGGGGCTCCTCGGCGTCCTCAACGTGATGAAGGCGCTCGGGATGCTCGATGGGGCCCCGGAGCCGCAGACGGAGGTCCCGGTCATCCCAGGGCGGCTCACGAACCGCCGCTACCTCGTCTGCGACAAGGGTGGCCTGGTCCGGCCGCTCCGGCCGCTCGGCTCCAAAGTGGCCGCGGGCGAGCCCGTCGCGGTGCTCTACGACGTGTTCGGGGAGGCGGTGGAAACGATCGCCAGCCCGATCGACGGGTGGGTCATCACCTACCCGGTCGCCGGCAACCGCACCGCGGTGAGCGGCGACACCGTGGCGTTCGTGTTCGGGACGGCGTAGCCGCGGCCGGTCAGCCGGCCGGCCCCGCCCGGGTCACGCGCGTCGGGACGGCGTGGCCGCGGGCGCGATGCGGTCGCGGGACGCCCCGGCCATGCCCTCGGCGAGCCCCCGCACGACCGCCGCCAGCTCCTCCGGCGCGGGGACGCGGCCCGTCGCGGCGCGCCGGTCCACGTCTGCCATCGCCCGCTGTTTGAGGTAGTTGCGCAGCGGGAGCGGACGCTCCATGAGCGCCCGGTTGAGAGCCGTCTGCATCGCGTCCGTCCACACGGCCTCGAAGGCGTCCCGCTCCGGACCGAAGACGAACGGCGTCCGCCGGGGCGGCCGGCTACGGCGGAGGACCTCGGTCCCGGCCGGGTCGACGCGGCCGGCGGCGACCGCCACGCCGTAGTCGCGTCGTGCCGCCTCGGGGGACACGAGGCCGCGCCGCACGTCCGCGGCCACTGCCTCGGGGTCGCGCTCGTAGGGGTCGCCGTACCCGCCCCCGCCCTGCGAGAGGAACGTGACCGTGTCCCCGGGCTGCAGCAGCAGTTCATCGATGCGGCCGGTGGGCGCCGCCTCCGGCGTGCCCAGGTTCTTCACGGCGGTGCCGTTCTCGCCAGGCAGCCCGCCGAGCCGGCCCCACGGCCGGAACTGCATCCGCTCCATGCCGCGCGCGGTCATCACCGTGTCCGGCGCGAACACTCGCACCGTGAGCTCGATGCCGGTGCCCCCGCGGTACCGGCCAGCGCCGCCCGAGTCCGGGCGCAGCCCGTACCGCTCGATCAGGATCGGCATGTCGGTCTCCAGCGTTTCCGCGGGGACGTTCCGGAGGTAGCCCACGGAAAAGTCCATCCCGTCGATCCCGTCGCGCATCGGGCGCGCCCCCGAGCCCCCACAGATCGGCTGCACCACGCCGACCTGGCGCTTGCCGGTGCGCACGTCGTCCATCGCCAGCAGCACAATGCAGGCCTGGCCGGCGCCGACCGCCGGCAACCGGTCCGGCTGGGCCTGGCTCAGCGCGCCGATCACGACGTCCATGAGCCGGATGAACGTCGCGGCGCGCACGCCGCAGGCGGCCGGCGGCTCGGGGTTCAGGACGCTGCCGGCCGGCGCGCGGTTCCGGACCATCCGCACCATCCCGGTGTTCCACGGGCATGCCGGGTCGAGGGTCCGGAAGTACCGCACCAGCGACGGGACGAGCATGTAGTGGCCCTGCTTGTCGCAGGACGGCAGGTTGAAGGCGGCGCGCACCTGGGGGTCGGTGCCCTCGAAGTCCATGAGGATCTCGTCACCGCGCACGACCAGCCGGCAGCGCAGCCGGATCGGGTAGCCGCCGGGGCCGCCCTCCAGATAGTCCCAGAACGTGTACGCTCCGTCCGGGATCTCCCGGATCATCGCCCGCACCCGGCGCTCCGCGTAGGCCAGCAGGTCCTGGATTCCCTGCTCGACCTCGGCGGCGCCGTAGCGGGCCACGAGCTCGTGCAGGCGGCGCTCGCCGGTGTGGAGCGACGCCATGAGCGCCCGCAGGTCACCCCAGTTCTGCTCCGGGATGCGGCAGTTGTCGAGAAAGATGCGCAGGATCTGCTCGTTGAGCCGCCCGCGCTCGTAGAGCTTCACGGGGGCGATCCGGACGCCCTCCTGGAAGATGTCGTAGCAGGTCGGCGAGATGCTGCCCGGTACCTTCCCGCCGACGTCCGAGCTGTGCACGAAGCAACAGCCGAACGCGATGATCCGCCCGTCCGCGAAGATCGGCTTGACGAGGAACACGTCCGCGAGGTGCGTGGACATCCCGGCCGTCGCGTACGGGTCGTTGGTGATGACGATGTCGCCCTCGTGCCACTCCGGGACCGCGGCCACGACACCCTCCCCGGGGATGCCGAGCGACAGGTTGACGCCGGTCACGACCGGCGACCCGAACGTCTCGCCGGCGGGCGAGAGCAGAAACGTCCCGAAGTCCGCCGTCTCCTTCACGAAGACGGTGAACCCCGTGCGCAGCACGACGTTTGCCATCTCCTCCGCGATCGCCTGGATCCGGTTCTTGAAGATCTCGAGGAACACCGGGTCCGTGGTCATCGCGCGGCCTCCCCGACGAGGTTCCCGACGTCGTCCGCGCGTACCCGGAATCCCGGCGGCACGAACGTGGTGGTGTCGTACTGCTCCACGACGAGCGGGCCCGGCGTCCACCCGTCCGGCCGGAGCGCGGCGCGCGGGAGCACGGCCACGTCCCGCATGCGCCCGTCGACGAACACGGACCGTGTCTCGCGGGCGCCGGCGGGCGCAGCGCCCGCCGGCGCCCGGAGGCGCGACACTTTTGCCGTCACGCCGACGACGGTCGCGCGCAAGTTGACGAAGGCGACCGGCGCCTCGTCGTCGCTCACCCCGAAGATCGCGTGGTAGGCTTGGTGGAACCGCCGGGCGATCGCGGCGCGGCGGCTCCGCTCCTCGCCGGCGACGGCGACCTCGATCTCGAACGCCTGCCCCTCGTAGCGCATGTCGGCGCTGTAGAGGACGAACGAGGAGGCGAGCGGAATCCCCTGCGCGCTCTCCTCCTCCAGCCACCGCCGGCCCTGCCGCTCCAGCTCCGCGTAGGCCTCCTCCAGCGCGGCGTCGCTCGTCTCGTAGTCGACGCGGTAGAGGGTGCGCACGAAGTCGTTCCGCAGGTCGGCGACGACGCACCCCAGCGCGCACAGCGTGCCCGGCGACGGCGGGATCAGCACGCGTCCGATGCCCACCTCCCGGGCCAGCAAAAACGCGTGCGTGGGCCCGGCCCCGCCGTACGCCAGCAGCGTGAAGTCGCGCGGGTCCACGCCCTTGCGCGCCATGAGCGGCGTGAACTGCGCGTACATGTTGGCGGTGGCGACGTCCAGGATGGCCTGCGCGGCCGCGCGCGAGTCGCGCCCGATCGACCGGCCGAGCGCCGTGAGAGCGGCCGCCGCCCGCTCCGGCTCCAGCGGCATCCGCCCCCCCAGGAACCGGTCCGGGGCGATGATCCCGAGGTGCACGTATGCGTCCGTCACGGTGGGCTGCGTCCCGCCGCGGCCGTAGCAAGCGGGCCCGGGGTCCGCGCCCGCGCTGCGCGGCCCCACCTTCAAGACGCCCGCCGCGTCGAGCCACGCGATCGAGCCGCCGCCGGCGCCGATCGAGGACACGTCCACCGCCGGCATGATGACCGGGAAGTCCCCCACCTGGTTTTCGGTGGAGTAGGCGGCATGCCCGTCGACCACGATGGCCACGTCCGCGCTCGTCCCGCCCATGTCGACCGTGACGATCCTGGTCGCCCCCGCGAGCCGGGCCACGTGGGCCGCGCCGATCACCCCGGAGGCCGGCCCGGAGAGCAGCGTCTGCACCGGCTCGTCCGCCGCGCGGGACGCGGTCATCACCCCGCCGTTGGACTTCGTCGACAGCGCCTGCGCGCGCAGGCCCCGCGCGGCGGCGCCGGCCTCCAGGCGGTGGAAGTAGCCCGCCATGCGCGCGCCGATGTACGCGTTCATCACCGCCACCAGGCAGCGCTCGTACTCACGCTGCTGCGGCCACAGGTCCGCGCTGGCGCATACGAACAGCGAGGGGAACTCCGCGCGGACGAGGTCCCGAGCCTGCCGCTCGTGCGCGGGGTTCGTATAGGCGTGCATGAAGCAGACCGCCGCCGCGGTCACGCCTGCGCCGGCCAGGCGCCGCACGGCCTCCCGCACCTGGTCGAGGTCGAGCGGCCGGTGGACGCGGCCATCCGCGAGCAGCCGCTCGTCGATCTCCACCACGAGGTCCCGGGGCACCAGCGGAAGCGACTTGTCCCCGTAGAAGTCCGTGGTGTTGTCCAGCCGGAGCCGCCGGATCTCCAGCACGTCGCGGAAGCCGCGGGTTACAAGCAGCCCCGTCGTCGCGCCGGTCCGCTCGATGAGGGTGTTCACGGCCAGCGTGGTGCCGTGCACGAACAGCGCCACATCCTCCGGCGCGACGCCCGACCGGCGCAGCTCGTCGAGCGCCGTGAAGATCGCCTCCTCCGGCGCGCCCGGCACGGACGGCGTCTTCAGCGTGGCGACGACCGATCCGGCGTCGTCGGCCACCATCACGTCCGTGAACGTTCCGCCGATGTCCACCCCGAGCCGGTAGCGCCCCGCCGTCACGCCCGCCTTCCCCCCGCGGATCCCATCGGGCTACCGGCCGACCACGAGCATCTCGGTCGTGTCGATGTGGGTCGTCAGCCGCTCGCCGCCGCGGCCGGTCACGCGCACGAGGTCCTCGACGTGGAACCGGCCGAGGCCCGGAAAGGCGTGCGCGATCTCCACGCAGATCAGCATCTCGGGCGCGAGCGTCTCCGTCTCAAACCGGTTCAGAATCGGGTACTCGTGGAGCCGGAGGCCCAGGCTGTGGCCGATCGCGTCCATCTCGAAGTCCATGCCGAGCTCGCGGCCGATCTCCACCGACTCCTGGTAGAGGTCCCGCGCCCGCCGGCCCGGCGCCGCCCGCGTGATCATCTCGCGCTGCAGGGTGACGATCTTGCGGTAGGCGTCGCGCTGCGCCGGCGAAGGCTCGCCGATGATCGCCATCCGGCCGTAGTCGGTGTAGTAGCCGCAAAAGAAGCCCACCATGTCGAGCCGCATGATGCGGCCGGGCTCCACCGGGGTGTCGTCCGGGACGGAGTGCGCGATCAGCGTGCGCTCCGGGCCCGAGGCGAAGCTCACGAACGGCACCCAGTCCGCGCCGCGCTCTTGGAGCGTCCGCACCATCCGGCCGGCGATCGAGCGCTCGCTCTCGCCCGGTGCCGTCGCGGCGTAGGCATCCTGCACGGCCGTCTCCCACACGCGCGCGATCTCCGTCATGCGGCGGATCTCCTCCGGCGTCTTGACCATGCGCGACCGGTTCAACACGCGCTCCGCGTCGAGGATCTCGAGGTGCGGCAGCGCCCCGCGCAGGGCGTCGCCGTCCCGCGCCGGCAGGTAGCCCGTCTCCAGCCAGACGCGCCCCCGGTCGAGTCCGCGGTCCTGCAACGCCCCGACCAGACCGTCGACGGGCTGGACCGCGTGCTCGGTGTACGGCACGATCTCGTCGATCCACGACTGGGTGCGCGCCGTGTACTCGACCACCGTGCTCACCACGAAGAACGGCGCGCCCTCCCGCGGGTAGACCGCGAAGGCGAGCCGGTCGGGAATCATGCGCTGGCTGATGATGAACACCCCCGCGAGGTGCTGCACGTTCTCCGGGGAGACGCCGATCACCGCGTCCACGCCCGCCGCGGCCATCTCGCGCCGCAGCGTGGCCTCGAGGTGCTGGCGTTTCGTCATGCCTCGCCTCCTCGCGATGGGCCGGCCGGGACGCCCCGCCGCCGGCACTGCTGCCCGTGCTCGCGCGCGCCAGCGCGGACGCCGGTCACGGCCGCCCTCCGGAACCGAAGGCGGCGTCCACGCCGGCCACCGGGGTTACCGCGACCGCCTCCGCCTCAGCGGCCACCGAGGCCGCCCGTCACCCCGTCGCCCGCGGCGGCGCCGCCGCCGAGCCACCGCCTCCAGTACCGGTCCAGGTCCTCCGCGAGCTTCAGGAGGTGGTTCTCCATGGCCTTGCGCGCCGCCGCCGGGTCGTGCGCGCGGATCCCCGCCAGCACGGCGCGATGGTCGACGACGAGACGCCCGCCGACGGCGGCGCGCATCGACGTCATCAGCAGGTCGTACCGGCGATGCTGCCGGAGCAGCGACACGAGCGAGATCAGGACCTCGTTGCGCGAGGCGCGGGCGACCTCGAGGTGAAACGACACGTCCTCGTCGCGGCCGGACTCGCCCTTGCGGATGCTCTCGGACTGCCGCTCGATCAGCTCCTCCATCCGGCGGATCGCCTGCGGCGAGGCGTGCGCGGCCGCGAGCGCCGCCGTCTCTCCCTCGATCACCCGCCGGGCGGCGAGCAGTTCCAGCAGGTGCCTCCGGTCCCCGCGCCGCAGCGTGTCGAGCAACGCGTCGCCCGAGAGACGCAGGCGCGCCTCTTCGTCGTACCGCCGCAGGGCCGCGACACCCCGTTCGGTGAGCACCCGTCCCTCCACGCTCACCTTGCGCACGAGGCCTTCCGCGTCCAGTTCCTGGAGCCTCCGCCCCACGGTGGGCACGCTGACGACGATCCCCTGCTTGCGGAGTTGCAGGTTGATGGCGCCCTGCCCGACGGGACCGGGGCTCGAGGCGATGACTCCCAGGATGGCCGCGTCGATGCCCGAGAGGGTTGGGGCATAGCTAATCATCGCTGATTAGCATCATAGCAGTTTGCGCTTGCGGCTGTCAATTTGTCGCCGGCCGGACGTCGCTGCCGGCCGCGCGACCACGTCGAGCCGCCGTGCGGCGCAGCCGCATACGGGCCGTCGGGACCCGGCATGACGTTTGCGGCGGCGGCATGAAGGGAGGAACTCGAGCGTAGGATACCCGTCACGATCGATCGCGGAACGGCGGCGCGCTCGACCCCGCAGCCGACCGCTTCCTTGCCAGCGGCGTCCGCGGCTTGGTCCCCTCGGGCTCGGGATACAGGTTGAGAAAGGCCGCCGTAGCATCGCGCGCCCTTCGCGCGATCTCGCCGGCGCTCGGACGATCGATCACACGAAGCAGCAACCCCAAGGTCAGATCACCCCGGAGCAATCCGTCGAACTGTTCCGTCATCTGCACGGGATCGCCGCCAAGGAGTCCCGATGACCGAGCCTTGGTCATGATCTCTGTCAAGGCGGCGCGCGTGATCCTGCGGGCGGCAGAGTCCAGGATCTGTGCGACCTCGGGCGCGCGCACGGCCTCGGCAATCGCGAGCCGGAACACGGCAATGACGACCGGATCGCCTATCTCGCTCAAGAGGCGCACCCCGAAGGCGGCAAGTCCTTGCGCCAAACTTTCCCGGTCACGCGGCTCGGGCAGCCCCGCGGGCGCGGTGAGGCGCTGCGCCCGCTCGTCGATACATGCGGCGAGCATTCTCCGCTTGTTGCCGACCAGCGCATAGAGCTCTCGCTTCGAAACGTGTGCACGCGCGGCGATCTCGCGCGTGCTCGTTTCCGCGTAGCCGTGCTTCATAAAAGCTGCGAAGGCTGCGGCCAGAATCCGCTGCCGGACCGAGCGTTCGTCACCGCGTGCCCGGCGCCGCTCCGACGCCCGCCGTGCCGCCATCAAACTCCGCCTTGACGTGGTACCATCCGGCACCCTATTATCTGCATCGATGGTACCATCTGGTACCATTCGACGATCAGTGTAGAGGAGGGAATCGTCATGGTCAAGCCTATGCTCGTCGGCGAGTTTCCCGCCACCGGCTCGTCTGCCGAGCGGCAAGCGCCCCGCTTGCCCGCGACCGTCTGACTGCCGCGGGGCCATCGTGAGAGCAGGCGCAGCATCACGTCGTACGGCGCGTCGGAGGGGACCGGCGGCACCACATCTGCAGGAGCTGCCCGCGGTCCAGACGCTGGCACGAGATTCGCAGGGAGTTTCGTAAGCGACGCAATACGAGGGAGGAGATCGATGGTCGAGCTCATTGGGGCAATTGCGTATCCGGCACTGTATGTGGCGGTCGTCGGCGTTCTGTTGGTGTTTTCACGCGCACGCCGATTCGCGAAGATCGCGGCCGCCGCCGCCGCGGCGCTATGGAGTGTCATCGTCGTCGCGATCGCCCGCTCCGGCCTCGGGGCCGCCGGGCCGATCCCGGTTCCCGTGGTGGCGTTCGCAGTATTCTTCGCCCTGCTGTTCGGCGCGTGGGGTACACGCCCGCAATTTCGAGGCGCGTTGCTCTCCGTGCCGCTTCCGGTGCTCGTCGCTGTGAACGTCGGCCGGCTTGCGGGTATCTTGATGGCGATCTCGGCTGCGCAGGGGCGGATGTCTGCGCCGTTCGGACCGGCCGCAGGGTGGGGTGACGCGCTGACGGGTGCCCTGGCGATTCCGGTGGCGGTGATCGCTGCCAGGGGGCCGAAGAACCGGGGCTGGGTCTTTGCCTGGAATCTTCTCGGCGCCGCCGATCTCATCGACGCGGTGACGCTCGGCGCGCTCTCAGCGCCCGGCACACCGTTTCGGGTCTTCACAGAAGGACCGGGCACAGAGGCGATGGGCACTCTTCCGTGGATCATCATCCCGACGATGCTCGTGCCGCTCTATTTCCTGATCCACGTTACGATCGTCGCGAAACTCCGATCCGAGGACCGCGCGCCGCAGGCCGTGCTGCCGGCACGCTACGCGGCCTGAATGTCGCAGCACAGCCTGGCATCGCCCACGCATCTCAACACCGGCCGCCGCGCCGAGCTCCTCGCTCAGGGCCTCGGCGCGCCGGAATTGCCGCGCGGCTCGCGATCAGCCCCCACACCGTGGACACGCACGCGGAGCGCCCGATACCGAGCCTCGGGCTGCGCACGTTGCGCGAGATCCCGCAATGCGCGTTGGAATGACGCCGACCCGGTCCCTGGCGCCATACACGAGGTGTTTCACCAGGAGCCGCGAGATCATGAGGCCGGAGCCTCCATCCGGCGCTGGCCCGCTGGCAGCGCGCGCCGTAGCGCACGGTAGCGCGCGGGGGTCAGTCCGAACGCCGACCTGAACGCCCGCGTGAAGTGCGCCTGGTCGGCAAATCCCGCTTCGTACGCGACCTCGGCCAGCGGGTGGTCCCTGTGTATCCGCTCGCGGGCGAAGTCCAGCCGGCGCATGAGCAGATAACGGTAGGGGCTGGTCCCGAACATGATTCTGAACTGACGGGCCAGGTCATAGCGCGTCAATCCTGTGACCGACTCGAGTTCCATCGAACGCACGACGCGGGTCCTTTCCGTGTCCAGGAACTGCCGCGCCCGCTCCAGGGCTCGGACATCGACGCACCGAGACGTCCTCGGGCCGGCGCCTCCCTGCTCTCCGGCCAGCAGGCCTTCCGCCAGGTCGAGGACGACGCTGTCCATCGCCAGCGATTGCGTCCGGGCGCGAAAGGCTTCCTCGACCGCGCACCGGAGGCGCGGGTGTGCGGAGACGGCCTCGACAAACGGCAGCGGGCCGGGCTTTCCGCGGAGGACCCGGAGCGCCTCGGCCAGGAGCGATGGCTGGACATAGACGATCCGATACCCGAACCCCTCGCTGGTGCCGGCGCGTCCGTCGTGGACCTCGTCCGGATAGAGCGCGGTCACCTGCCCGGGAGTGCTCGCGTGGACCGAGCCGCGGTAGTTGAACACCTGCACGCCGCAGTCGGTCACGCAAACCGCGTACGCGTCGTGCCGGTGCCTTTGGTAGGCTTCACCCGCGAACCACGCGCTGAGGAGCTCGATGCCCTCGACCGGCCTCGTGCTGGTGATCCGGCCCGCGACCGTCCCCCGGCACGATCGTTCAAGACCCTCGCCGGCCCACCTGTTTTGCTGAAAGCGCATGGCTCGCCTCCAGAAGAGGCCTGTCGATTCGATGGAGGTCGGGTATAACGACGGAGCAGATCGTAGCATTTCTCCTGTTCGCCGTTGCCGCCGCCGGCACCCCCGGCCCGAGCAACACGATGCTGGCCGCGGTGGGCTCGCAGGCAGGTCTCCTACGAGGCCTGCCCAGCCTGCTCGGCCAGGTGACCGGCATGGGGCTGATCATGTTCCTGGTGCCACTTGGGCTTGGGAGTCTCGTTCTCCACTATCCGCTGTTGCATTGGATGCTCAAGGGCGTCGGCGGCGCGTTCTTGCTTTGGCTCGCGTGGAAAATCGCGACGGCGTCCGGCCGGGCTGATTCGCAGGCCGACGGGAACCCGGTGGGGTTTCTCGGCGCCGCCGTCTTCCAATGGGGCAACCCGAAGGCATGGGTCATCGTGAGCGCGGCCGCGGGCACCTTTCTCAATACACAGACCGGTAGTGCGGTCGCGCAGGCGACCTCGCTCGCGGGCCTGTTCGTCCTCGCGGCGCTGCCGAGTTGCTTCCCGTGGCTCGCATTCGGCGCCGGCGTCCGGCGTGTCCTGAATGATCCTCGCCGACAGAGAATCTTCAATATCACCATGGGCACCCTGCTCGCACTGTCGATCGTGCTTGTCGTCCGGTAGCCGCGATGCCGCGGGATGAAATCGTCCTCCTGCCGGCGAGGTGGCGGAGCGCCACCGGGGGCCGCATGACGAGCGATCCACCCGTCTTGGTTCAGCGGACTCGCATCGTGGCGGGACCAGGGAGGCAACGATGGACGCTACGGGAGTGGCCTCGCTCTTCCGGGGCCTGACGACGGCTCACGTCGCGGATGCTTGTCTGCGCACCAAAGTAGACGTCCGCTGTGCGCCGTGTGATCTTCGCGCGCTGCGCCCATCCGACGTGGTTGTCGGCAGAGTGCGGCCGGCCCGGCACTATGGGAGCGTCGATATCTTTCTCGAAGCCCTGGAGGAGGGCTCGCCGGGCGAGGTTCTGGTTGTCGACAACGCCGGCCGGCGAGACGAAGCCTGCGTGGGGGACTTGATCGTCCTGGAGGCAAAACTCGCCGGCCTGGCAGGAATGGTCGTCTGGGGACTGCACCGGGACACGCAGGAACTCTTTGAGATCGGGCTTCCGGTGTTCAGCCTCGGCGAGTATCCTACCGGACCGCTCCGCCTCGACCCGCGGGACGCCCACGCATTGGCCTCGGCTCGCGTCGGTTCCTGGACTGTGGGAGCCGATGATGTGGCGATGGGTGATGCAGACGGGGTGGTGTTTTTGCCGGCGGCTCGGGCGGAAGAGATCGCAGAAGCCGCGCGCGCAATTCGAGATACGGAGCGCGCGCAGGCGGAGAAGATGCGCCACGGCACGTCGCTGCGCCGGCAGGTGCGCTTCTCCGATTTCCTCGCGCGGCGCGCCGCCGATCCCGCGTTGACCCTGCGCGAGCACCTGCGCCGGATCGGCGGTGCCATCGAAGAATAGGAGCACCGACATGCTGACGTCGATTGCGGAGTTCGCGCGTTACTTCGAGGGAGTTCGCCGCCGGACGTGGGTGGCGGTGGACCATGTCACCCCGGAGATCCTGGAGTGGCGACCCTGGCCGCAAGCGCTCAGCTGCGGGGAGATCATTCGTCATCTTGCGGGCGCGGAGCGCTTCTTCGTCACCAAGGTCGCCGAGGATCGGTGGACCGACGCTCTCGATCCGGGACCGAGCCTCGATCTCGCGGCGACGCGCGCGTTGCTCGCGGCCGCGCACGAAGAACAGGCGGCGCGTCTTCTCAGCGTCCCTGCCCGGCGGTTGCGCGAGCGTACGAAAGATCTCGCGGGCGGCGACGTTAGTGTCTGGCGCCTGCTCATGGCTATGGCGGAGCACGAGATCCATCACCGCAGCCAGCTCAACAGCCGGCTGTCGGCCGCAGGCATCGGCAGCCCACAGATCTTCGGCTACCGAATGGAAGAGGTGATCGCACGCACCCGCAGGGAGCCACCGGTGACGTCCTGAGGGTCTCGGTGCGGATGAGCGTCGCCGCGGCGATTACTTCATCTGTCCTTGGCTTTCCCGGACGTGCGGGATCCGCCGGCCGCGATGGCGAGCCGCGCAACGGACGGCGCCACGCGCCGGCCGTTCAACGTCAATCTGTTCGCCGGCGGGTACGAGCGCCCCGGACGTGTTGACCGGCGCCCATGCTTGACCTGCTCGCCGGCATCCATGCTACGCTGGAGCTACCTCCCCCGGCGCTGCCCGCGAGCCCGTCCGACCCGTTTCCGGAGCAGGTCGAGGCCGTGATGGAGTCGCCGACCGCCCATTTTCAGCTTCACCTTCGGCATCCCAGCCCCGATGTCATGAAGCGCCTCCGGTCAAGCGGCTGGTCGACGAGATGAGTAACGCCCGTGGCTAACCTAAACCTAAACCTAGGGGCGTAGCGTTTCCTGAGATCGGTGGTATCGATATCATTCTGAGCGATGTCGCATGCGGTCTCGCCCTGTTGGTGCCCAGAAGCGCTTCCTGGCTCGTTGTCCACGCTGGCTGCGTGCGGTGAGTAGAAGAGCGTCATCACCGCGTGTCGTGACCCGCGAAGGCTGCGGTGGCGCCCAGCCCGACGTACACGGCGCCCCTCACATACCGTTCGCGCCGAGGAAATGCTGCGAGGCCCTGAAGCCAGTGTCCCGCCGCGCCGGCCAGCAGGACATAGGCGCCGTCAACGACCACCCCCAGCGCCACGAACATAGTGCCGAGCAACCAGACCTGTGAGCCGATGCTGCCGCGAGCAGGATCCACGAATTGAGGCAGGAACGCGAAAAAGAAAAGCGCCATCTTGGGATTTGTGAGGTTGACGAGAAACCCTTGAATAAACAGCCGGCGGAAGCTCGCCCGGCCCGGTCGGGTCGCGCGCTGATCATCCGCTGACAAAAGGGCACGCACCCCCAAATAGATCAAATATGCCGCCCCCAGGTACTTTACGACGGTGAATGCAAGGACCGACGTCATCACCAATGCCGACAGCCCGAGTGTAGCTGCCGTTACGTGGGTTAGATCCCCGAGCTCGATGCCGAGCATTGACGCAAAACCCGCCTGCTTCCCCTGGGTCAGGCTGCGCGTCACGATGTAAATGGTGACCGGCCCGGGAATGGCGAGCAACACCGCCACCGTGATGAGAAAAGGCGTCACCGTAGACACTGGTGGCACGGGCAAGCCTCCCTTCAACCAAGATGTGGATGTGATCGGCTCCGGGATCACGGAGTGGAAACATCTCAATGCCGCCTTCTCACGTTCGTGGTCTCAAGGAATTCTTACGTGCGTCGAGCAGCAGCAAACAGATCGATTGTGCAAGCGAACGGGTATGGTCGAGGTCCGGAACTTAGTTTACTCGCCTCGGCCGTGCTGGTGGCTAATTCGGTCACGGCGCATAAGACGCCCTCAACGCCGCGGTCGTCTTGCGACGTACGTCTACCAGCGGCTCAATATCAGGCTCTCACGCTCTGTGCACAGTTCTCCGTGCCAAGCTCTTAAAACGTCAGTGCGCCTTTCAAGAATTGTGTTTCAGAGCTCGCGGTACATGATATGTAGGCTCACACGTCCCAGCGCCGGATGCATGAACGCGCCAGGAACCGTTCCAACCACGGTGAAGCCGAGCCGTCTGTAGAGTTCCACGGCAGCTCGATTCGATTCAACCACCGCGTTGAACTGCATTCCTGCGTATCCGCGTTCCCGGGCCCAGTTCAACGCGAACTGACACAGTGCTGTGCCCACGCCTCGCCCCCGCGCATCGGACGCCACCATAAAACTCGCGGTCGACACATGTGAACCCGGCCCAGGCCGGTTTGGTCCCATCTGGGCCGTCCCCAGAACACGGTCACCCTCGACCGCCACAATCGTAAGCCCGGGTGGGACCTCAATCCAGATATCATGGGCCTGCGCGGCGCTCATCGATGGATCGTACGGAAATGTCTCCCCCGCGCGTACGATCTCTTGCACAATCGGCCATACGTTGGGCCAGTCAGTCTCAACAAACTCCCGGATCCGCATGGCGTTACCTTCGGTGAGCGGTGTCATGGCCCCCGAATCCTTGTCATTGAATAACGCTCATGCTGGATCCTTCTACTGAAAGCACGAACCACCAACAATCTGACGAGTCAGCTAGGTCGGCTCCTTAGCTTGGGCAGATTTCTAGCGTTCCCGACAGGTCCCATCTTCGGTTGGCACATGAGCCGCACCCAGCGGTCCGCCTAGTCTGGTCAAAGCCGCTCTCTCTTTCCAGTCGAAACCCGCGGAACCCGAGGTTCGGTCGCTCCGAAATGGCTTGACCTTGACCCTGGGTCAGGGTGCTAGCATTTGTGCCCTAGACGTCTGTGACCGCCGCGCTCGCTGCGGGCGAAGGTCGCCACGAGCACCGAAGAAATCGGTCGCGACGAACACCGAAAGGGGATATTAGAGTGTCCCATGACACGCTGACCGATGTCGCAGCGCGCATACGCGAGCAGGCCATTGCCTATTGCGAGCCGAGCAAGGTCCCGGGCTATCTCGCGGGCGTTTATCACGCTGGCGACCAGACCGTCGTGGTCCATGGGGTGGCGAATGTGGTCACGCGCGCGCCGATGTGCGAGGACACCGGATTCCTTTTCGGATCCGTCACGAAAGTCCTGACCGCGACTCTCGTTCTCCAACAGGTCGAGCGTGGTGTCGTTGATCTCGACGAACGCGTCATCACGTACTTGCCGGAGTTCACGCTCACGACGCCCGGGGCGGCGGAAGAGATCCGCGTCCGGCATCTTCTCACGCACACCAGTGGGATCGATGCGGACCTGTTCTTCCCGGATGCGGGGGGCCGTGCTGCTCTGCAGGTCTTCCTTGAGGAGCTCGGCAAGTTCTGTGGGGCACTTTTCAGGCCGAGTGAATACATTAGTTACTCGAATGCCGGAATGATCGTCGCCGGACGCCTCCTCGAGGTCGCAACCGGCACATCGTATCACGACCTTCTTGAGCGGGAAGTGTACGCCCCGGTGGGCATGCAGGACTCGTGCACCTCGGTCGAGGAGGCCATCCTGCGGAGCACCGCCGTGGGCCACTTCCTCGATCCCGCCACCCAAGGCGCCCGGCGGACCGACATGTTTAAGCTGCCCGACTCCTATGCGCCCGCCGGAAGCACGCCGATCGGCACCATCCGCGATCTCCTGACCTTCGGGCGGCTCCATCTCGCTGACGGCGTCTCGCCCTCGGGGAAACGCGTCCTCTCGCGCGAGTCCACCGCACGCATGAAGTCGGTGGCGCACGATATGGGGACCCCGAACGTCCCACCCATCGGGCTCGGCTGGCCGCTCATGCCAGTCGGGAAGACCACCGTGCTCGCCCATTCCGGGGCGTCGCCCGGCGGGGTGGCCCTGCTGGTGGTCGTGCCCGAGCACGACCTCGCGTTTGCCGCCTTTGGCAACGATCCGCGGGCGATGATGCTCCACGATCAGATCCTGCTGTCGCTCCTTCGGGAACACTTGAACGTCGAGGGTCCCGACTTCGTGGCGGACCCGACCCTCGTCACGGATCTCGCCCCCTACGTGGGCACGTACCGCTCGAATCAGCTGCGCGTCAACGTTCGGCTCGTGGACGGCCAGCTCGAGGAGACGGTGACCTACGAACCGCAAGACGAGGTGCAGGAGCGAATCATGACCGAGTTTGCCGGCGGTACGTGGCCATTCCCCCCGCGGCGCTTCGTGCCTGTCGGGAACAACCTGTTCGCCCCGACCGGGATGCCGGTCCAGACGTTCAGCGGCTATGGGCGCCAGTTTCTCGTCTCTTACCACGGTTTCATCGAAGGCCGCGCGACCTATCGCTGCGCGGGCGGTCGCATGACTCGACGGGAGCGTCTCGAATGAGCGGCCGGGCGTCCACGGGGGCGGCGGGGTGAAGCAGCTGCTCACGATCGGCCAGCTCGCCGCCTACGCAGGCGTGACGGTCAAGGCTGTCCGCCACTACCACCGGCGCGGCCTGCTCGCGGAGCCGCCGCGCGACACGTCGGGCTACCGACGGTACGGTGCCGAGCATGCCATTCAGCTGGTCAAGATCCGGACGCTCGCCGCGGCCGGCGTGCCGCTCGTCCGCGTCAAGGACCTGCTCGCCGCCAACCCCGATCGCTTCGCCGCGACGCTCGCGGAGATCGACCATCGCCTGCAGGAACGGGCCGAGGAGATCCGGCGCTCCCGCGAGCGGCTCGCCCAGCTTTGCGCCGGCGACCGGCTGTTTGTCTCCGCGGAGGTCGCCGACTTCCTCGACCGACTGTGCGAGCTCGGGGTGAGCCGGCGCACGGTGCAACTGGAGCGAAACATCTGGATCCTCGTGCAGGCGGTCTCGCCGCAGCAGGCAGCCAACTGGATCGCCGACAAGCGCGACGCGCTCGGCGATCCGGAGTTCCAGGCGCTCTATCTCGCGTTTGACGCGGCGTTCGATTGGTCCCCCGACGATCCGCGCCTCGCGGCTCTGGCCGAGCGCGCCCGGCGGTGGATGGTTGATCGGCCCGGCCGGTTGGAGGGCGGGGAACCGTCGGCCCCGGACCCGACGATCGCTCAGTTGGTCGCGGCGTGGGGCGGCGCGTCATCGCCGGCGTGGGACCGGCTCGCCCAGATCGCGAAGGAACGCATGGTGGGCCGCTAGCCGTAGGTTTGGCCGATCACCCGTGACACATGACCTGGCGCAGGTCAATCGCTCGGTAGTGGCAGGCTCCGCAGTGGCACGGGAGAGGACTGTACGATCGACGTTGTGGTCTGCCCAAAGGCCAAGAACCTGTCGAGGGCTGATTCTAGGTGCGCTATGTCCGGGACGCACACTCGCAACAGAAAGCAGTCCTCCCCGGTGATACGGTGACACTCCACAACCTCGGGGGTCCGCTCCGCAAGTTCGGCGACCTTTGCCAGTTGGCCGGGTGCGGGTCGAATGCGCACGTACGCAGTCACGAGCAGGCCAAGCGCCTTCGGGGCAACTTCCATCCGATATCCAGCGATGACGCCTGCGTCCTCTAGGCGTCGGACGCGCTCCGTGACGGCTGGTCCCGACATCCGGACCCGCCGTGCGAGCGTGGCCATCGGCACGCGCGGGTCACGCTGCAGTTCGCGCAGCAGCCTGATATTGATCTGGTCGAGCAACGAGTTCTTGAATCGTAAGGTTCTCGTTGCGATTTTCTTATGTTTTTGAGGTGTTTTGCCGGACATGCCACAATTATAGCATGGACTTGCCATCAAGTACATGTGATTATATCAGCATGGTTCACGACGCAACTGGTCTAGATCGGCTAGATTCAAGTCGTGCCTCAACAAGGCAGCCTGCAGCTGCTAGCGTCGCGCTCCTTTCGACAGGCGCGGGGCCGGTCGCTCGGCCGCGGCTGCTTGCCCTGCGGGCGGTTGGACAGCGGCTGCCGCCGCACACGTACTTCGTCGGTAGCGCGATCTTCCACTACCTCGGTCCGGCCTTCGCGGTGGAGCTCTTCGCCCGCGTCGATCCCCTGGGTGTTGCCTGGCTGCGCGTCGTCAGCGCCGCGGCCATCTTCGCAGTCTGGCGCAAGCCGTGGCGCCGGATCGCCGGGCTCGACCGGGAGACGCGGCGGCTGCTGCTCGGCCTCGGTGCCGTCTTCGCCGTTATGAACAGCTGCTTTTACATCGCGATCGCCCGGCTGCCGCTCGGCACCGTCGCCGCGATCGAGTTCCTGCCTGTGATCCTGCTCGCCGCGCTCGGCGTGCGCACGCTTCGCAACGGCGTCGCGCTCGCACTCGCCGTGCCCGGCGTCTATGTCCTCACCGACGTCCGGCTCGCCACTGAGCCGCTCGGGATCGTCTTCGCCTTCGCGAACGCTGCGCTGTTCGCACTCTACATCGTGCTCGCCCACCGCGTCTCGCGCAGCGCGGCCCTCAACCGGCTGGACGGGCTTGCCGGGGCGATGCTGATCGCCGCGGCGGCGATCACGCCGATCGGTGGCTTCGGCGCTGCCAAAGCGATGCTGGATCCGGTCGCGATCGGTGCCGGCGTCGGCGTCGGTATTACCTCCTCGGTCATCCCCTACGTGTGCGACCAGCTCGCGATGGCTCGACTCAAACGCGCCACCTACTCGCTGATGGTTTCGCTCTTACCCGCAACCGCCACCGTGATCGGCATCCTCGTGCTCGCCCAGTTCCCCTCCTGGACCGAGCTGCTTGGTGTCGGGCTGATTGTCGCCGCGGTCGCCGTGCACTGCGACCACGCTGAACAGGATCGCCCACCCTCGACGATGAGCGACGCTGACGTGCGTCCGCACGCACATACCGCGCGACGGCCGAGGCTGGTCGACTAGTTTAATGCCGGCGCGGTCTTCCGATCTCCGCGAGGCGGCCGAGGCGGCACTGGCTTGCCTGGGTGTGGGACCCCACGACAGCGTGCTGGTGCTCTGCAATCGCGCACAGCGCACAGTCGCGGCCGCGCTCGCGGGTGCGGCAGAGCATCGCGCGGAGACTGTCCGCGTGCTCGAGTACGCTGACGCGACCCGCCACGGACAAGAGCCGCCCGATTCGGTCAGGGACGCGATGCGGAAGGCGACGGTGATCTTTGCCGCGACCAGCTTCTCGATCAGCCACACGCAGGCGCGCCTGGACGCGACCGCGCGCGGTGCGCGAATCGCGACCCTGCCCGCGATCAGCGAGGAACTTTTTCGCCGCGGGCTTCCGGTCGACTATGCGGAATTGAAGCGCACCGGCGAGCGGATCGCCGCGGCACTGACCACCGCCGCGACCTGCCGCGTGACCTCGCCTTCGGGCACCGATCTCGTGCTCACCCTCAAGGGGCGCCGTGCGATCGTGGATGACGGCAACCTGTACACGCCCGGGGCGTTCGGGAACCTGCCGGCCGGCGAAGTCTACATCGCCCCGATCGAGGCACGTGCCGAAGGCTCAATCGTCTTCGACGGCTCGCTGGCCGGCTACGGACTGCTGCCCGAACCGCTCCACATCACTGTCGCCGAGGGGCGGGTGACCGCCGCCACCGGCCGTGCCGCGGGCTGGCTCCTCGAGACGCTCGATGCGGGCGGGCCCGGCGGCCGGCAGATCGCGGAGCTCGGGATCGGCACCAATCCGCTGGCGAAGTTGAGTGGCAACACCCTCGAGGACGAAAAGGTCGCCGGCACGGCGCATCTCGCCTTTGGGACCAACGCATCGTTCGGAGGCCATACCGTCTCGACCGTCCATATCGATGGGATACTGCTGCATCCGACCCTCGCGCTCGACACGCACTTGATCCTTCGCGACGGGAGCCTTGTTGTCTAATCAGGCCGATGCAGCCGGCGGCGTCGTGGGCCGGGACGACAAGCGACCCGCTCGATCTGTTCAATCGACGCCGTTAGTTGTCAAGAGGGGATCCGAGGCATATCTTCTCGGATGGAGTGTTGGATGGGCCTGACGGGAGAACTGCTTCACCGATCCTATGACTCGAGGAGCGCGAACGTTGAAGATCGGACTGATGGTCTTCCTGGCAAACGACCGAGAAACCTATCGCAAGCGTCCCTATGACACGATCCGTGCCGTCGCGCAGCAGGCGGAGACAGACGGTTTCGACAGCATCTGGCTCGCCGACCACCTCTTGTATCGCAACCCCGGCGAGCCGACCCGGGGCATTTGGGAATGCTGGACCATGCTGGCGGCGCTGGCCGAAGCGACCCGGCGCGTGGAGATCGGCACAATGGTATTGTGCAACTCCTTCCGCAACCCGGCGATCCTGGCGAAGATGGCGACGGCCGCCGACGAGGTGAGCCGCGGGCGCTTGATCCTGGGCATCGGCGCGGGATGGAACGAGCCGGAGTATCAGGCGTTCGGATTGCCCTTCGATCATCGGGTGGACCGCTTCGAGGAAGCCCTGCAGATCCTCACGCCGCTGTTGCGTGAAGGGTATGTCGACTTCGCCGGACGCTATTATCAAGCCCGCAACTGTGAGAACGTCCCGCGCGGTCCGCGGCCGGAGGGGCCGCCGATACTCGTGGGCACCCGAGGTCCGCGCATGCTCAGATTGACCGCACGGTATGCTGACCTCTGGAACGTCGGCTACATGGGCAAGCCCGACACCATGGCCGAACCGCTCGCCAAAATCACAGCCGCGTGCCGCGAGGTCGGACGCGACCCGGCGACGATCGGTATCACGGCGTTGATCGGCCTTTGGTTTCCCGATCTCCAGGCACAGAAGCCGAGCTTCTTCGACCATCCGCTCACCGGTACGGCGCAGGAGCTCGCGGCAGCCATGCGCGGCTATGCGCAACTCGGCGTGCAGCACATCATGTTTCAATGTGAACCGTACACTGCCGAAGCGCTGCTGCGGTTGACCGAGGCGCTCCAACTCTATCGCGGCACGGAGCCGCAATAACGAACGTCCAATTGGCGGTGTGTGGGTCACATTTCAAGGCGACGTTTACGTTCAGTGCGCTAGAATCATTGGCCTCTGAGAACAGCGGTCAGGGATCGCCAGATCAAGACCGGATCTTCGGGACAGGAGGTATTGTTGTGAAACTTCTTCGGATTGACTCCAGCCCTATGGGCGAAGCCGCCATATCACGTCAACTCACCATGGAATTCGTTCAGTGTTGGCTCAACGCAAATCCTCACAGCACGGTCATGAAACGGGACCTCACCACTACGACCATTCCGGTCATAGATGCAGCGTGGGTCGCCGCAAACTACACACCAAAGGAATCGCGCACACATCAACAAGATGAACTTCTCAAACTCTCGACAGAGTTCATTGCGGAATTGCTGGATGCTGACGAATACGTTATGGGAATGCCGATGCACAATTGGGGTCCGCCTTCCAGTTTCAAGCTATGGGTGGACCAAATCGTCACCGCATCGTCGAGCCCGGAACGCCCCCTCGCTGGAGGACGCGCCACACTCATTGGGAAGCGCGCTACCTTCATCATCGCGGCTGGCGCAGTCTACGCTCCCGGTTCGGCAAATGCGTCCAAGAATTATCTGGTACCCTGGCTCCGTACCCTGTTTGGATCTCTTGGCATCAAGGACATGCAATTCGTCCTCGCCGACAACACCAGAGAGACGAATAAGGGGAAGATTGACCGAGCGGCGTTCCTTGCGCCACATATTGAGGCGATTCACGCGCTATTCGAAAAAGAGCTGGCTGAGCAGACGCGTCATCGGGATGGTGCAAGTGCCTAGTGCCGCTCCAACTTGATGGATCGGAATCGGTACAAAGGGCAGTTGATGCTGCCCGCCCGTCGATCGCGCCACGTGAGGTACCGGCTGATGCGGCGGCGCCGAACGAGATGCGTCGGGTCGTCT
>Ga0209061_1001575_pt1 | contig 36231 bp, 27 predicted proteins | sample Coa_R1_10_FD_187157 | JGI IMG/M metagenome (GOLD analysis project Ga0209061, IMG submission 187157) | Surface soil microbial communities from Centralia Pennsylvania, which are recovering from an underground coalmine fire - Coalmine... | ecosystem: Environmental > Terrestrial > Soil >... | reverse complement strand
ATGAACCGTCCGTGGCGGTCTATCCGGACAGCGAGAAGGTGGGCGTCTGGACGGGAGATGCCGACGATCGGTGGATGTTTCACCGCTCCGACGGGAATGTCGGCTACTGGGAGGGCGAGACCTAAGCGCAGCGGGGGTGCTCACCAGGCAAAGCCCCTGCATGCAGGCCCTTTGCGAGCGCGCCCGGAGAGATTCGAACTCCCGACCTTCGGTTCCGTAGACCGACGCTCTATCCAGCTGAGCTACGGGCGCGTGTGCGTGGATGCGGACCCTGCCGGGGAGCCCGGATCCCGCCGGGCTGATTCTAGCCCGGCTTCCCCTCGGCCGCAGATGAGCCTGGTCGGCCTGATCAAGCACCCCACGGTCACGCGGCGGTGAACAGCGCCGGGTGGCCCCGGCGGTGGCCGTGGCGCGGCGCTACCTGAACGCGGGCGCTTCCGCGGAAGCGCCGACCGCCTCACCGGTGAGCTCGGGTTGGTGGTAGCGGGCGACGGTGAAGCCGACGAGCGTCGGCACATGCACGGCGAAGACGACCAGCGACAGCGTCAGCACGATCAGCGGCCCGCCGCGCAGGTGGTTGCGCAGGAAGGCGTACTCGACCATCCCCGCGATCCCCACGTAGGCCAGCAGGGACCACCTGCCGACGGCGAAGAACCGCTCCCAGGCGAAGTCCCGCACCCGCGCCAGCAGCAGGAGGTTTGCGCCCAGCAGCAGCGCGGAGATCGCCAGCAGCACGACCGCAGGCGCGAGCGGGACGTGATTTGGCAGGTGCGAGGAGAGGTAGATGCCTCCGGCGACGATCAGCGTCAGCGACGCCATCGCCAGCTCCGTGACCGGGGGAAGCTTCGGCTCGGCCGCGCTGCCAGCGCCCTGCACACCGCGGTCGCCGACCGCCGCTCCGATCGTGGTCTCGCGGGTCGCCGGACCGGCCGCGCTCATCCCGAGGCCAGCCTGGTCATGATCACCAGCGTGGCGATCTGCATCACGCCGAGGATCCCGGCGCAGTAGATGAAGCGCTTCATCAGCCGCTCGATCACGTGCGGACGCGGGCGTGGCTTCTTCAACTCGAACAGGACCGCGATGTTCGCCGGCTCGAGCAGCCCGAGGGCCAGGATCGACATGACCCCGACGACGATGAAGCTGGCCACCACCCAGGCGTGGTGGGGATAGGAGGTCAGGTTGGTGCCCAGCTTGGTCGACAGCTGCCACCCCGCGGCGAGCGTCATCGTCACCACGGTCGGCATGATCACCACCATCTTCGGCATCAGCCGGGTGGTGAACTCGACCCGTGCCGGTGGCGAGAGCATGCCCATGATCGGGCCGAGCACGAGCCCCAGGAACAGGTCGATGATCGTCCAGGCGGCGCCACCGGCGACGTGGAAGAACTCGAGCGGCCACAGCTTGTTGGCGGCGATCGCCGCGATCACAAGCGCGGTGACCACGATGCCGATCCCCAGCCCCACGCGCGGAACGATGTTGAACTGCGGGATCTGAAGCTGGGCGGGGGGCCCCGCATCCGCCTGCGGCTCGGGACGAGAGACCCCCACGATCACGTCGGCCACGGGTACCATGCTAGCCGCTCGCCCGGTCGCCGACAAGGAGACCGACCATTCGCCGCGCCCGCCCGCGCGTGGCTGGGTTGACCTTCTGCCCTGGCGTGGCCGGTTGATCTTCTGCCCTGGCGTGGCCGGTTGACCTTCTCCCCTGGGGCGGCCCGGCCGCCAACATTCCGGGCGGCGGCTGGAGGCAGGGGGCGGCGGCGGGAGGGCAGGGGGCCGCGGGTGGACAGGCGGAGGGGGCGGGATTCGAACCCGCGGTCCGGGGTTACCGGACTCTGGTTTTCAAGACCAGCGCATTCGACCGCTCTGCCACCCCTCCGAGCTTGCGATCCTAGCTGGCCCCCGCGCGTCATCATCGCTCCTCGCTTTGATCGTCCGGTCGAGGCCTGGCCAAGGTCTACACTGCCTCGGACGCCGGAGAGGTGGCCGAGTGGCTGAAGGCACTCGCCTGCTAAGCGAGTAAGGGGCTAAAAGCTCCTTCGAGGGTTCGAATCCCTCCCTCTCCGCTGCGAATCCCTCCCTCTCCGCTGCGAATCCCTCCCTCTCCGCGGCGGATCCCTCCCTCTCCGCGGCGAAATCCCTCTGTCCGCGGCGGAATCCTCCCGCCCGTGCGCCGCCCGCACATCCGTCCGGTGTCCGGGTGCCAGGGCGCTGTCCGCACGTTGCCAGCGCTCGCGCAGCGCCTCCATCGCCCGCACTCCCAAAACACTGGGGGTGCCTCCTGGGGCGAATCGAGGCCGTCTGCGATGTGATGTTGACCAGCCCAGGCCTCCGAATCCCGCTGGGCGAGGAGGCGGGCACGCATCCGCGCTGCCGGATGGCGTCCTGTCAGAGGCTGGTCAATGGAGGGACGGAGTGGAATGAGGCAGGTCGCATCTCGCGGGCCTCGCCCACGCCAGCTGCGCCGGGTCGCGCTCCTGGCCGGCGTTCTGCTGGCCGGCACGGGCTGCGCGGCGCAAACGCATACGATCACCGTGGTGCCCGGCACACGGCCCTCCACGGCCATGAGCCCACCCTCCACCCCACCCGCCACCGGCGCCAGCGCGACAACCACCGCCAGCGGCGGCACGACCAGCCAGAACCTGAGTATCGGCGGCTCGACCACCCTGAGCGGCAACGGCGGCGAAACGATGAAGGTGAGCGTGATCGGAGTGCAGGACCCCGCCAGCGGAGGCATGCTGGATCAGCCTGATCCGGGCACCCGGTACGTGGGCGTCGAGCTGGCGATGGCGAACATCGGCGGGGTCGACTACAGCGACGCCCCCAGCAACGGCGCGGCGTTGATCGACTCCACCGGCCAGCAGCACGACCCGGTGATCACCAGCGGCGGCTCGTGTGACAGCCCCGGCACCCTGAACATCATGCCCGGCAACTGGGAGCGTCTGTGCATCCCATTCGAGCTTCCGGAGGGGACGGCACCCGGCCTGTTCCAGTTCACGCTCAGCAGCGGGTTTGCGCCGCAGACGGCGCAGTGGTCGCTCTCCAGCGCCACGGCGGGGGCTGCGAGCTCCATGTCCGGGAGTGGCGGAGCCGCGCCCGCGAGCGATCCCGCCTCGGTGATCCGCACCCACCTGCAGGACATCAACGCGGGGAACTACCAGGCGGCCTTTGCGCTGATGACATCGAGCTACCGGGCGGAGAACCCCTCCTGGCCCTCGGATCGTGCCGCCGCCGACCCCGGCATTGAGATCATCTCGATCGGCACGCCCAGCTACGGCTCCGGAACCGCTCGGGTGCCGGTTGACTTCTTCGCCCGCGACCGCCATCCGAGCCCCGGGAGCGACACGCGGTGTCGCGAGTTCCAGGGAACCGCTGCGCTGGTCGAGGTGGCAGGCAGCTGGCGCTACAGCCCGGCTGCCAGCCAGATGACGGCCACCGACGTCCCGACCAGCGATCCCCGCTGTCCGAGCTAGACGGCGCACCTTGCGCAGCGAGCCACCACGCCCTCGCCACCGGCCGGCACCGGGACATCGACGACGGGGGGCGCGCCGCCAGGTCGGACTGCTGCTCGCGCTCGCGCTGGTGGCCGGCGCGGCCGCCGGCGCCCTCTCGGCGCCGGGAAGCGAGCCGCCCATGATCGTCACCGGTCAGCATCTGGCCGGCCGGAGGCCGTTGACGGCCAGCCCGCCGCGTCCGGGTGCTCGCCGGCGGCCCGACCCAGTCCGCCGCCCCGTCCGCCGAGCGGCTCAGGGGGCGGGGATGGCGCCGGTGTCGAGGATGCTGGGTCAGATGATCGTCGCCCGCTTCGCCGGCGCGGCCCCCTCGCCGTCGCTGCTGGAGCGGATCCGGGCCGGACAGGTGGGCGGGATCATCCTGTTCTCCGACAATCTTCAGGCCGGTCCGGCCGCGGCCCGGGTGCTCATCGAGAGCCTCCAGCGCGCGGCGCGGGCAGGAGGCAACCCGCCGCTGCTGATCATGACCGACCAGGAGGGCGGCGAGGTCAAGCGCCTACCGGGTCCGCCGTCGCTCGCCCCGGCCGCGATGGGCTCGCCCGCCGTGGCCCTCCAGCAGGGTGAGGCGACGGGAAGGCTCCTGCGGTCGGTGGGCGTGAACGTGGATCTGGCTCCGGTGGCAGACGTTGAGCGGGAGACGGGCTCGTTCCTGGGCACGCGCTCGTTCGGCAGCTCGCCGGCGAACGTCGCGGCCGAGGCGTGCGCGTTCGCCCGCGGCCTTGCCTCCGAGCACATCCTCTACACGCTCAAGCACTTTCCCGGTCTCGGCCGCGCCACCCAGAGCACCGACACCGGGCCAGTTTCGATCAACTTTCCCGCCGCCACGCTCCGGGCCGACTACGCGGCGTACCGGTCCTGCGGCCGCAACCCGCTCGCGCTGGTGATGGTGAGCAGCGCCATCTATCCGCACCTCACCGGGCCGCTGCCCGCGGTGATGTCACCGCTCACCTACGGCCGCGAGCTGCCGCTGGCGCTGCAGGGATCGGTGCCCGTGACGATCAGCGACGACCTGCAGGCGCCGGCGCTGGCCGACCAGCACGGTCCCGCTCGCCAGGCGATCAATGCCGGATTGGACCTGCTCCTGTACGCCGGCAGCGAGCAGGCCTCCGCCGATGCCTACGAAATCCTCCTGCACGACGCGCAGATCCGGCTTCTGAGCAGCACGCGGCTGAACGCCGCCTACCGCGCGATCATCGCCCTCAAGCGGAGCATCACGTTCCCCCCGTCGTCGCCCAGCGTGAGTTGAGGCGCCGTTCGGGGCGAGCGCAACTCCGCCCTGGCCCGGTGGTTCTCTGAGCCTGAGATAGGTGGCGAGGGACGGGACGGCGCCTGCGCGCGCGGTCCGGCCCGGCCGTTGCCCGTCGGCGCCTCCTGTCCAGTCGTCTCACCCGTGCAGCCGTCTTGAGCAATCCCGATCGGCTTTACCCCTCCCGGCCGGCGGTCGATAGGAGCAATATGAAGCTTCGCAACCTGATTCTCTGTGGTCTTTTGACCGTGCTCGGCTCGCTCGCGGGCACGGTCGTCGTCGCCAGCGCTCGGACGGTCAGACACCGCCACCACCGGGTCCTCCGCCACAGCCGGGCCGCGCGCCGCCGAATCATCCGCCACCGGCGCCGGGTCAAGCCTGCCTCCGAGCTCGCCGTCCTGCCCGCGATCGGGGGGCCGCAGCCGGCCCCCTCGATCTTTGGCATCAACACGCTCGGCTACACCAAGAGCTCGGCGAACTTCAACCAGGAGATGCCGACGGCCAAGCGCATGGGTGCCCCGTGGGTCCACTTCACCAACGACAGCGTCAAGTTCACCAGCCAGGGCCAGCCGATCTGGAAGACGCTGGACTCGGAGGTGATGACCGCGAGGAAGCTCGGGCTGGGCGTGCTCGTCAGCCTGGGCGGAACGCCGCGGGCCTGCTCGGCCTCCCCGCGCCCCACGGACTTCACCGGCTGCCCACCCACCACCAGCGGCGACCTGTACGCCTACAGCGTGTTTCTGCGCTCGGAGCTCGTGCGCTACCGCAACGACGTGCAGTACTGGGAGAGCTGGCTTGAGCCCAACAACAACGCCTACTGGCGGCCCAAGGCCGACCCGCAGCAGTACGCCAACCTGCTCAGGACCCAGTACGCCGTCTTTCAATCGGTCAACAGGCAGTACCACACCGATCTGAAGCTGCTGTTCGGCGGCCCGATCAGCTTCTCGACCATGCCCCAGGACGGGTGGGCGGTGCTCCCCTACGTGCACGCGGTGCTCGCCGATCTGCACGGCGCGCGGGCTTTCGACGGGATCGGCCTGCACGCCTACCGCTTCCCCTCCAATAACACCGCGCCCCCCGACCTGAACTGGGGGCCGACGGCACTCGACTACGACTATGTCGGCGATCTCCGCTATCCCGCGCAGGGCTGCAGCGTCGTGTACTCCGGCTTCTGCCAGATGACCTGGAGCCAGGAACTCTCGGCCTACGAGCAGGAGTTCGCCAACGACGGCTACCCGAACATGCCGCTCTGGCTGACCGAGTTCGGGTGGCCCGGGAACGCCACCGCGACCGACGCCCTGTACCCCTCGTTCGACACCCAGGCCGCCTACCTGAGCCAGGCCTACGGCGAACTCCTCCAGCTCCCGTTCGTCCAGGCCGCGTTCGTGTTCAACCTGGAGGACTACGAGCCGGGGATCGTCACTCCGGATCCGGCGTTCTTCTACCACTACGGACTGCTTCAGTACGGGTTCAGCCCCAAGCCGGCGGCCGGTGTCTACGAGCAGTTCCGGCAGGCCAACCCCGGGAGGTAGCGGGATCACGGCGGGCGCCCGGCCTCACGACCACGGCGCGCGGCCTGCAGGCCGTGGGGTGGTGGTCTGCAGGCCGTCGGGTGGCGGCCTGCAGGCCGTCGGGTGGCGGCCTGCAGGCCGTCGGGGGCGTCCCGCAGACCATCGGGTGGGTCAGCTGCCGGTGCCGCTCGCCGCGGTCCAGTCCAGCACCGCCGCTCCCCAGGTGAAGCCACCACCGAAGCTCGCCAACAGCACCCGCGCCCCCGGTTGCAGCCGGCCCTCCGCCACCGCGACCGACAGCGCGATCGGAAGCGTGGCCGTCGAGGAGTTGGCAAAGCGCTCGATGTAGTCCACCACCCGCCCGGCGTCGAGCCCCAGCCGCTGGCCGACGGCGCGAATGATCCGCGAGTTGGCCTGGTGGTAGACGAACAGGTCGATGTCCTCCAGGCCAAGGCCGGCGGCCTCGATCGCCTCGAGCGTGACCTCGCTCAGGCGGGCCACGGCCGCCCGGAAGGTTTCCTGGCCCTGCATCTGGATCCGCCGGCCGCGTTCCAGCCGGATCAGGTCTGCTCCCGCGTGATCGGCGTGGAGCACCACCGGACCAATCCTCCCCTCCCCATCCCCGGCGGCCGAGATGACCGCCGCGCCGGCCCCGTCAGCGAACAGCGGCGTGGTCGAGCGATCGCCGGGATCCAGGAAGCGCGACAGGAAATCCGCCCCCACCACGACCGCGTGGCGCGTGCGCCCCGACTCGATCTGACCACAGGCCATCGCCACCCCGGCCAGCCAGCCCGTGCAGGCCGCACCGACGTCAAACGCCCCCGCCCCCGAAGCACCGATCATCCCCGCGACCAGCGGCGCGGCGTTGGGTGTGATCTCATCGGCGGTGGAGGTCGCCACCAGCACCAGATCGACCTCCTGCGCCCCCACTCCCGCCAGCTCCAGCGCCTCCCTGGCCGCTCGGGCGGCGTAGTCGGTCATCCGCTCGCCCTCCGCTGCCCAGGGCCGGGAGGAGGTGCCGGTGCGCTTGGCGATCCAGGCCGGATCGACGCCGACCAGGGCGGCGATCTCCCGGTTGGAGACCCTCCGGTCGGGCACGGCCATCGCCACGGCGCGGATGGCGGCGCCGACGCCGCTCTCCCCGGGCACTATCGGCGCGGCTTGACCGGCGTGCCGAACACGTAGTCCCAGAAGGGGGCGCTCACGCCGTAGCCGCGCTCGTGATTCTGGAAGTGGTGGCGCATGTGCAGCTCGCGCAGCTTGCGGCCCAGCCACGTGCCCGGCGTGTGATGGTGCACGTGATAGTGCAGCATGTCGTAGAACAGGTATCCGGCCAGAAAGCCCGCTGCGAAGGGCAGAAATCCGGGGCTGCCGAACACCGCGTAGAAGGCGAGCACAAACAGGGCCGACAGGGGCACGCTGACCGAGGGCGGCATGACCAGCCGCATCGGGTCGTTGGGATGGTCGTGGTGGACGCCGTGAATGATCCAGTGCAGCCGGGCGCCGAGCCCGCGCTCGGGCTCGAAGTGGAACACCAGCCGATGCAGCCAGTATTCGGTCAACGTCCAGAAGACATAACCGCCGAGCAGCCAGGCCGGCGTGAGCCAGCCGGCGCCATGCACCACGCCCTCGACCAGCAGGACGATGATCGCCGGGCCGAAGATCGCCGGCGGCACGGCGGGATGCACCCGCGAGAGGCGCTCGAAGAACTCCGACTCGAACATGCGCGGGGAGGCGCGGAGCACCTCGCTCCGGCTCAGGCCCTCAAGCTCGTCGGGATGGACGGCCATGGTTTAACGATACCTCCGCTTAGGCGGGCCTAACCGACCGCGGTCCGCTCGAGCGCGGGCGTCGTCGTTGGGGCAGGGCCCCGCTACGCCTACTGGTCGAGCGGAACCGCGCAGACGATGTCAGGGCCCCGCTACGCCTACTGGTCGAGCGGAACCGCGTAGACGATGTGACGGAGCGACAGGGCGACGAACCGGTGCCTTTCCGGCGGCCCGCCTTCGTTGAGCGGCGTGAGCTCCACATCGGTCAGCGCCAGGAACGAGTGCTCGGGCGTGTTCAGGTAGTCGCTCAGGCGGCTTCGATAGCCGTCCGGCGGCAGGTACAGCACGCCGGTGATCCGGTAGCGCTCGGTCTCCGCCAGGATCCGCGTCGGGCGCTGGTCCACCGCGGCGACGATAGCGACAAATCCACCCGGCCGCCGGTGGGGGTTGGCGGTGGCGCCTCGGCTGTGGCGGGTTGGCGGTGGCGGCTCGGCTGTGCCGGGTTGGCGGTGGCGGCTCGGTGGGTGGGGCTGGCGGTGGGATCCTTGAGCGCGTGCCGCCCGCACAGCTTCCCCCCGCGCGCTGGTGGACGCTTCGCCGCGCCCAGAACCGCAAGCCGGCCACCTATGTCTGCCCCCTCTGCGGGCGCTACCTGCCGGCGCTGACCGAGCACATGCTGATGGCGCCCGAGGGAGACACCAGCCGCCGCCGCCACGCCCACACCAGGTGCGTGCTGGCGGCACGCCGGGCCGGACGCCTGCCCACGCGGGAGGAGTGGCTGCGCACCCAGCCTCGACCACCGGGACTGCTGCGCCGAGCACTGGCCCGGATCAGGCGGAGCGCCGACGCGTGAGCGGCAGGGGGTAGGCGGCCACGGCGGGCGCAACGGCGGCGCCCGGATCAGGCGGAGCGCCGACGCGTAGCGGCAGGGGGTCGCGGGGGGTCGGGGAGGGTCGGCAGGGGGGCCGGGGAGGGTCGGCAGGGGGGTCGGGGAGGGTCGGCAGGGGGATGGGCGGTCGAATGGTCAGAAGGACGATTGCGTAGCCGGGCTGTCATGGCCGGGGTCGGCTGGCCCTCCTCTCGTCTGATCCCAGCGGTCAAAGTCGTGGGCGATCCCGTGATCGGAGCGCTCCGCGGATTCACGGCCGAACCGCTCCACCCTTTCCTGACCGGACCAAGCTTGTCTTGTCGGACCGCTACGGGCGGTCAGGGCCGGACGGCTGCGCGCGGTCATGGCCGGACGGCTGTGCGCGGTCATGGCCGGACGGCTGTGCGCGGTCATGGCCGACGCTGCACACATTCGACGCCGACGCCCGAGCGGCGACAAGCCAGTAGGGTGACGGGGCATGGCGCGAGACCTAAAGCTTGGACTGAACCTCGGCTACTGGGCCGGCGGCCCACCCGCGGGGGCGCTGGAGTCGATCCTCGAGGCCGAGCGGCTGGGCTTTGACTCGGTGTGGACCGCCGAGGCATACGGATCGGACGCGCTCGTGCCGCTGGCCTGGTGGGGTGCCTCGACCGAGCGCATCAGGCTCGGCACCGGGATCGTTCAGATCTCCGCTCGCACACCGGCCGCGACCGCGATGGCGGCGATGACCCTCGATCATCTCTCCGGCGGCCGACTGATCCTGGGCCTGGGCGTCTCCGGGCCGCAGGTGGTTGAGGGCTGGTACGGGCAGCCATTCGCCAAGCCGCTCGCCCGGATGCGCGAGTACATCGGAATCCTGCGCGCCATCTGGGCCCGGCAGGGGCCGGTGACCAACGAGGGACCCCACTACCCCCTCCCCCTGCCCGACGGCACCGGCCTGGGCAAGCCGCTGAAGGCCAGCATCCATCCGCTGCGCGAGGACATCCCGATCTACCTTGCCGCCGAGGGACCGAAGAACATCGCCATGGCCGCCGAGCTGTGCGACGGCTGGCTGGCCGTCTTCTACAGCCCCCACCACGAGGACCTCTACCGCGGGCCGCTGGAGGAAGGCTTTGCTCGTCCCGGCGCGCGCCGGCGCCCCGAGGAGTTCGAGGTGGCGGCCACGGTGCCGCTGATCGTCACCGACGACCGGCAGGCGGCGATCGACGCCGTGCGGCCGATGTACGCGCTGTACTTCGGGGGGATGGGCGCCCGCAGCGCCAACTTCCACGCCAACGTCCCGATTCGCATGGGCTTTGAGGCCGAGGTGCGGCGGATTCAGGAGCTGTATCTGGATGGAAAGAAGGCCGAGGCGGCGGCCGCGGTGCCGCAGGAGCTGATCGAGCAGCTGACGCTGATCGGGCCGCCGGACAGGCTGCGCCACGATCTCGAGGCGTGGCGGGAGTCGAGCGTGACGACGCTGCTGGTGGGCGGTGATCCGGCCAGCCTGCGCGCCGCGGCGGAGGTGGTGCTGGGGTAGTTCGTGTTCGACTCGCTCTGGCAGGTGCTTCCGCGCGATGAGGCGGGCGAGGGGCCGGCGGTCGTGCTGCTGCACGCGGGTATCGCGGATCGCACGATGTGGTCAGAGCATCTCGAGCCGCTGGCCGAGGCCGGCTTTCGCGCGCTGGCGCTCGACCTCTCCGGCTTCGGCGAGGCCTCGCCGCTGAGCGACGAGCAGGCCCCGTGGCTGGACGTGCTGGCCACGATGGACGCGCTCGGCCTGCACGAGGCGGTGCTGGTCGGCAACTCGTTCGGGGGCGCGGTGGCGCTGCGGGTTGCCCTCGTCGCGCCCGACCGGGTGTCGGGCCTGGCGCTGATCTCCGCGCCCGCACCCGGAATCAGCCCCGGCCCGGAGCTGCGGGCCGCACTGGAGGCCGAGCGGGAGGCGCTGGGGCGGGGGGATCTCGACGAGGCGGTGGCGGCGGTGGTGGAGGCCTGGACGCTGCCCGACGCGCCGACCGAGCTGCTGGAGCGGATCGCGACCATGCAGCGCCGGGCCTATGAGCATCAGGCGGAGGGCTCGACGGGTGCGTGGCTGTCCGCGGAGGGCAGCGAGGCCGAGGAGCCGGGCGAGGCGGGCAGCGGTGGATCGGAGGCCGAGGCGGGGGACGCAACCGGGCCGGCGGATCCGCTGGGTGAGGATCCGCAGCTGCTCGGCAGCGTGCGCGTGCGCACCCTGGTCACGGTGGGCGAGCATGACCGCCCCGAGTTCCTGCGCGCCGCCGGCGTCCTCACCCAGCACCTGCCGGATGCTCGCCTGCAGGTGATTGCAGGTGCCGGCCACCTCGCGCCGCTCGAGGCCCCGGAGGCGTTCAGGGAGATCCTGCTCGCGTTCCTGCGCGAGGGGCAGGATTAGGCGGCTCGGAGGCGCGTCCGGTCGTCAGCCGAACGTCCCAAGGCGATCGTCCAGGGTGATCCACGACGACGGGTTCGCGTCCCGCCAACTGGGCGGCGCAGCCAGCGGAGGCGATCGAGGTCGAACAGGACCGGGAAGCGGCGTCCCACCGCCCTCCGCCCCATGAGCGCGCCCGAAAGCGCTGTCGCACAACCCGTCTCCCGCTGCCGAAAAGCGTGGGCTGCACAACGCACCCCTGTGCCCGAAAACGCGAGGCGCACAACAGCCCCGCTCGCCGAAAAGCGCGAGCTGCACAACACACCCCCTGTGCCCCGATGGGGGTGTGTGCGGAAACTCGCGGATACCGCGAGCAGGAGAACACACCCCTCCCCGCGGAAGGGGGTGTGGCGTGCAGCTCGCGGGATGGATGGGGTGGCGGACCCTTCGGGCGGGCCCCAAGGCTGAAGCGCCACCGCCCGGCGCGTGGATAGGACTCTGCCGGTGACCGCCACCGGGCTGCGCCGGTGAGCACCGTCACCGGGCGGCGGGAAGCGCCCCGTCGGGCTTCGCAGGTGACCGCCACCGGGCTGCGCCGGTGAACACCGCCACCGGGCGCGCGGGTAAGCACCCAGCAGAGCTGCGCTGGTAAGCGCCTCACCGGGTGCGCGGGTGAGCAGCGCCGCGGCGCCACCGACCGCCACCGACATCCACCGACCGCCCCACCGACCGCCGCCGCCCGCCACCGCCGCGACCGCCCCAGCCGCCGACCAGCCGCGCCCGCCACGCCCGGGACGCCAGACGGCGCCCAGCGCGACACCCCCCGGCTACTTGATGAACAGGATCTCGGAGTACTTCGGCAGCGGCCACAGGTCGTCGGCCACCACCTTCTCCAGCCGGTCCGCCGCCGCCCGCACCCGATCCATCGCCGGCAGCACCCGATCGTGCATATAGCGGGCGTGCGCGAGCAGGTCGTCGTGGGGCTGGTTCTCGGCCAGGTTGCAGCGCTCGAGCTCACCCAGCGCCTCGGTCAGCCCCTCGATCAGCTCCGAGGCCTCCTCGGCCAGCTCCGGGAGCTGGGCGCCGAGCAGCATGGTCAGGTGCCGCGCGGCGGCCGGGAGCAGCATCGTGCGGGCGATCGAGGCCGCCGTCTCGGCCTCGATGTTGACCTTGGTCACGTACTGCTCGAGGAACACCTCGTAGCGCGCGCTCAGCTCCCGCTCGGACAGGACCCCGTAGCGGGAGAACACCGACACGGTCTCCTCGCCGACCAGGTAGGGCAACGCGTCCGGGGTGGCGGGCAGGTTCAACAGCCCGCGCCGCTCGGCCTCCTCGTGCCACTCGGGCGAATAGTTGTCGCCGCCGAACACGATCTGCTTGTTGGCCGCGTAGCTGCGCTGGAGGATCGGCCGCAGCGCCGCCTCGAGCTCCGTGCCGGCCTGGAGCGCCGCCTCGAGCTCGTCGGCCAGCTCGTCGATCGCCTGGGCGACGATCGTGTTGAGCACGGTGTTGGGGAACGACAGGGACATGCTCGACCCCAGGGCCCGAAACTCGAACTTGTTGCCGGTGAAGGCGAAGGGCGAGGTGCGGTTGCGGTCCCCCCCGTGCATCGGCAGCGGCGGCAGCACCGGGGTGCCGAGGCCGAGGAACGAGCCGGGGGTCGTCTCCCCCGCCTCCCCGCGCTCGATCGCGCCAAACACCTTCTCGAGCTCGGTGCCCAGGAAGATCGAGATGATCGCCGGCGGTGCCTCATTGGCCCCCAGCCGATGGTCCTGGCCGGCGGAGGCGATCGACGCTCGCAGCAACCCCTGATGGCGGTTGACCGCCTGGATGACGGCGGCGCAGAAGAACAGGAACTCGAGATTGTCGGCCGGGGTATCGCCGGGATCGAGCAGGTTCTTGCCCGTGTCGGTGCCCATCGACCAGTTGTTGTGCTTGCCCGAGCCGTTGACCCCGGCGAACGGCTTCTCGTGCAGCAGGCACACGAGCCCGTAGTGGCGGGCCACGTTCTGCATGATCTGCATGGTCAGCTGCTGGTGGTCTGAGCCGACGTTGGAGTTCTCGAACACCGGCGCGATCTCGTACTGGTTGGGTGCCACCTCGTTGTGGCGGGTCTTGACCGGGATCCCCAGCTTGGCCAGCTCGCGCTCGGTCTCCAGCATGTAGGCGAGGATCCGCTCGGGGATCGAGCCGAAGTAGTGGTCGTCGAGCTCGTGGCCCTTGGGCGGCTTGGCGCCGAACAGCGTGCGTCCGGTGGTGATCAGGTCGGGGCGCTCAAAGTAGAACTGCTCGTCGATCAGGAAGTACTCCTGCTCAGGGCCGACGGTGGTGAACACCCGCTGGGCGCTGTGGTCGCCGAACAGCCGCAGCGCCCGGATCGCCGAGCGGGACAGGGCGTCCATCGAGCGCAGCAGCGGGATCTTGTGGTCCAGCGCCTCACCCGTCCAGGAGGCAAAGGCGGTGGGGATGCAGAGCACCGCGCCGTTGGGATTCTCGAGGATGAAGGCCGGGCTGGTGGGGTCCCAGGCGGTGTAGCCGCGGGCCTCGAACGTCGCCCGGATCCCACCGGTGGGGAACGAGGAGGCGTCGGGCTCGCCCTGGATCAGCTCGCGGCCGCTGAACTCCGCCAGCGCCGTGCCCTCGCCGGTGGGCATGTAGAAGCTGTCGTGCTTCTCCGCCGTGGAACCGGTCAGCGGCTGAAACCAGTGCGTGTAGTGGGTGGCCCCTCGCTCCAGCGCCCACTCCTTCATCGCCTGGGCCACCGCGTCGGCCAGCGAGGTGTCGAGGATCTCCCCCCGGGCCAGCGTCTGCTGCAGGCGCTCGAACACATCCCGGGGCAGCCGCTGGCGCTGGACCGAGGGGCTGAACACGTTCAACCCGAACACCTGGTTGTCCGGGACCGTTAGGTCGCTGGCGCCGAGCGCGCCGCCGTCGGCCGTCCACTGGGCCGCGAGCACGTTTTGCTGACGGATGCGAGGCATAGGTCTACGAGACTCCTTCAGATGCACTTCGAGCTTGACGGGAGACGCCCACCGGGCGCCTCCCGCTCCAGAGCGCCCACGTTCACGGCGGGTGGCCGAGGCGTGCGGCAAGGCTACGGGATCACGGCGGTTGGCGTCCGCGCGGACGCGCTCCGTTTTCCCGCTCATACCGCGGACGGGGCGGTCGCACCCTCGCCGGCCAGGCCGCCGGCCCGCTCGGAGGCGGCCAGGCCGCCGGCATACCCGAGCGAGGGAACGTCGGCGGGATAGACCTCGTGCCCATGCTCGGCCACGTCGCCGATCTCCATGTTGCGCTCGGACATCCGCAACGGGATGAACACGCCCACCAGCTTGAGCAGCACGAACGTGACGGTCCCCGTCCAGCCGATCACGAACAGGGCGGCGAGGACCTGCCACTTGAGCAGTGTCCAGTTCCCGTGCACCAAACCGGTGGCCGTCCCTGTGGCGACCAGGTGCCGGCCGACGGTCCGGTAGCCGAGCGCCATGTTCGGGTCGGCGAACACCCCCACCAGCAGGCCGCCGGCCAACCCGGCGAAGCCATGCGTGTAGACCACCCCCAGGGTGTCATCCACCTTCCGGAACAGTCGGGTCCGGCTCAGGTAGTTGAGCGCCAGGTACACGAGCGTCGCGGCGATCACACCGATCGCGATCGCCCCCCACCCGTTGACATAGCCGGCCGCCGGGGTGATCGCCACCAGGCCGGTGATCATCCCGTTGACCCCGCCGAGCAGCGACGGCTTGCGGCCGGTCAGGTAGTCCCAGGCCACCCAGACCAGGAAGGCCACCGCCGTGCACAGGTTGGTGTTCATCACCGCCGCCGCCGCCGACATGTTGGAGGCGTAGGGGTCGCCGCCGTTGAAGCCGTTCCAGCCCAGCCACAGAAGGCCCGCCCCCACCGCGACCATGGCCACGTTGTTGGGAGCGTCGATCTCGCGGTCGCGCTGCAGCCGGGGTCCGATCAGCGCCGCGGCCACGAACCCGGCCACGCCGGCGGACAGGTGGATCACGTAGCCGCCGGAGAAGTCGACCGCGCCGTGCTGGGCGAAGAAGCCGCCGCCCCAGATCAGGAAGGCATCAACCGCGTAGACGCAGGTGATCCACAGCAGGCAGAACGGGATCCAGGCCCTGAAGTTGACCCGACCCAGCACCGATCCCAGGGCGAGGATCGGGGTGATGGCGGCGAACACGAACTGGAAGTAGACGAGCGCCGACTTCGGGAACGCCTGGGTGCCGATCAGCGGGATCGAGCTCTGGTGCTGGAGCTCGGTGTGCGAAAGCACCGGCCCCGGCTGGCCGATGAAGTTCCCCAGAAAGCCCGAATGCGCCAGGCCATGCCAGGGTGTGCCAAAGCCCATCTTGAACGCCCACAGCACCCACACCACGAGCACGACGGAAAACGTGGCGAAGGTCAGCATCATGCTGTTGATCGACCAGCGCTTCTGCATCACCCCGCCGTACAGGACGGCGAGCCCCGGCACGCTCATCAGCCCCACCAGGGTGGCGGCCGTGAGCTGCCAGGAGGTGTCCCCTGAGCTGAGCCAAGGTGGCGCTTCTACTGGCAATGGATCTCCTTCTTGTCGGGATCGTTTTCGGGATCGGCGTCGCCGGCCCATGGCCGCGCGTCGCCCTCGGCTGAGGGGAAGTCTCCGAGCGGGCGGCCCCCCAGGCCATGTCCGTGAGTCCAGCAATCTCCGGGGCCGACTCGACATTGGGACAAACGCCGAGCTGCGGGGGGTGGCCGAGGCGGGCCGCCGGCCAATTGACGGGGAGCCGACGCGCCGCTGTGACACGATCGGTCCGGTGCATCCCAATTCCGCCCCGGCGCCGTGCTGACCTTCGCGATCCACGTCCACCTGCACCTGTTTCACCACGTGCACGGGCCCGCGTTCGACTACATCGGGATCGCGCTGGCGTCGTTCGCCAGCTGGGCCGGGCTGCCGGGACCCGGAGAGTCGCTGCTCCTGGCCGCCGGCATCTTCGCCGCCAAGCACAAGCTCGACCTCACGCCCGTGCTGGCGGTGGCGTGGGTGGGGGCCACCGCGGGCGGAATAGCCGGGTGGCTGTTCGGGCGGCTGGCCGGCCGCTCGGTGCTCACCGCCCCCGGGCCGCTGCGCAGCTTCCGCCTGGACGCCGTGGCCCGAGGCGAGCAGGCGTTCAAACGCCACGAGTGGCTGGCCGTGCTCCTGACCCCCTCCTGGGTGGCGGGGATCTGGCGCTCGGGAGTCGGCGTCTACAACCTGGTCAACGCCCTCAGCGCCGTAGTCTGGGCGCTGTCCATCGGCGTCGGCGGCTACTACGCCGGGCCTCCCGTGCTCGAGTTCATCGACGACTTCGGGACAGCGGGGGTTGTGGTGGCCGTGCTCGTGGCGGTGCTCGCCGTCGGGGGCGCCTACGCGCGCCGCCACCGTGGCGCCCTCAGCCGACAAGCCCGTGACAAGCGGGCCACGTCGGCCACCGAGCCCCCGGCCAAGCCCCCGTCCCCTGACGGGTGGAGCGCCGCCTCGGCCACCGAGCCCCCGACCAAGCCCCCGTCCGCCGACGGATGGAGCGCCGCCTCGGCCACCGAACCCCCGACCAAGCCCCCGTCCGCCGACGGATGGAGCGCCGCCTCGGCCACCGAACCCCCGGCGGAGCCGCTAGCCAGCGACCGGTAGCCCGGCGCGCCGGCAGGCGCGCTCGATCACCGGCGCCGCCTGAGCCGTGTACGCCCCGGGTGCCGCCGCACCCCGGCACGTGGCCCGGGCGCGCGCACCGCAGGCATCGATCTGCTGGGCGCCCACCGGACCGGGAATGACCAGGTGGATGCAGCCGTGCGCCGAGCTCTTGGCGCCGGTGGCCAACGCCACGGCCACGATCACCGCCAGCGCCGCCAGCGCCCCCAGGGCCGCGCGAAGCAGCCAGCGCTCACGACCGCTCAGCGGCCGCGGCTGCCCGAGCGTCCGGCCATGCCCGACCGGCAGCGGCATCAGAGCTGGGTGCCGGCCCAGGAGACCGCAACAAACGGCACCACCGGGGAGCCGACGTCGAGCTGGATGGCGGCGTGGGCCAGCAGCGGCAGTGACCGGGGCGAGCGCGTCCACGGGCGCCCGTTGAGGAACGCGTGCACGGGTCCGCTCGCCCCCGCCACCCGGTGGTCCGACAGGGGCTGCCCCCACTCGTCGAAGAAGTCACCCAGGGTGTAGATGCGCCGGGTCGGGGATTCGATGTGGATCACCCCGTCGGAGGCGTGGGTGTGCAGCCAGTAGTAGCAGCGGGTGGCGCCATAGAAGGGGCCGTAGGGCGTCTGCTGGGCCACCGGCCCGAGCATCCCGATCGCCGCCGGCAGCGCCCGCGGGCGCCCGTCGACGAACACCTGCAGGTGGGCGTGGATGTGGTAGGCGAGCTGCTCGACCGGAGCGCACCGGATGCCGTCCACGGTGATGCCCGGTGCGGTGCTCGACGCCGGCGCCAACGCCGGGCCGCGCTCGAGCGGCATTCCCTCGGGCCCGACCGCGCCCCGGGCCGCGTCGCCCGTCGTCATCTGGGCGCCGGCGCCGCGGTGCGGGTGCCCGCCGGCGCCGCGGTGCGGGTGCCCGCCGGCGCCGCGGTGCGGGTGCCCGCCGGAGGCCGTGCGGGTCTGCTGCGCCGGGCGCGAGGCCGCGCCGCAGCCGGCAGCGACCGACGCCAGCAGCGCGGCCACCGTGACCCTGAGCGCTCCGGCGCGCCTTGACCGCGTCCCGACCACGGTGAACAATGCAAGCAGACGGCGATGAGGGAGTACGACTATGTGATCGTCGGGGCGGGGTCGGCCGGGTGTGTGCTCGCCGCCCGGCTGAGCGAGGATCCCAGCCTGAGCGTGTGCCTGCTGGAGGCAGGTCCGCCCGACCTGGCGGACGAGATCCATCTTCCGGCCGGCACGCTGGCCCTCAGCCTGAGCAAGTACGACTGGGGCTTCGTCTCCGACCCCGAGCCCGGCCTGGGCTACCGCTCGCGGGTGCTTCCCCGCGGGCGCACGCTGGGCGGCTCCTCCTCGGTCAACGCGATGATCTACATGCGCGGCAATCCGGCCGACTACGACGGCTGGGCCGGCATGGGCCTTGCCGGCTGGGGCTGGGAGGACGTGCTGCCCTACTTCCTGCGCGCCGAGGACAACGAGCGGGGCGCCGGCCCGCTGCACGGCGTCGGCGGCCCATTGCGGGTGGTCGACGGGCGCTCCCGCTACCGCACCTGCGCCGCGTTCATCGAGGCCGCACTCGAGGCGGGGCTGGAGGCCAATGACGATTTCAACGGTCCCGCGCAGGACGGCGTCGGCTGGTATCAGGTCACCCAGCGCGACGGGCTGCGCTGCTCGGCCGCGGTCGCCTACCTGCACCCGGCGCGCGAGCGCCCCAACCTGACCGTGGAGACGGGTGCCTACGTGACCCGCCTGCTGCTCGAGGGCACCCGCGCCGTGGGCGTGGAGGTCGACCGGAACGACGCCCACGAGGAGATTCGCGCCGAGCGCGAGGTGATCCTGAGCGCCGGCACCTACCAGTCCCCCCAGATCCTGCTGCTGAGCGGGATCGGGCCGGCGGAGGAGCTGGCGCTGGGCGGCATCGCGCCCGTGCTCGACCTTCCGGTGGGACGGGGCCTGCAGGATCATCTGGCCACCTGGATCACCTGCACCACCGACCAGCCGTCGCTGCTCACCGCCGAGACGCCCGAGAACCTGGCCCTGCTCCAGGGCGAGGGACGGGGGCCACTGACCTCCAACTTCGCCGAGTCCGGGGGGTTTCTGCGCACCCGGGAGGACCTGGAGGCACCCGACATCCAGCTGCACGCGATCCCGATCCTGTTCCCGGAGGGCGGCGCGGGTGAGATCCTGGCCGACGGGTGGGCGCTGTCGGCCTGCCTGCTGCGCCCGGCCAGCACCGGGTTCGTCAAGCTCCGCTCGCGGGTGCCCACCGCCAAGCCACGGATCCTGCACAACTATCTGTCCGCCGAGGAGGACCGGGCGACGCTGCTGGCCGGACTGCGCGCGTGCCTGCGGATCGCCGCCCAGCCGGCGCTGCGCGCGGTCACCAGCGCCCGGTACGCGGCCCCGCCCGCCGACGCCGAGGAGGCGGAACTGATCGCCCACATCGAGCGCAACTCGACGACCATCTATCACCCGGTGGGCACCTGCGCGATGGGTTCGGTGGTGGACGCCGAGCTGCGGGTGCTGGGAGCGGAGGGGCTGCGGGTGGTCGACGCCTCGGTGATGCCGACGCTCGTGCGCGGCAACACCAACGCGCCGACGATCATGATCGCCGAGCGCGCGGCGGACCTGATCCGCGGCCGGACGGCCGCCCGGCCGGCCGGGGGCGCGGAGGCCGCCCGGCCAGCCGCGGGCGTGGAGGTTTCCGGGCCAGCCGCGGGCGTGGAGGCCGCCCGGCCGGCCGAGGCGGCGGCCGCGCCGCCCGAGTCCGGTTAGACTGACCTCTCCCCTGTGAACCCGCGTTAGGAGAGAGATTTGCAACCGGCCGCCGCCGCCGACGTGCAGGCCAAGCCGACGGCGCGCGCGCCCGAGGGGGAGACCGGCGTGGCCACGCCCGCCGGCAACCGCGCCGCAGCCGGCCAGGTGCGCGCGGTCACCCACCCATGGCTCGACCGCCTGGCCAGCGGGGTGATCACCGCCGCCCCGCCGATCCTGGTGGCAGTGGGGATGGCGTTCGGGTGGATGGGGCGGTGGTTCGGCTGGCGTGATCTGCTGATTCTGGCCATCACCTACTTCGGCGTGGGGACGGGCGTGACCGTCGGCTTTCACCGCCTGCTCACCCACCGCAGCTTCAGGACCTACCCGCTGATCCGTGCCGGCCTGGCCGCCCTCGGGTCGGCCGCCGCCGAGGGTCCGGTGATCGACTGGGTCTCCACCCACCGCAAGCACCACCAGTACTCCGACGCGCAGGGCGACCCGCACAGCCCCCATGTCGGCCACGGGTCCGGGTGGACGGGGGCGCTGCGGGGCTTCGTGCACGCGCACATCGGCTGGGTGTTCACCGACATGGAGGTGGCCGATGAGAACCGCTACGCCAAGGACCTGCTGGCCGATCCCTGGGTGCGGTTCGTCGACCGGACGTTCGTGCTCTGGGTGATCCTCGGGCTGGCGTTCGCCTTCGGCCTCGGGGTGGCGCTGACGGGGACGGTGGTCGGGGGGCTGATCGGGCTGCTGTGGGGCGGGGCGGCGCGCATCTTCCTCTGCCACCACGCCACCTTCAGCATCAATTCGGTGTGCCACTTCTTCGGTCGGCGCGCGTTCGACACCCCCGATCAGTCGCGCAACGTCGGGTGGCTGGCCCTCGCCACCTGGGGGGAGTCCTGGCACAACAACCACCACGCCTTCCCCGCCTCCTTCCGCCACGGGCTGCGGCGCTGGCAGCTGGACCCGGCGGCGGCGATCATCCGCCTGATGGAGCTGACCGGGCTGGCCTGGGACGTGGTGCGGGTCGACCCCGAGCGGATTCGGCGCCGAGCCGCCGCCAGTTCACCATAGGCGCCGTGGCGTTCGCCAACCCGCGGCCGCTGCGCGACGAGCTGTCCGCCGCCCTGCCCCGGCGCCCGTTCGCGGTGCGCTTCTGGGATGCCTGCCATCTGGAGGCGACCGAGCCCGAGGCGCCCACGTTCACGCTGCGCTCGCCGCGCGCGCTCGCCCACCTGCTCCGCGCCCCCGGCGAGCTGGGAATCGGGCGCGCCTACGTGCAGGGGCTGCTCGAGGTGGACGACCTCGATAGCGCCCTGCGGGTGGTGGACACCTTCCAGCTGCCGCGGCTCGCCCCCCGCCAGCTGGTGCGGCTGGCGGGGGCGCTGGTGCGCGCCTGCGGGCTGACGCTGCCACCGCCCGCTCCCGCCGCCGAGCTGCGGCTGCGGGGCGAGCGCCACACCCCGGCCCGCGACCGGCGCGCGGTCCGCCACCACTACGACGTGGGCAACGAGTTCTTCGCCCTGTTCCTCGATCGCTCGATGACCTACAGCTGCGCCTGCTTCAGCCGTGGCGCCCGGACGCTCGAGGAGGCCCAGGAGGCCAAGCTCGAGCTGGTGTGCGCCAAGCTCGCCCTGCGCCCCGGCGAGCGGGTGCTCGACGTCGGCTGTGGGTGGGGCAGCTTCGCGCTGCACGCCGCCACCCGCCACGGCGTGCGCGTCCTCGGGGTGACGCTGTCCGAGCCCCAGGCCCGGCTGGCCCGCGAGCGGGCCGCCCAGGCCGGCGTGACCGACCGGGTGGAGATCCGGGTGGCCGACTACCGCGAGCTGACCGGCGAGACGTTCGACGCGATCGCCAGCATCGGCATGGTCGAGCACGTCGGCGCCGAGCGAATCGACCTGTATGCCGAGCGGCTGGCGGCGCTGCTGCGCCCCGGTGGGCGGCTGCTCAACCACGGGATCGCCAAGCTCAAGGACCTCGACAGCCCGGACGAGGGGGCGTTCTCTGAGCGCTTCGTGTTTCCCGACGGGGTGCCGCTGCCGCTCTCCCGGGTGCTGCGCGCGCTCGAGCGGGCGGGCTTCGCCACCCGCCACGTGGAGGGGCTGGCCCCCGACTACGCCGAGACCCTGACCCACTGGATCGAGCGCTACGAGCGCCGCTACGAGGAGGCGGTGCGCCTGGCCGGCCCGGAGCGGGCGCGGATCTGGCGCCTGTTTCTGCACGCCGCCCGCCAGGGGTTCCAGACCGGCTGGGCGTCGATCTACCAGGTGCTGGCCGACCTGCCCTGACGGCCGCCCCCGCGAGCGCGCAGCCCTCCGGTTGGCCGCGGAAACCCGGCCCGCGGCAACCCCGCCCCGCCACAGCACAACCGTCCCGCCACGGCACCACCACCCCCGCCACAGCACGACCGCCCCCGCAGCACAACCACCCCGCTGCGGCAACACCACCCCGCCACAGCAGCGCGTCCGAGCGCGGACCGGGCGCCCGACGGCCGGTCGATCGTGCTATAGCCTAAGCTCGACGCCGACTTACGGGAGGTGACCCCGCTGCGGGTTCTGCTTGTCCATCCCAGTCCGCTGATGTACTCCGAGCTCTTCCTGCGCCTTGAGCCGCTGGGGCTCGAGCGGGTGGCGGGGGCCGCCCGCGCGGCCGGTCACGAGGTGCGGGTGACCGACCTTCAGGTGTTCAGCCACGCCGACCTGTACCACGACATCCGCGAGTTCCAACCGGAGGCGGTCGGCTTTGGCCTCAACTACCTGGCCAACGTGCCCGAGGTGCTCGACCTGGCCCACGAGATCAAGCGCCGCCGGCCCGGATGCTTTGTGTTCGCGGGTGGCCACAGCGTGTCGTTCATCGCCAAGCACGTGCTCGAGCAGGCCGACGGGGCGCTGGACGCGGTGGTGCGCGGCGACGGCGAGGTGATCACCCCGCTTTTGCTCGACGCCGCCCGCGATGGCGGCGCCAAGGACCTGCCGGGCGTGGTCACCCCCGAGGGCCAGGGCAAGGGCGCGCCGCTGATGCTCGACTCGATCGACGACTGCCCGCCCGCCCGGGACCTGATGCGTCGCCGGCGCAAGTACTTCATCGGCGAGCTCGACCCGTGCGCATCGATTGAGTTCACCCGCGGCTGCCCGTGGGACTGCTCGTTCTGCTCGGCCTGGACGTTCTACGGCCGGGCCTACCGCAAGGCCACCCCGGAGGCCGCCGGAGCCGAGCTGCAATCGATCCGAGAGCCCAACGTGTTCATCGTCGACGACGTCGCCTTCATCAAGCCCGATCATGGCCACGCGATCGCCGCCGAGGTGGAGCGCCGGCGGATCCGCAAGCGCTACTACCTGGAGACCCGGGCCGACGTGCTGCTGCGCAACACCGAGGTGTTCGAGCGCTGGCGGCGGCTGGGTCTGACGTACATGTTCCTGGGCATCGAGGCGCTGGACGAGACCGGACTCGAGCTGTACCGCAAGCGGGTCAGCCCCGACCTCAACCTGCAGGCGCTGGAGTGCGCCCGCCGGCTGGGGATCGACGTGGCGATCAACCTGATCGTCGACCCGCAGTGGGACGAGCGGCAGTTTGAGCTGGTGCGCGAGTTCGCCCTGTCGGTGCCGGAGATCGTCCACCTGACGGTGATCACCCCCTACCCCGGAACCGAGCTGTGGCACGGCGAGTCGCGCAAGCTGACCACGCGCGACTACCGCCTGTTCGATATCCAGCACGCGGTGCTGCCGACCCGGCTGCCGCTCGAGCGCTTCTACGAGGAGCTGGTTCACACCCAGTCGGTGATCAACCGCAAGTTCCTCGGTCTGCGCACCGCGATCAGCACCGGCGGGATCATCGCCCGCCAGCTGGCCCACGGGCAGACCAACTTCGTGCGCATGCTGTGGAAGTTCAACCGGGTCTACAACCCCCGTCGCCAGTACTCAGACCACTTCAACGAGGTCCGCTACGAGCTGCCGGTGCCCGACCACCGCCGCATGTCCCCGCGCGAGCGGACCGAGCTCTACGTCCACCGGCGCCCGGCGGCCGCAGCCCGCTAGCGCCCGCCCCGAGCATCCCCGCCCCGAGGGCGGGTAGCTGTCCTGCCGATGCCCAACATGGAGCTGATCATCGGCCTGCTCGGGGCGGCGGCGATCCTGTCCGGCCTGGCCCGCTACCTGAGCGTCCCCTACCCGGTGGTGCTGGTCATCGGCGGCGCGGTGCTGGCCGCGATCCCGGGCGTGCCCACGGTGCAGATCGCCCCCGACGTGGTGTTCCTCGTGTTCCTGCCGCCGCTGCTGTACGCGGCGGCGCTGACCAGCTCGCCGGCCGAGCTGCGCCACAACGCGCAGGCGATCCTGCTTTTGGCCGTCGGGCTGGTGCTGGCCACGGTCGGGGTGGTCGCGGCCGTGGCGCACCTGGCCGCCGGTCTGCCGTGGCGCTTCGCGTTCGCGCTCGGGGCGATCCTGGGCGCCACCGATCCGGTGGCCGCCGTGGCCATCATCCGCCGGCTCGGGGCGCCCCAGCGGATCGCGACGCTGCTGGAGGGCGAGGCGCTGGTCAACGACGGCACGGCGCTGACCGTGTTCAAGGTGTCGCTCTTGGCGCTGACCGCCCACTCGTTCTCCCCCCTGCACGGACTGCTGCAGTTCGTTGAGGTCAGCGCGGGCGGGATCGCGATCGGCGCCGGGGTGGGCTGGATCTCGGCCCTGATCCGCGGGCGGATGGATGACCCCAACCTGGAGACGGTGATCGGCGTGCTGACCGCCTACACGTCCTACATCGCCGCCGACGCCGCCGGCACCTCGGGGGTGCTGGCCGCGGTGGCGGCCGGGATCGTCACCGCCCAGCGCTCGACCCGCATCTTCTCGCCCGGCACCCGCCTGCGTTCGAGCGCCTTCTGGCAGGTGGCCTCGTTCCTGCTCAACGCGCTGCTGTTCCTGCTCATCGGGCTTGAGCTCCGCCTGGCCATCTCCGGCATCCACCACGCCGACGCCGCCTCGCTGGCCTGGCAGACCGCGGCGCTGATCGCCGCCGCCGTGGCGCTGCGCTGCGCCTGGATGTTCCTGGTTCCCGCGCTGCTGGCGCCGGTGCGCCGGCGGCTGCCCGGCGGCGGACTGCGCAGCGCCTGGCGCGAGCAGATCGTGCTCGGATGGAGCGGGATGCGCGGCGCCCTGTCGCTGGCCGCCGCCCTGTCGCTGCCGCTGATCGGCGCCGGCGGCCGTCATCTCAGCCAGCGGCCGCTGGTCGTCTACTTCGCCTTCGCGGTCACGTTCATCACGCTGGTGCTCGGCGGACTGACGCTGGCGCCCCTGATCCGCCGACTCGGGCTCGGCCAGAGCGAGCGTCGCCTGCGCCAGGCGCGCGAGGCCCGGCTGCGCGTGATTCGGGCCGCGCTCACCCGGCTCGATCAGCTGGCCGAACGTGAGCCGGTCTCCGACGGGACGCTGGCGCGCCTGCGCGAGCTCTACGAGGGGCGCGCCGAGGCGCTCGAGAGCATGCTCAGCGAGGAGGGCGCACCGGACCGCGCCGAGCACCTGCGCGAGCAGCGGCGCATCCATCAGCTCCTGCTGGACGCCGAGCGCGAGGAGCTGCGCGAGCTCTCTCGCCAGCGGGCGGCGCCGGTCGACGTGCTGCGCGAGATCGAGCGCGATCTCGACCTTGAGTCCTCCCGGTTGCGCTGAGCCGGGCCAACCGGCTCACACCCGCGCGCGAGCGCCTACACTGCGGTCGTTCCAGGTAGCGGGAGGATGAGGATGAGCGGTCAGGGCGTTCGTGTCGTGCGGTGGTTGGCGACGATGGCGGCGGCTTCGCTGGCGGCGGTGATCCTGCTCGCCGGCCAGCCGGCGTCGGCGCGCGGCGGACAGAGCCACCGCCGCCCGCTGGCGCGCGCCGCCGCGGCGAGCATTGGCTTCTCCCACGCGGTGGTCGTCGATGAGCAGCGGCCGGGGTTTGAGCCCGACGTCAAGGTGGCGCCCAACGGCTCGATCTACACCAGCGTGCCGTTCGGCTTCTCGACCACCGAGAGCTTCGTCTGGAGCTCGCTTGATCACGGCAACTCCTACCAGTTCGTGCCCGGCAACGTGGGCGGGACGGGCAAGCCCGCCACCTGCTTCGGCGGCGGCGACTCGGACCTGTTCCTCGACCCCGGCGGCGCGCTGTACTTCTCCGATCTGCAGGGCCTGACCAACATCTCCAACAGCGTCAGCCGGGACGGCGGCGCCACGTGGGCCACCAACTGCGCGGCGGCGCCCAACACGCCCGACGACCGCATGTGGTTCGCCGGGACGGGCAGCCTGGCCGCCGGCAACCTCAACCTCTACCAGGACTTCGACGCCGTCGCCTCCTCGGTCAGCGGCGGCGGCGGCAACGTGCTGGTGGAGACCGAGTCCCACGACGGGACCACGTTCGTCCCGGTGGTCAACACCAGCCCCGACAGCACCTGCGTCGGTCCGGCGATCCACGACTGCGTGACCGGCAACGAGGGGATCTCCGGCAACCAGGTGGCCGACCCCAACACCGGCAACGTGTACATCGCTCACACCACCACCGAGGGCTCCAGCGGCACCCCGGGGGTGCGGGTGGCCGAGGGCCGGATCACCCAGGGAGCGGTCCCCACCGCCAGCTGGGTGGAGAGCCCGAACCTCGACGGGGCGCTGTGCCCCGGCAGCGTCCCGAGCGCCGACGGCAGCCCGAGCTGCGCGGACTCGAGCGGCAATCCCGAGGAGATCGCCGGCGAGAACTTCGCCACCATCGCCCGCGACTCGGCCGGCTACCTGTACGTGGCCTTCACCGCCGGCCCGCTCGACCACAACCCCAACGACCCCAACTTCGGCGCGCTCACCGCTCCCGAGCAGATCTACGTCGTGCACTCGCGCCAGCCGGCCGGGGCCAACCCGGCCGCCATCACCTGGTCCACTCCGCAGCGGATCACCGGCACCGGGGCCAGTGCCGGCACCAACACCTTCCCCTGGATCACCGCCGGCAGCGACGGCCGCGTAGACGTCGCCTACTACCACACCAGCGAGCTCTCCGAGCAGGGCACCTGCGCCAGCGGCTCGGGCACCTGCACCCTGTACGGTGCCAGCAGCCTGTCCAACGCCGAGTGGTCGGTGCAGATGGCGCAGAGCCTGAACGCCAACGCGCCCGATCCCACCTACACCACCGCGGACGTGAGCGAGACCTACGTCAAGCAGGGGCCGATCTGCACCAACGGGATCGGCTGCGCCTCCGGCGGCGACCGCAGCCTGGGCGACTTTCTCCAGGTGACCACCGACGCCAGCGGCGCGGCGCTGGTCTCCTATGTGTTTGACACCTCGGCCGACACCTCCGGCGGCGAGAACGCCGGGCCGGAGGTGATCAGCCGCCAGACCAGCGGCCCCAGTCTGCTGGCCTCGGTCGGCAGCGTCACCCCGGGCGACGGTCCCGGCAGCCCGATGGGCTCGGTCAGCGACCCGATCGGCGACGCCTTCTACTCGGCCAACGGCACCCGCACCCCGGCGGGCGAGAACCTGGACCTGACCGGGGCCTCGCTGGCCAACGGTCCCAACCGCACCCTGATCGCCAGGATCGACGTCAGGAGCCTGGCCTCGCTGACGGCGCCCGCGGGCGCCGGGGGCCCGGACGCCAGCTGGATCATCCGCTGGACCGACGTGGTGCCGGGCACGACCGGCAACGGCCACATCTACTACGCCGGCATGGACAACAACCAGGGCAGCGGCGGCTCGGGCAGCCCGAGCTTCTTCGTCGGTGACACGAGCGCGATCCCCCCGCCCGGCAACCCGGCGGAGCACACCAAGTACATCACCTACCCGCAGAGCACCCGGCTGAACGGATCGCAGGCCTCCTACGACCCCGCGACCGGCGTGATCACGCTGCACATTCCGCTGGCCGACGTCGGGAATCCCGCCGACGGGCAGGTGCTCTACAGCGCCACCGCCTTCACCGCCACCTCGGCCTCGCCCCAGTCCTCGACCACGCTGTTCAACCTGATCGACGCCACCACTCCGTTCGAGCTCGTGATCGGACCGCCGGGGACGGTGGGGAGCTCCCCGCGCGGGCCCGCGCCCTACAGCTCGCCCAACAACGGCGGGGCGACCCTCACGGGTGGCTGCCCACGGGCCGGCGGCCGGCTCACCCAGTTCGGGATCGCCCGGCTACGGCTGGGCATGCGCCGCGCGGTGGCCCGCCGCACCTACCGCCGGTGGTCGACCCGGGGCAAGCGGACGATGGACTTCTACTGCCTGCGCCCCACCGGGATCAGCGCCGGCTACCCCTCGCGCTACCTGCTCCGCGGCCTGAGCGCCAGGCTGCGCCGCGCCCTGAGGGGGCGGATCATCCTGCTGCTGACCGCCAACCGTCGCTACGCGCTCAGGGGGGTGCGCGTCGGCGCGCGCTTTGCGCGGGTGGCCCGCCGCCTGCACGCCGGGCGGGGCTTTCGCCGGGGCACCAGCACCTGGTACTTCCCGTCCGACGGCGCCAGCCGGGCGATCATCAAGGTCCACGACGGGATCGTGGTCGAGCTCGGGATCGTCGAGCGGGCGCTCAGCCGCACGGCGGCGCAGAGGCGGCGGCTGCTGATCGCCTTCTGGCCGTACATGTAGCCGCGACCGGGCAACCCGGCCACGGGACGCCCCGTGTCACCGCGCGCCGGCGCGCAGACGCCCGAGGTTTACAGACCGTCGCGATTCTGGCATTGTCCAGTCTGGCAGCTCTGCCGAGGGCGCAATGAGGGGTATCGCGATCCATCCACACCACCGTGCGGTGACCGGCGCGTCGCATGGCTGACCGGCGCCGACCGCCGGCGGTGCCGGCCTGCGATGAACCGGAAGCCGAGCTGGATGCTCTCTACTGCGCGCTTCCCTACGGCGTGGCGCTGCTGACTCCGGACCTGCGCTACCGGAGCGTCAACCCCGCGCTGGCCAAGCTGCACGGGCTGCCGGCGGAGGAGCACGTGGGGCGCACGGTGGCGGAGATCGCGGGCGCCGAGACGAGCGAGGCTGAGCGGCTGACCCGCGAGGTGCTGTCCTGCGGACGCCCGATCGAGCGCCAGCTTGCCCTCCGTCCCCCCGCCGCCGGCGGCCCCGAGCGGCTGCTTGACGTGTCCTGCTTTCCCGTCTACCGCGATCGGCACCGGCTCCTGGGGGTGGGCGCGGTGGTGCGGGACGTGACCGAGCGCCACCGCGGCCAGGCCGAGCGCGATGCCCTGCTGCGCGAGGCGCTGGTCGCGCGCGCCCATGCCCAGGCCGCGGTCGTGCGCAACCAGGCCGCCCGCGAGGAATCCGAGGCCGCCCTGCAGGAGGCCGAGCGCGAGCGGGCCCGCGCCGAGGCCGCCCACCGGCGGGCCAGCTTCCTGGCCACGGTCACGCAGCGGCTGGCCTCCTCGATGGACTATCGGGAGACGCTGCGCGAGGTGGTCTCCAGCGCGGTCCCCTACATCGCCGACTGGTGCCTGGTGACGCTGGTTGCTCCCGCGCATCAGCTCGAGGTGCTGGGCTTTGCCCACGGCGATCCGGCGCGCGAGCGACTGGCCGAGGAGTTCGCCGCCGGCTACGAGCCGCACGAGCGCTCAACCCTCGGGCGTGTTCTGCGCAGCGGCCGCCCGGAGGTGCTCACCGACCTCACCGTCGAGCAGCTCACCGAGCTGGTGAGCGACCCGCGCCAGCTCGAGCTGCTCCAGCGGCTGGGGGCGTGTCACTTCGGGACCTGGCCGATTCCAGATCAGCGGGGCGGGGTGCTCGGCACGCTCTCGCTGGTGCTGGATGAATCCGGTCGCCGATTCAGCGACGAGGACCTCGAACTGGCCGAGGTGCTGGCCACGCGGGCGGGACTGCACCTCAGCAACGCCAGGCTGTACGCCGAGCGCTCGGAGGTGGCGCACACCCTTCAGGCCAGCCTGCTGCCGCGGGAGCTGCCGAGCATTCCCGGCGTCGAGCTCGCCTCGGCGTTTCTCCCCGCCGGCGATCAGACGATCGTGGGAGGCGACTTCTTCGACGTGTTTCGCAGCGCCGACCGTGACTGGACGGCGATTCTCGGCGATGTGTCCGGCAAGGGCGCGCGGGCGGCCGCGATCACCGCCGCCGCCCGTCACACGCTGCGCACGGCGGCGGTGGTCAATTCCGACCCCGCCGCCAACCTCGAGCTGCTCAACCGCATGCTGCTGGGCGACCTCGGGATTCCGGAGTTCTGCACGGCGGTGTGCGCCCGCCTGCGCCCGAGGACGGGGCGCCTCGGCGTCACCCTGGCCTTCGGTGGTCATCCCCCGGCGCTGGTGCTCCGCGCCTGCGGCCGGGTGGAGCCGGTGCCGGGCGGCCGCGGCCCGCTGATCGGGATGTTCGCCGAGGCCGAGTTCGAGGACACCGAGCTCGAGCTGGAGCCGGGCGACCTGCTGCTCCTGTACACCGACGGGGTCACCGACTTCCGCCAGGCGGGCGGTCGCGGCGAGCTGGAGCTGGCGGCCACGCTGGCCGCACAGCGTGGCCGGAGCGCCGCACAGGTGGTGGACGCGGTGACCGAGTCGGCGCTGGCGCTCCAGGGCGGAGCTCCCCGGGACGACATCGCCCTGCTGGCAATCCGGTGCCCAGCCGACGGGAGCGGACATGCTTGAGGGCGACCGCGACTGGCGTGAGGAGCGGATCGCCAAGAACGAGGCGAGCTTCCGGCTGATCAACGAGCGCCTGCAGGACGGGCTGCGGCGACTGCCGCACCCGCCGGAGCTGATTCCGTTCGTCTGCGAGTGCGGCTCGCGCCGCTGCACGGGCGCCGTCGAGCTCAGCCTGGAGGAGTACGAGGCGGTGCGGGCCCACCCCGACCGGTTCGCCGTGCTGCCCGACCACGTCTTCCCCGAGTATGAGAACGTGGTCGAGCGCCACGAGCGCTATGTGGTGGTGGAGAAGCTGGGGGTGGCGGGGCTGATCAGCGAACTCACCGACCCCCGGGACGATGACGCCGTCGACCCGCTGGCGCCGGATCTGAGCTAGGTTCGGGCCCGAGCGGAAGCGGGGCCGGACCGCCGAGACGCCGGCGGGCCTATCCGCCCCCGTCCGCCTGCAGCCCGCGCATCGCCTCCCCCCGCGACTCAAACAGCCGCAGATGGCCCGCGAATCCGGTGCGGGCAAACAGGGCGGCGGCGGCCGAGCCGGCCGGAGCCACCACGTAGAGCTCGCGCTGCTGCCGGCGCAGGTGGCCGTGGAGCTCGATGATCGCCCCCAGACCGGTGGAGTCGATGAAGCTGACCTCGCTCAGATCGACCACCACCCCGCCGTGCCCGTCGCGCCACGCCCGCTCCCCGGCGGCGCGAAAGCTGGGCACGCTCGAGATGTCGAGCTCACCGGACGGAGCGATGAGGGGCGGGGCTGGCAACGCGATGGCGCTCTCTGCCCCTGGGTGATACCCCGATCGCCCGCCTGCCGACCAGCTTTTCCGCCATGTGTGGAGAAACCATCGCCATCCCGACCAGGGCGGACCCCGCGTGGCCGCCACCGCCTGCACCTTGGGGCGGCGGCCACCACGGTCCTCGCGGGTGGCCGCCGCGCTCAGCAGGTGTTGTTCTGGACCGGTCCCTCGAACTCCGGATAGCCGAGCGTTGCGTACTGGTCTGAGCCGTACTGCGCATCGCCGCCCAGGTCGTTGACCCCCGGACCAGCGGTGACGTTGCCGAACTCAAGCGTGCAGCTCGGGCCGCCGCCCACCCGGCTCCAGAACGGGTAGAAGGCGCCGGGGGCGTTGGGCGGCGGCACCGCGCAGCCCGGGCCGGACGGTCCGCCGCAGGTCGACTCGCTGAGCGCCACATCGGTCTGGACCATGTACTGCCCATAGCCGCCCCGGCCGCTGGTGGGCAGCGACTGGGTGAAGCTGCCCGGGAACGTCCGGGTCGGGCTGGTGGAGGTCGGCCAGTCGGGCCAGTAGGGCGTGCCGTCGAAGTCAAGGTCGCCGTTCTGCGCGAATGCGTCATAGCAGCCGGTGACCGTGTCCGGCGCGGTGTTCAACGCGCCGTGGGTGTCTCCCTGCGGGTAGCACGGCGCGTCGCTGACCTCCGCCTGGCCCGAGCCGTCTCCGCCGGGCGCAGCCGCCTCGTAGGGCCCGTGGCAGTTGTTGTAGTAGGTGTCGCTGATCGTCGGGCTGAGCGGATAGGTGGACGGGCCGGTGACGCTGGTGCAGGGCTCGAAGTGGCCGGTTTCGTACTCGGTGCTGATGTTGGTCTGAAGCGCCGCCCACGGCACGATGTTCCCCTGCTTGGCGGTGTCGTACTCGGGCTGGAAGTTGAACGGCGTGCCCGAGCAGTCGCCGATCGAGGTGTTCTGGAAGCCGTTGGCGGCCGAGGCCTGCATGTAGCCGGTCTGGCCGGTGGTGAGATCGCGCACCACCACCTCGAACGCGTAGGTTCGTCGCTGCCCGCGAACGGGTGCGTCGAACATCTGGATGGTCAGGTGGTCCCCCGGGTTCATCAGCAGCGTGTGCGCGTTGGGGGTGAACGACGCCAGGTTCGCCTCCTGGGGGCTCGGCGGGCCGGTGGGGACGCCGTCGGTCTGGATGAAGGCGAAGTTGACCGGCTCCTCGCAGTTGGGGTTGCAGGTGGCGAAGCCGAGCGTGCACTCGAGGCTGTCGATCGTGAGCGCCGCGCACCAGTGGGTGTCGTCGCAGCTGATCGCGTCGGCGAAGGGTGGGAAGCCGGGCGGGTAGAACTGCATCTCCATGAACGCGCTGCCGCCGCCCGGATAGCACCCGGTGGTCTGCGCCCCCGTGCAGGTGGGGGCGTTGGCGTCGCTCTCGGGCGTGCAGGGCGTCTGGGGATAGGAGTTGGGATCGCACATGGCCATCGAGAACCACGGTGCGGCGGTGAGCTCGAACCAGTGCGTGACGTCGGCCCCGGGGTGTGTGACGGTGGGGGCCGCGGACGGATCCCGGGGCAGCGTCTCGCTCCAGGTGACGCTGTCGCCCGTGCCGGCGCGGTTTGAGAAGAAGGTCATGTCCGGCTCGTCATGGCCGATGTAGATGCCGTTGTCGTAGAAGCGGCCCCCCCAGGTGTTGGCGTTGTCGAGGTTGGCGAAGCCGCGGATGTCGGTGCAGTTCATCGTCGGGCGGATCGCGTGCTGGACCGGGCTGTCGTTGTTGCAGTCGAGCTCGCCAAAGCGCCTGACGGTGTCGGCCGCATGGTGGGCGGCATGATGCGCCCGCATCCGTGTCCTGGCCGCCTGCGCGCCCGCCGGCGCCACACAGGCCAGGGCAAGCAGCGCCGCCACCAGCGCCGCTCCGGCCGCCGCCCACGAGTTCCACCCTGCCCGACCGCGCCCAACCAGCTCCATCTCAACTCCCTCCACGTGCCGACTGAAAACGACCCGACACCCGGTTCCGAGCGCGGACGCTACCACCGTTTCGGCCGGATGCGCAACCGGCAACCGCTGCCGGCAGGCGATGGGCTCCAGACCACACGCTCGGGGCCGTTTGGCTTCGATTTCGGATGGCCGCTCGGAGCCTATGACGAGCTCGCTTGGGCGAGGTGCTGGGCCAGCTCCTGGCCACAGCGGGCGATCTGGGACGGCACAGGAACGGACAGAAACGACAAAGTCCCCGCAAATTCAGAAGATGGGCACGGCTGGGTTCGAACCAGCGACCTCTCGCGTGTGAAGCGAGCGCTCTCCCACTGAGCTACGCGCCCGGAGGAAGGGGATTTTAGGCTCAGCGGGCGCCGGCCGGCGGGGCGAGCCGCCACGCGGGGATCAGCGTCCCGCCCCGCGCCCTACAGCGTGATCACGTGCTCGGCCTCGACGCCCCGGGTCACGCCCCGCAGATCGATGAACAGGCTGCTGTTTGCGGCCAGTTCCCGGTATTCCACCCCCGGGTGGGCGGTGACCAGCACCACCGCGTCGGCCTCGCCCAGCGCCGGCTCGAGCGCGACGCTCTGAAGCCCCAGCTCGGGCAGCGCCGGCACATACGGGTCGTGGTAGCACAGGTCGGCGCCGCGAGCCTGGAGCACCTCCATGATCCGCAGCGCCGGGGACTCGCGCACGTCCCCCACCCCGCCCTTGTAGCTGGCTCCCAGCACCAGGATCCGCGAGCCCCGCACCGGTTTGCAGACGTCGTTGAGCGCCTGCTCGATCCGCTCCACGCAGTGGTGGGGCATCTGCTGGTTGATCTTCCCGGCCAGCTCGATGAACTCGGTGGACATGTGGAACTCGCGCGCCCGCCAGGTCAGATAGAACGGATCCACCGGCAGGCAGTGGCCGCCCATTCCCGGGCCGGGATCGAACCGCATGAACCCGTACGGCTTGCTCGCCGCCGCGTCCACCACCTCCCAGATGTCGATCCCCATGCGGTCGGCCAGGATCGCCAGCTCGTTGACCAGCGCGATGTTCACCGAGCGGAAGATGTTCTCAAGCAGCTTGGTCATCTCCGCCGCCTCCGGCGAGGACACGCGCACGATCTCGTCGCAGATCAGCCCGTACAGCTGCGCCGCCCGCTCACAGCAGCGCTCGGTCATCCCGCCCACCACCTTCGGCGTGTTGCGCAGCGTGTAGTCGGTGCGGCCCGGATCGACCCGTTCGGGCGAGAAGGCCACATTGACGTCCTCCCCCACCCGCAGCTCCGACTCCTGCTCGAGGATCGGCACCAGTCGCTCGCGCGTCGTCCCCGGATACGTGGTCGATTCGAGCACCACCAGCTGACCGTGCTGCAACACCTGCCCCAGGCCGTGTCCGGCGGCCTCAAGCGCGCCGAGGTCCGGCTCGCGGTTGGGCGTCAGGGGCGTCGGCACGCAGATCAGCACCGCGTCGGTGCGCGCCAGGGGCTGAAAATGCGACGTGGCCTGGATCCGCGGCAGCACTCCGCCCAGCCGCTCATCCGAGATGTCCTCCACGTAGGACTCGCCCGCCTTCAGCGCCGCCACCTTGCGCGGATCCACGTCCACCGCCACCACGTCCTGGCCCGCCTCGGCGAAGGCCACCGCCAGCGGCAGGCCGACGTATCCGAGACCGATCACCCCTACGGCCATATCTGCACTCGCGCCTCCAGGTCGTGGCTATCCGGGTCGCTGACGATACACCTCCCGTCAGCGTCGCCCGGCGAGATCTCGTTCAAGCAACGCCTCCGCGGTCCGATCCCTCACGCACCGGAGATCGCCTAAGGTCGGAATAAAGCAGGATCGCGTCAGCCGAGGCACCTGCCGTGCGTTGTCTGACCATGGCGTGCAAGGGAGTCGTCGTCGTCCCCGAGCGGCCGGCCAGTTGGCCGGGCGACGGTGCCCCCGGGACGCAGCGGGTCGCCAACCGGGCGATCGTCTGCCACGTCGTGGATGCGCTGCGGGCGGCGGGAAGCACGGAGATCGCGGTGGTGGGCGAGGCCGAGAGCCTGGCGCAGATGCGGGCGGCGCTGGAGGCGGATGCGGAGGTGGACATCTCGTATCTGGAGCACTGCGGTCGCACCCCGATCCTCGACACGCTGCTGGCGGCGGCGGCCTTCGTGGGCGAGGAGCCGTGCCTCATCCATTCGGCTGCGGGCCTGTTGGGCCAGCCATTGACCGGACTCGCGATGCTCGAGCGTGAGAACGCCGACCTGCTGCTGCTGCTGCACCGCAGCGCCACGCCGGCCGCTGAGCTTGAGCCGCACACCGAGCGGCTGCTCGGGATATCGCAGCTCAGGATGTCAAAGACCCGCCTGAGCCTGGCCGGCGCCTGCCTCTTCAGCCGCAGCACCCTGTCGGAGCTCACCGCCCAGGCTGACCGCCTCCCGGCCGCCGCCAGGCTCAGCGCGCTCGCGGAGCTGATCGCCGGTGGCGGCAGACGCGTGCGCGCCAGCCTGGTTCCCGAATGGTGCGCCTACACCGGCAGCTGCGATGAGCTGCTCGAGCTCAACCGCCTGGTGCTGGACCAGCAGCGCCCCGAAGGCGAACCATTTGAGCAGGGAGACAACCGGATCGAGGGCCGGGTGGTGATCCACCCGAGCGCGCAGGTGAGTTCGAGCGTGATCCTCGGCCCCTCGATCATCGGCGCGGGCGCCCACGTCGCGAACTCCTACATCGGACCCTACACCTCGATCGGAGCCGACACCTGGATCGAGGGAGTGGAGATCGGGCGCTCGATCATTCTGGACGGCGCCAGGGTGATGCACGTGGGCGGACGGATCGAGGCGAGCACGGTCGGCCGCCGGGCCAGGATCATTCGCAACTTCGCCCTCCCGCGCGGGCTGCGACTGCACGTGGGCGAGGCGGTCGAGGTGGTCCTCAACTGAATGCGCCGGCTCGTAGAAGGGGATCCCGAGAGCGGGGGAACGGCCACCCCCGGGGTCGCTACTGAGGCGGTGCTTCACGTGGACGGCAGCCAAGCGGTTATCGCGCTTGGGGGGGCCATCGGTAAGTTGGCAGCTCGCCGTAAACGCGCCCTTGTCTGGCGTTCCTCCGACCTCAGCTCTCCCGGCGGCCCGCCCGCTGAGGTGGCTAAAGCAGTTCCGGCACCGACGCTGGCCGACGCTGAGCCCCCTCGCTCGCGCGTGAGGCATCTGCTGCGACAACGCTGGTAGGCGCTGACCTGACCGTCCGCTACGCGTAATTGGGTTTGGAAGCCCCCCATCA
>Ga0209061_1001572_pt1 | contig 36276 bp, 33 predicted proteins | sample Coa_R1_10_FD_187157 | JGI IMG/M metagenome (GOLD analysis project Ga0209061, IMG submission 187157) | Surface soil microbial communities from Centralia Pennsylvania, which are recovering from an underground coalmine fire - Coalmine... | ecosystem: Environmental > Terrestrial > Soil >... | reverse complement strand
GGGGGGGGTGGGGGGTGTTTTCGTGATCGAGCAGGAGGCGGAAGAGGGACCAGGGCTCGGTGTATTCGAAGGTCACGAGGCGCTTCTGGACGGCCATGGCGCGCTGTTTGGGATCGGGCTGGGGCAGGGCAGGGGAATCGTCGGCGAAGCGCAGGGTGAGGCGGACGGGGTCGCCGAGGCGCCATTGGGCGGTATTGGCTTTGCTACGGTAGGCGAGGCTTTGTGCGCCTACGTCGAGCGACCAGCCGGAGATCTGGTTGCCGGCGATTTCTTCGTTCTGGTTCGCCCGGAACGTGACGGCGAGATCGAATGAGGGGACGGGATTCTTCTCGGCGCTCATGAGGAACGGGGCGAAGACCTGGCGGATGGGGTCGAGCTGGGCGAGGAAGGCCAGGGCGGGGGCGGAACCGGCTTTTGCGGTGAGGTTGGTTTTGGCGTTTTTAGCGTATTGGTCGTATTTGGCGAAGAAATCGACGAGGGCGGCCGGATCGGCTTCGCGATAGGGCTGCTGGGGAGAAGCGCTGGAGAAGGGGAAGCGGCCGGAGAGGCGCTGGTTGAAGATGGCGGCGATTTGAGCGGTGTAGTCGTCCTGGGCGAGCGCGCGGCACCGGGCGAGCAGGCTCATGCGGAGATCGTCGCGGCGGGCGAGGAAGTAATCGGAGCGGCCGGCGGGATTGCGCGTGGTATCGGCGCAGGAGGCATCGGGGGCGATTTTGTCCATGCCGGAGCGGACGAAGTCTTCGAGGAGGAGCACGGAGTTGCCTGGGGTCTTATCGGCGTATTTCTTCAGTTCTTGAGAAATCCCGCGCCAATCGTTGAGTGTTCCCTGGCGGAAGGCGGGCGTGAGCGAGGCGGTTTGGGACTGGAGGAACTGCAGGGCGGGAGCGGCCTGTTGGGCCAAGGAGCTGACCTGCTCGCGCTCGCGATCGAGATAATCCTTGAGGTCGTCGGCGCCACGGACATCGTAGGCGGCGAGGGAGAGGGGCTTTTCGCCTTCCCACCAGTCGAAATTCTGGTCGCGGACGGCGTAAAGGCTGCGGGAATCGAGATCGGTTTCGAGGGCGGTGAGGATGCGGGAGGCTTGGGCGGTGAGGATCGCGGTGAAATTGCGGGCGGCGGCGCGGTCGGGGAAATTGGCGGAGGCGGTGACGAGGCGCTGGAGGACATCGATGGATTGATTGAAGCCCGCAGCTTCGCTGGCGCCGGAGGGGAGCGGGGCTATTTGGGCTTCGGCGATGTAATCGAGGAGGTTATCCTGCAGGCGCTCGGCGGCGGCGCGGCGGAGGGCATCGGCGATGGTGGGGGGCGCGGTATGGAGCGAGCCGCGGGAATACTGGTCGTAAGCATCGGCGAGTTTGGAGGCTTCAAGGAGGGTATTGCGGTCCCAGGAGAAGGCAAGAAGATTCTGGGGGCGGCCTGGGCCGGGTTCGCGGGCGACGAAGACCTGGTTGAGAAGGATGCGGAGGTTGGACTGGAGGGCGGCTACGGAACCGCTGAGCTGGACGGGAGCGAGGTCGTTATGGGGATCGCGGACGTTGCTGTTTTGGGCCGGGGAGGCGACGGAATCCATATCGAGCACCAAGCCCGTGAGGCGGGTGGACTTCCGGGCGAGGTTGGTGCGGAACGCCAGAAATCCGGTTTTGCCGCGGACTTCGATTTCCTTTTCAAGCGAGACAGCATCGAGATAGTGAGGGCCGTTGGGAAAATTCTCAATCGGATTGGCGAAGGCGGGGTATTGCTGAAGGTCGAAGTCTTCGTCGGAGAGCCAGGCGAAATCGGAGCTGTCAAGGTCGCCGGAGACGCGGGCGATGCTATCGGAGATGTCTTTAAGGGTCTGGTACCCGGTGGAGGAATTGAAGATAGACAGGCGATCGATGGCGGCGAGCATCTGATCGACGTCGTAGCCGAGCCGGTTGCCGGCGCCGAACCAGGTGGAGAAGAAGCGGTCGATGAGATCGCGGGCGTGCTCGGCGGCTTTGGCGTTGGCTTGGGGGTCGGGGGGGATTGGCGGAGAGCTGGCTTCATCGATGATCTGCTGGAAATAGGGATTGCGGGCGTCGAAATCGGCGGGTAGGGTAACACCAGCCTGGAGGTACTTGAGGAGCTGGGTGAGATCGTCGCTGCTGCCTCCGTTTACGGTGGCGAGGCGATTGTAACGGCCGATGTTTTGTTCGAGCTCCTGGATACCGGAGATGAACTGGGACCAATCCTGATATTCGGGAACGGAGAGGATGTTTTCGTAGACAGCGGTGGCGGTAGGGGCATCGGAGGCGGCGGAGCGGGCGTCGGTTTGGGCGATGAGGGTGGCGAGACGGCCGGTCAGGTCGGCGCGGAAGACCGGCAGGACGCTGGTTCCAAAGGCGCGGCCGAGGCCGAGCTGGAGGTCGTGATCGACGTGGCCATCCCAGGACCAAGGCAGGAACACGGAGCGGAGAGGGTGCTGGGAGAGGAAGCCAATGCTTTGGAGAACGTCGTTGGCAACATCGCGCGTGGTCTGATCGTCGCCGCGGGCGACGTAGGATTGGAGCTGATTGAAGATGCCGGACAGGTAGTCGCGCTTGAGGCTGGAGAAGCGGTAGTAATCGACGGTGGCGCCGATGCCGAAGACGAGAACGAAAATGGCGGTAAGAGCTTGGGCGATCAGGACAGTGCGGTTGCGGGTGGTATTGAGGACGGAGAAGGGGCGGGCGAGGACGGATTCGGGGAAGATTTTGCGTTCGAACAGATCGTGGACGAAGACGGGGCGGGGAGGACGAGTGGTGACGGCGCGGAATTCGGGAGCGGGGGTGAGGGACTGGGGACTGGCGGCCGCGGGTTGGAGATCGGGGACCAGGGATTGGGAGGTGCCGGCTTCGCCGGCAGCGGCCGCGAGGGCTCGGGCGGGGAGCGGCTGGGAAATGGTTTGGTCTGAGCCGATCGAGGCATCGCCGGAGAAGTAGATGCCGCGGAAGTAGAAGGACTCCTGGTAGGCGGTGGATTGGAAGATGAAGGCGAGGTACTGGCGGAGGGGGGCTGCTATGGCGGCAAAGCGGGCAGGGAAGAGGAAGACGCCATCGGGATCGTGGAGGTGGTCGCGCTGGACGAAAATTTCCATCTGCTGCTCGACGATCCGGTTGTGCATTTCGCGGACGCACTCTTCGACCCAGCCGGAAGAGAAGGCGGCTTCGAGGGGATAGGGGTTGGACCAGCCGAAGATATCGGTGTGGAGGTCTTTGGGCAATTCGGAGGCGAAGCTGGAGAAGCCGGGGATGCGGTCGCACTGGGTGACGAGAACGTAGATGGGGAGGCGCATGCGGACGGCCTGGCGAAGCTGGGAGAGCTTTTGGCAAAGGACTTCGGCGCGGGCGGTGAGGTCGGGGCCGGAAGCGGAATCGTCCAGAATGGCGTCGTTGAGCAAATCGGTGATACTGATGGCGAGGACAACGCCATCGAGGGGGCGGCGGGGGCGGCGCGCTACGAGGAGGCGGAGGAGGGCGGACCAGGCGGCGTGATCGGAGGTGTGGCCATCGGCGCGGCGGACGAGATTGCCGGGAGCGTTAATGACCAGGCCGCGCTGATAGAACCACCATTCGGGGCCGCCGGGGATGCCGAAGGTGCGGCCGCCGTGCGCGATCAAGGAATCGCTGGGTGAGGCATTGGCGAGGACTGTGGATTTGCCGGAGCCTTCGGGGCCCATCATGAGGAGCCAGGGGACGTCGTAGCGGTAATCGCGGCCAGCCACTTGTTCGCGGAGAAAGGTAAGGGCGCGGGAGAAGGAAGCGGGGACGCCCTTGGAGGAGAGGGCGCGGGCGAGGGCGTTTAGGGCGGCGTCGGCGGAGGAGGGAGCGCCAGGTTCGGCGGAGACTGGCTTGCGGGCTTTGTGGAGGGTATACAGCAGGAGGAGCACAACGAGAATGATGGCCAACACAACGATCAGGAAATAGAGGAGGGGAGGGCCTGAGTGCGGGGTCATTTGGCACGCCTGGGAAGGATTTTGTGGACGCTGGCTTCGAGATCGCCGGTGAGATTATCCCAGAGGAGCCAGGTGATGCCGAACCAGAGGAGCACGGCGAGGGCGAGCGCGGCGAACCAACGGCTGGGGGCGGGCAAGCGGCGGGCGGCGCCTTCGCTGAGGGTGTGCCGATAGGACTCGGGGAAGAGGCGGCTCTGGCCGGAGAAAAGCTCGGGCTGGCGGCGGTAGACGCGCGCGAACAGGCGGGCGCGGTAGCGCTCGAGGCAGCCGCCATCATCGGCGCCCCAGTATTTGCCGCGAAAGCCGAGCGAGAGGGCCATGAGGTAGACGGCGTAGATATCGGTGTACGAGCGCTCGGGCTGATCGAGGAGGCGGTCCATGCGGGCGAAGATCTCTTCGCCGGCGTTGTGGGAATCGAAGAGCTGGGTTTCGAGGAGGTGGCGGGCCCAGTAGTCGCGGCCCGGCCAATCGAGGCGCAGAAAGGTTTCGTCGGCGAGGGCGGCCATGACGTATTGGACTTCGCGGTAGAGGCGGTAGCCGATTTCGCCAACGCTGCGTCCGGCGAACAGGGCCTGGCGGTCCATTAACTCAGAGAGACGGGCGGAGATGAACTGGGCGGGCGAGCTGGCGGGAACGATTTCGGCGGAAGGGGGATCGGAGGGGGTGGTTTCGGGGGAAGCGCCGGATTCCGCGAACCGGCGGAGGCGGATGACCTCGGAATAGAAATCCTGAAATTCGGAGATGAAGGAGAGATCGCGGAGATCGGTGGGCATTTAATTCACCACGGAGACACGGAGGCGCGGAGAAAGACAGAACGCTAAATCAAAGCCTGAGCGCACGGAGAATAGGGAAAACGCGGAGCTAGAATTTCTGGCAATTTTTCCGTATCTCCACGTCCCGGTGGTGAGCTGCTCATCCATTTACTCGCAGGATCTTTTTAAAATAACGCAATCCTGGCGGAATCGGAGAAAGAATTTTTTCGGAGGTTCTAAGATTTTTGTGCAAAGGTTGGTCGGCAGTACTGAAAGGAAGAACGTATGAACGAATCAGACCCGATCTCGTAGACGAGCTGCAGAAGAGTACGCGAAGCCGGAAGACATTAGTGGCGAAAATGGTTTGCTCAAGCAGCTTACGAGCAAAACCATGAAGGGAAGTTCTCGGCGAGATCGTGGTGGATACGCCGCGATTTATCGCGAGGATTCGCTCGAGGCCGGGACGAGCTGCGCTCGATGCACAATCACGAGCGCGTCGCTACGCGCTTGCCCGCCAGCACCGTGGCGGTGGGGAAGAGCCTCTGCCGGCCGCGCCGCGTGTTTCCGAAATTGTCCACGAATTCGAAATCGCCTTGCCTCAGTTCCAGTACCGCTACGTCGGCCGGCGCGCCCGGCTTCAGCGTGCCCCGCTCGTGGAAGGCCGGAAACACTTGCGAGGCGTTCAGGGTGGCGCACGCGATCACTTGGCTGAGAGGCATGCCTAGCATGAGAAACTTCGACATCACGTTGGGGAAATTGATGATCTGGCTGGTGCGGCCTTCGGGGGTCCAATCGGTGGAGAGCGTATCCGGCAGAAAGCCCGCGGCCATGATTTTGTCGGTCATATCCCAGCGCAAATGGCCGGTGCGCCCGTTGCCCAGGTCGAATTTTACGCCGCGGCGGCGCGCGGCCAGCACTTCGGGCAGTATGTGGCCATTGTCATCGATAATGCTGTTCGGCGGCGGCGCAAACATGTGGGTCACCACATCGCCCGGCTTGAGCAGCGGGAGCAGCTTGGGCAGGGGCGAAATCGTCTGCCCCATGTGAATCATGACGGGGAGTTGGAAAGCCGACGCTACCTCCTGCGCGCGCCGCAGCACTTCGAAATCGTTCGGGCCGGCTACATCGCGCGAGAGGCGGGCCTTTACCCCGGCAATCATGTCACGGTGGCGCATGATGGCCGCTTTTGCGGCGGCGACATCGGCGCGGCTCAGGTCCATGGTGTCGCCTTCGGGGATGATGCCGGCACGGCCGATATTGATGAGCACGCGGCAGGTTTGGGGGGCCGCTTTGGCCACGGCCACGGTTTCTTCAATGCGGTCGGCGCCCTGCGAGCCGGCGTCGATCAGGCCGGTGACGCCATCGGCCAGGCAGAGCGACGCGCCATCTTTCGAGCGCATGGCGTGGGTGTGAATGTCGATCAGTCCGGGCGTCACGAGCTTGCCGCTCGCGTCCATCATTTCAGCGCCTTCGGCCGGGATGTTCGCGGCGATCGCCGCAATTTTGCCATCCGCGATGGCCACGTCGCGCACGGCATCGAGCTTACGCGCGGGATCGATCACCCGCCCGCCTTTTACAACGAGATCGTATTTCTTGGTGGTCGCCGCATGCGGTCCGCGAATCAAAACCGCACTAGCCGACCCTAGAAAAAACTGGCGCCGGTTCATCATTTCCTCCCTGCAGGAATCCGGCTACCTATTCTATGCGCTCTGGGCGGCCAGGTTGTCCAGCAGGTTGGCGGCTTCGCTGAGGTGGTCCACGCCGAAGACGGCCAGCACGCGCGCCGACCCCGGCTCGATGCCGCAATAGGAATAATTGATATTGATATGCTTTTCGCCGAGTAGCGCGGCGGCTCGGCCCAACTCTCCCGGACGATGGGGCAGGCTCACCACGGCCACGTCTTCCTCTTCGAAAATCATCCGTAAGCCGCCGAGAACGCGGTTTGCCGTGGCCGGATTGTCACAGAGGAACCGCGCCAGGCTTTCGCCCTCCTCCACGTAGGATTCAAACGCCAGTACGTTCACTCCCTGCTGAGATAAAGCGAGAAAGCACCTGCCGAGCTCTCCAGGCTTGTCTTCTATGGTGACTGTGAACTCTTTCGCCTTGGCCATCCGCGCCGCCTCCGTTGTATTCCCGGATGGTAACGCACCTTGGTTAGTGCTGGCCGGTTAGTGCTGGTCGCGGAGGATTTGCTCGAATTTCTGGCGTTGGTCGCGCGTGAGGACCTGTTCGACGCGGGACTTGGTGTCCGTTAGGACTGTGCGGTAGTACTGCCACATGTCGGCCAGAATGGAGGATACCTGTTCGGCCTGGGGGGCGGAGAGGTTGAGATCCTTTTGAAGCCGCTCGAAATTGAGAGCACGGCCGCCGGGGGTGTCGAACACCGCCTGGTGCATGCGCGAATGGGCGCGGGAATCGACGGCCAGGGCGCCGGCGGCGGCGCCGCACATGAATACCAGCAGCAGGACTGCGCAGACGGCGAGCCGGGCATCCCAGCCCTGGCGCAGGCTGGTTCGCTCAAGCAGTTCAGTGCTCATAGGCAGTCAGCGTGACCAACATATTATCCTGCGCCGGGCCCGAATCGAAAGCAGGAGACTCCTGCTGGGCCATCACGGTCTCCGCGGCGGGGGCCGGTTGCCAGGCGGTCTCGCGGTTCCACAAATAACTGCACAGAATGGCCAGTATTGCGAGAGAGGCGAAAGCCATGCGGCGTCCGAAGGCGAACTGCCAGCTAAACAGACTGGCGAAAGTAGGCCGTGCCGATTGGCAGCCTACTTGCTCAAGAACGCCCGCGTAGAAGCCGGCGGAGGGGTAAAGCGTTTGTTCGGGCCGCAGAGAAGTGAAGCACTCCGAGATCTCGCGCATGCTTTGCACTTCCTCCCGGCAGAGGTTGCAAGTGTTCAGGTGTGCCTCGAATTCACGGGTATCGGCCGGGTTCAGCGTGCCCGACAGGTACTCTTCGAGGCGGTCCAAGACTGCCGCGTGCATACGATTCTTCCCGTCTCAATCCGCCCTTAGGGCGGCAGTTAAAAGCTTCCAACCGCAATCCTCTAGTGGGTCTTCCTGCCCGCTTTGAGGAAAACTAACCAACATCCTGCCCCGTCTCGTCTCTAGACTCCAGCCAACGGCCTCGGGGTTACGGCCCTAGCCGGCCACCCAGCCCGGGGCGCGATCCAGCCGCTGCGCGGCTTTGACCAGCTTCTGGCGGGCGCGGAACAGCTTCACCTTTATGGTGTTTTCGTTCATACCCGTCCGCTCTGCCAGCTCCTCCACGGAATACCCCTCTACTTCTTTTAACATCAACAGCATCCGCTCCTCTTCGGAAACCCGGGTGAGGAGCTTCACAACATAATCTCTCTGCGCGAGGCTGGAATCGGCGGGGGCTTGCCGGTCGGTGGCGGGCTCGGTGTTCTCCACCCGGCGGACTTCATCCTCGCTCAAATCGCTTTCGTAAACCAAGCGCCGCACTTTACGCTTGCGCAGGTAGTCGAAACACTCGTTGACGGTGATTTTATAAATCCAGGTGATCAGCGAGCTCCGGAAATCGAAGCTGCGCAGCGACAGGTAGACTTTCGCAAATACTTGCTGTGCAATATCTTCCACGTCGTTCCGCTGGCGGACAATGCCGTGGATGATGGAGAAAACCTTGGACTGGTAGCGTTCGACGATTTCGCGGAAAGCCGCCTCGTCGCCCGCCTGCGCCCTCTGTACCAGGGCGCCCTCCACGGTGTTTTGATACTCCACTCTCGACTTTGCCGCAACCTTGCTACCGAAAGCCGGAAGCGGGAGTGCGCCGGTCAGCGATGCCATACACCGCTTCTTACGCAACCCACCCCGTTCGGGTTTCACATTCGCTTGCCATGGGGCACGCGAAGTTCCGGAAAAAAGAGCGGATGCCGCCTGGCGGATTGAACCCGAGAAAGTTGCCTCACCCTACATCGAAAGATAGCACGGCGGGGTGGGGCTAAGAGCCGGGTGCCGGGAGCTAGGGCCCAAGAGATGGGCCAAAACGCCGGCTCTGCCGGTAGGTTTAGTTTTCCGCGACCAGAGGCCGGGAAACCTCATCCAAGGTAGTGGATACTAGACAGGACTGTCTCTAATTGTATAATGGGGGCAATCCCTTACCAGGAGCGAACAAACAGAATGGTTCAACTGACGGAGAAAGCGGTCGACAAAGTAAAAGAGATCATGGCGACGCAGGAGCCTAAACCGGCCGGGCTGCGGATTGCGGTGGTGGGCGGCGGCTGCTCGGGCTTTAGCTATTCGATGGCCTTCGAGAATCAGCCGAACATGCTTGACAAGACCTATCAATATGATGGGCTGAAAGTGTATATCGACCAGGCCAGTCTGTTGTATTTGGATGGCGCCGAAGTCGATTACGTGGAAACGCTGGAAGGCGCAGGATTCAAGTTCAACAATCCCCACGTGAAGTCCACCTGCGGCTGCGGCAGTTCGTTCCAGGTCTAACCGGTATTGGGCGGGGCGCGAGGGGCGCCGCTTGCGCCCGCAAAGCCGTGCACCGTGCCCTAGTGTGTAGATTCTTTGCCTGGCAGGGCGTACCGGTAGTTTCGTTTTTTTAATCCTGCCTAAATCTGTCCTTAAGGCTTCCTCAGGTACACTGATTGCTGCCCACCTTACCGGTGGCGCCTGAATCAGACGGAGGAGAAAATGACATTGATGCCGAGTTTCGTTTCGCGGCGGATGGCGGCGAAGCGCCTGCTGACTGCTGGAGCTGCCGGGATGGCCATAGTTACAACTGCGGAGGCCGTTCCGCAACCGCACATGCAGGCCGCGCTGCGGGCCTTACGGAATGCCAAGATGCAGTTGGATGCGGCGGTACCGGACAAAGCCGGCCACCGCGCCAGAGCGATGGAACTGGTGAACCAAGCCATCGCCGAGACGGAAGAAGGGATCGCAGCGGGTAATAAGCTTTAGGCGCCCCCCGGCGGACGGGGATTGGCGGCTCAGAAGCGGACCGGCGCATCCAGCACGAAGTGCGGTTCATCTGCGAATCGACGCCATCGATCATGCGCACGACCAGGTTGGCGCCGGTCGGCAACTCGGTCGAGCGTGCCGAAGCCGCCTGCGCCTGGTCACTGCGTTGGAGGCCGGGCTAATCGGCGCGCAGAGCGGCTACCGGGTCTAAAGGCGCATTGTGGCTATTGTACGCACGACCACCGGAAAAGATAGTACTAGGGTTGTAATAGTACTAGGCAAGTCTTACAATGCGCAGATGACTCCCAGCCAAACCGCCGCTCCGGCCTATCTGCGCGCGCTTTGGCGCGTGCGCCCGGCGCTGCTGGCCAGCGGAATCGCGCGCTGCAGCGGGCTGGCGCGCCGGCGGCCACTCGCCACTTCTCAGGGCACATTTTGGCTCAGTCCCGCGAGCTATCTGGGCATGTGTCTGTTGCAGTACGGCGCCTATGAGCCGGACATGTGCCGCTTTCTGGCGGAGTCGCTGCGGCTGGGAGATGTGTTCCTGGATATTGGCGCCAATGAAGGCTACCTTTCCGTGCTGGCCTCGAAGCTTGTTGGCGTGCGGGGGCGGGTAATTGCCGTGGAGCCGCAGCGCCGGCTGGCCCCGGTGATCCGGAAGAATCTTGAGTTGAATGGCTGTGAAAACGTAGTTCTGATAGAAGCCCTGCTGGGGGCTCAAGATGGTGAGGGGCTGCTCACATTGAGTCCCGCTAGTAATAACGGAGGTTCCTCGGAGCATCCTGCCGGCCGGCTGAGTTGGCTGATGCGGCGCCAGCGCACGCGGGTCATTACACTGGACACGCTGTTTCGAGAACAGGGCCTGGAGCGCGTGGATGTGGCCAAGGTGGATATCGAAGGCGGCGAATGGGATATGCTGCTGATCGGAAAGCCCCGCATTTTGGCCGAGCGGCGCATTGGGCTGCTGTCGCTCGATGTTCACGAATCCATTCTGCGGAATCGGGGAGTGGATCCCGAGGATCTGCGCCGGTACGTGCGGGCATGCGGCTATCAGCCCGCGACGCTATATAGCTGGGTCTGGGAGGCTCCCGCGCGCCGCGCTGCCGCCTAATGCTTTGATTGAAGCTCGGCTTTTAGTTGCCGGTAGGCGGTTTCTTCGTAATCGATCTTGATCCGTTCGCGGGCTTCGAGGCGCGTATCGCCGGGCCGGGGGCCGGCCTGTTGGAGCGCGCGCCCAAGCAAAAGGGTGGCTTCCGTGTCATTGGGATTCCGTTCCAGGACATTGCGGAAGCTGGCGACTGCCTGGTCGAATTTGCCGGCGCGCCAATAGACGTATCCGAGATTGAAGTGATAATCGGGATCGGTGCTGTCGCCTTCGAGCGCTTTCTGGTAGTTGGCGACGGCGGCGTCGATCTGGTTGCGGCGGGACTGGGCGGCGGCGAGATCGTTGTAGACCTCGTTCAGGGGGAAAACCGCGACGACCGTCTGGAAAGCCTGCTCGGCCGCGGCAAAATCGGCGGTATAGTAGCGGCACAGGCCCAGGCGGAACTGCGCTTCGTAATAGTGGGGATCGGAGCGGTCCACGTGCTCAAGCCATTCGGCGGCGGTGCGGTATTCCTTGTTGGCCCAGGCGGCTTTGCCGAGTTGGAAGCGGGGCTGGGAGTAGTGTTCATCCAGGCGGGCGGCTTTGCCGAAATAGCGGCGGCGTTCTTCGGCATTGGGCGCGAGCAGACCACGGATGTAGCTTTCCACGGCGTCCAGCCGCACCGCCGGCCGGGCATGCAGGAATTCCTGCTCGGGTGGCAGGTGACCGGGATTCAAGCGGGTGAGTGCCTGCCAACTGAGATGGACTTCAAGCGGAACCAGTTCTTCAATGGCGCCGCGTTCGGAGAACTCCATGCCTTCGCTCAGTTTCTTCAAGTCGATGGTGCGGGCGGTGATGCGGAGCGTGCCTTTCGATTGCTCTTTGGGAGTTTCGGAGGGGAATAGCTCGTAATTGCCGAACAGGACGACGTCGGCATCGAGCGTCTGCGCCAGCTTGATGATCGAGGCGTGAGTCAATTCGGCGCCGGGGCGCAGATCGAGGCGGCGGTAGGCTTCCAGGCGATCTTCGCGGTCGAGTACCAACAGGTTGTCGCTCACCAGCGAATCGTGCAACTGTTCGGAGATGCTTTCGCCAATCCAATCCAGGCCCGGAGAGTTGGAGTGGTTGAAAAAAGGCAGAATCAGCAGGGTTTCGGAATGGAGCGCGGCGGCCAGAGAGAGCGCGGCGGCGAGCGCCACGGAGCGAAGGTGCATCTATAACAGTGTAGCTTTGGTGGGGCGAGCCGCGGCCGGCGACAACTCCCGGACGGCTGCGGCTCGGAAAGCCTCGCTACTCGGTGAACACGAGCTTGGTTTTACTGCCTCCGATGTGGATTTCCTGAATGTGCATCTGGCCGCCGCTGTTGAGCAGCACGACCGAGGTCCGGTCGTATTTCCGATCGGCGTCCTCCATCTTTACCGATGCCTCCCCTTCCAGTTTGCCGTTGCGCAGCACGGCTTTAGCGCCATCGATGGCAATAGTGTAATGGCCGGGCTTAAGCTCGGTCGAGCCCAGCATGACGGGCTGAAACAAATCGATTGCGTATGTTTTGGCGCTGGCGAGGGCGAATCCCGCGGCCAGACCGATTCCCAGCAAGATAGAGAGCAGTCTTGTCCTCATCGAATCTCCGTTCTCAGATTTGATTTTGGTTGTTTTGGTTTTCGAGATCTCGGCTAACACCCGTTCATACGAATGAGAGCCGAAAAGGTTCCGGGGAGATGCGATTTTAATTTGTTAAAAAGTTGCGAACCAAGTGGCCGGCGGCGGCGCGAACGCCGGGCTCTTCTCCAAAGCCTTTGAGCCAGACGATACCGCTCTCCTGGCGGAACCAGGTCATCTGGCGCTTGGCATAACGGCGGGTGTTGCGCTGGGTGTAGAAGACGGCTTCTTTCCAATTGAGTTCGCCGCGAAGCATCTGCAGCGCCTGTTTGTAGCCATGCGATTCGAAGGGCTTCGCTTCGGGTGGAAAGCCTAAAGCGAGGATGCGTTCGACTTCCGCGGCCAGGCCGCACTCGAACATGCGGCGGGAGCGCTCGTCAAGACGCGCATAAAGGGCATCGCGATCGGGATCGAGCCCGATCTTCAGAGTGCGGTAGCCGCGCAGAGAGTCGCGGCCGGCGCGGAAGAGATCGCTGGCGCGGCGGCGGGTGAGAAGGCAAATTTCGAGCGCGCGGGTGACTTTGGGCACATCGCGCGGGTGAATGGCGCCGGCGGCGGCGGGATCGAGCCGGCGCAGGATGCGGTGCAGGCTGCCAGGGCGACGGCCCTCGCGCCGGGCCAGGCGCGCGCGTAGGGCCTCGTCGCGTTCGGGTCCTGCGAAGAGGCCATCGAGAAGCGCGCGCAGATAAAAGCCGGTGCCCCCGGCCACGATGGGCAGCTTGCCCCGGCTGGAAATACCGGCGATGGCGGCGCGGGCACGGCGGGCGTATTCGCCGGCGGTAAATACTTCATCGGGATCGGCGATGTCGATAAGATGATGCGGAATGCCGCGGCGCCCGGAAAGTGGAAGCTTGGCGGTGCCCAGGTCGAAGTGCCGGTAGACCTGCAGGGAATCGCAATTGACGATTTCGCCCGCGAACTCTTCGGCGAGCCCGAGCGCCAGCTCACTTTTGCCGGAACCGGTGGGGCCGGCAATCGCAACCAGGGGCAGGGGAGCGACGTCCATCTGTATCGTGCCCGGCAGTTTCGGTGTGTTCGATTCCATTCGCGCGCGAACCGGGCGTTATACAATGAGATCTGTACGGTTCGACCCCGCAGGGCCTGGCCATCCGGACAAAACGACAACCGGTCGAAAGAAAGTAGAAAGCATGACCCGTTCAGTCACCGCGCTTCTCCTCGTTTCCGGGCTTGCGTGCCTGTCGCAGGCACAGACGCCCGCGCCCAATGCCGTCCCCAATCCAGCGAATCCAGCCGCCGATAAGTCCGGCGCCTATTACAACTTTGCCATGGGCCGCTTATACGCGGAACTGGCGGCCGGCGACAACGCCCGGAACGACTACGTGGCCAAGGCCATTGAGCATTATCAGGAAGCGCTGAAAGACGATCCCTCCTCCGACGTGGTGTTGGAGGAGTTGACCGACGTTTATATCCAGACGGGGCGGCTGCGCGACGCGGTGAACGAAGCCCAGGACCTGCTGGCAAAAAATCCCGATAATCTGGGCGCCCGCCGCATGCTGGGCCGCATCTATACGCGCATGATTGGCGACGCGCAGCAGGGGCGCGTGAATCAGGACATGCTGCAGCGGGCCACCGAGCAATACGAGAAGATCACGCAGAAGGACCCGAAGGACGCGGAGAGCTGGGTGATGCTGGGAAGGCTGTACGGTTTTTCCCAGAAATCGGTGGATTCCGAAAAGGCGTACAACAACGCGCTCAAAGCAGAGCCGGACAACGAGGATGCGCTCATGGGGCTGGCACAGCTTTACGCGAACCTGGGCGATACGCAGCGGGCCATCGAAAAACTGAAGGCCGCAACCGAAAAGAATCCCAGCGAGAATACCTTGCTGGCTCTAGCGAGCGCCTACGAGAACCAGCACGACTACAAGAACGCCGCGGCGGTGCTGGAGCGCGCGGTAGACCAGGCTCCCGACAGCCGCCGGCTCCGCCGTGAACTGGCCGACGCGCTGTTCTTTTCGAATCAGTGGGACAAGGCTTTGGAAGCCTATGCCGATCTGGCAAAGGATAATCCGCGCGATGCCACCTTCCCGCTGCGCATGAGCGAAATTTACCGCGCCAAGCGCGATTATGCCAAGGCCCAGGAAGCGCTGAATAAAGCCAAGGAAATCGAGCCGGACGATATCGAAGTGCTGTACGACGGCGAAGTGAAGCTACTGGCGGCGGAGGGGAAAACCGATCAGGCGATTACGGCTCTGAACGATCTGCTGCAAAAGACGGTCCGCCGCAACTATAACCCGCAGGATGCGGCCACTCGGGCGATGCTGCTCGAGGAATTGGGCGCGCTCCAGCGCGATGCCGGCCAATATCCCCAGGCAATCGACGCCTTCCGGCAAATCGGTTCGTTGAACGGGCAGGGCGGGGCGCGAGTATCGGTCGAAATCGTCGAGACCTATCGCGAGGCCAAGGATCTGGATTCGGCGCAGAAGGAAGCCGACCTCGCGCTGAAAAAATTCCCCAACGAGCGCATGGTGGTGTTGGAGCATGCGCAGGTGTTGTCCGATCGCGGCAAGGCGGATGAAGCAATTTCCGAAGTGCGCGGCCTGCTAAAGGGGGACCGCGACCGCGATACCCTGATCGCGCTGGCGCGTCTGTACGAGACCGGGAAGAAATATAACGAAGAAGCCAAGACTCTCGACGAAGCCGACAAGCTTTCCACCGACCCGGCCGACAAGGAAAATATCGAGTTCCTGCGCGGCGCCATGTACGAGCGGGAAAAGAAATACGACCTTTCCGAAGCGGCATTCCGCAAAGTGCTGGCCATGAATCCGGATAACGCCGAGGCGCTGAATTACCTGGGATACATGCTGGCCAACCGCGGGCTAAAGCTGGAAGAAGCCGGCAAGATGATTCAGCGGGCGCTCGAATTGGAACCCGATAACGGCGCGTTCCTGGACAGCCTCGGCTGGGTGTACTACCAGCAGGGAAAATACACGGAAGCGGAAGCTCCGCTGCTGCGGGCAATCCAGAAAATCGGCACCGACCCCACGGTGCACGACCATCTGGGCGACGTCTATCTGAAGATGGGCAAGACGAACGAAGCGATCAGCCAGTGGCAGACCTCGCTGCAGCGCTACCAAGCTGGCCTGCCTTCGGACAACGACCCGGAAGACGTGGCCAAGATCACCCGCAAGCTGGAGACTGCGCGCGTGCGCCTGGCCAAAGAAACTCGGCAGACTAAGTAGAGCCGCGCCTCTACAGTCGCAATCCGCAAACGGAAACGGTTGCCGGCGCGCTTAGCCGGCGGCCGCTACACTGTCTGCCATGCCCTCACGCGATTTTTCGGCCCGCCGGCAGGCATTTCGAAAACTGCGCGAAAACGGCTGCTTCGTGATTCCCAATCCCTGGGACATTGGCACGGCGCACTATCTGCGGCATCTCGGCTTCCCGGCGGCGCCTCGAAGTTTACGCGGCGCATTAATGTAGGCTCGGCGCTGGCCCGCGCGGCGTGGACCGGTTTTATCAAGGCGGCTCGCGCCATCGCGGCGGAAGGGAGTTTCGCGGCCTTTGAGGGCATGACTTCGTTCGCGGAGATCAACGGCTTTTTCGGCCGGGATGCGGGGTTCCGCGGCTAGACTGGTGAACTGTGCACGCCCTATTGCGCGGCTTGAATCCACAGCGGTTTATCCAGGCGGAAGGTGAGCACGGTTTCCACGGGAACCTTGATGCTGCCTCTGGTGAGGATCTGCGCCAAAGCGCCGGCGCCGGCGCCGGAACCTGCGCCGATGGCAGCGCCCTTGCCGCCGCCGGCAATCGCTCCAACGATGGCCCCGAACGCGGCGCCGCCGCCGCCGAATTCGGCAGTGCGCTTATTGGCGCCCACACCGGCGTTGCCGCGCTTTTCGATGGGAGCGGTACTCACGCTATACAAGCGCCCATCGACGGAAACCGAAGCCAGATCGAGCACCAGGTCGGAAGCGCCTCGGAAATGGCCGCCTTTCGAAACCGAGCGGATGACGATCCGGGCGTTTGATCCGCGTGGGATGACGACACGCCCGTCGGAATCGCTCACGTCGCGGGTGATATCGGCGGCGAAGGTCTGCCCTTCGACGGCCTTGGAGGAATCGATCGTCTCTTCGGTCCGGACGGAGACTTCCCGTCCTGCCGGCACTTCGTGGCGAGTGCTGGTGACTGCCGCTTCCGTAGGGTGGTTCTCCGCCGGTGGCGGCGCTACCGGTTCAGTGGCGGCGGGCGCGGGAACGGTAGCAGGCGGCGCGGTTGGGGCAGCGGCCGTTTGTTGTGGAGGCGGCGCGGGGCTAGCAGGCGAACCCGGAGCAGCGGCCGCATCGTCATACTGAATGGACCGTACCTGGGCCATGGGGATGGTGCGCGTGATCTTATCATCGCCGGCGATCTGAATTTCGCCGGTTGAGCTGGAAAGCACGGTGCCGCTGACGTTGGTTCCATCCCGCAGCAGCAGGGTGGCGTGCTGGCCACCCGAAGAGCTCTTCGAGCAGGAAACCAGAAACACGCCCGAAGCGGCTGCCAGAAGCGCGGCGGCGAGTATGGCGGCGAGTTTCATATTCCCCATTTTAGGCGCGGCCGGCGTTTTCGGAAACCGAACGAAATCAGTTAGCATAAAAAACATGTCCGCTGCTACCATCACCACGACCCGTGATCCTTCCGTCCCATTGAGCGAGAATAAGCACCTGCTGCGATGGGTCGAGAAAATGGCCGAATTGACGCGGCCCGAGCGGATTTACTGGGTCGATGGTTCCCAACAGGAATACGATCAACTCTGCGCCGAACTGGTCGAGGCCGGCACCTTTATCAAACTGAACCAGGACCTTTGGCCCGGATGCTATTACGCCCGCTCCGATCCGAGCGACGTGGCCCGGGTGGAGGACCGCACCTTCATTTGCTCGCTTTCGAAAGAAAACGCGGGCCCCACCAATAACTGGGAAAATCCGTATGAGATGCGCCGCAAGCTGAAAGAGCTTTTCAACGGCTCGATGCGCGGGCGCACCATGTACGTGCTGGCGTTCAGCATGGGACCGATCGGCTCGCCGATGTCGCAGCTCGGGGTGCAACTTACCGACTCGCCGTACGTGGTGGTGAGCATGCGGATTATGGCGCGCATTGGGCTGCGGGTGATTGAGGAGATCGATAAAGACGAAAAGCGCGTGGTTCCGTGCCTGCACAGCGTGGGTGCGCCGCTCGCGCCCGGGCAAAAGGATGTGCCTTGGCCGTGCAACAAAGAGAAGTACATCGTGCACTTCCCCGAGACGCGGGAAATCTGGTCCTACGGCTCCGGATACGGCGGCAATGCGCTGCTGGGAAAGAAGTGCTTTGCGCTGCGGATCGCATCGAACATCGCCCGTGACGAGGGCTGGATGGCGGAGCACATGCTGATTCTAGGCGTGGAGGATCCCAACGGGCAGAAAACTTACGTGACGGGCGCGTTTCCCAGCGCCTGCGGGAAGACGAATTTCTCGATGCTGGTCCCGCCGGCCGCGTTTGCAGGCTGGAAAGTGTGGACGGTGGGCGACGATATCGCCTGGATTAAGCCGGACGCGAATGGACGGCTGCGGGCGATCAACCCGGAAGCCGGATTTTTCGGAGTGGCGCCGGGGACGTCGATGAAGACCAACCCGAACGCCATGGCCACGCTGCGGCGCAACAGCATTTTCACCAACGTGGCGCTCACGCCGGATGGCGGCGTGTGGTGGGAGGGAATGACGGACGAGCCGCCGGCCGAATGTCTGGATTGGCAGGGCAACCGCTGGACCCCGCAGATCGCGAAAGAAACCGGGGCCAAAGCGGCCCATCCGAATTCGCGTTTCACTGCGCCGGCCGCGCAATGCCCGACGATCGATCCGGCCTGGGAAGATCCGGAAGGCGTGCCGATCAGCGCGTTTATCTTCGGCGGCCGCCGGGCCTCCACCATTCCCCTGGTTTACCAGGCATTCAACTGGAGCGCCGGAGTCTACGTAGGCGCCACCATGGCCTCGGAAATGACTGCGGCAGCCGTGGGCGGTTTGGGACAGGTGCGCCGCGATCCCATGGCCATGCTGCCTTTCTGCGGCTATCACATGGGCGATTATTTCCGCCACTGGCTCAATATGCAGAAGGGTCTCAGCGAGACGCCTCGAATTTTCCATGTGAACTGGTTCCGCAAAGATGCGCAGGGCAAATTCCTGTGGCCGGGCTATGGCGAGAACATGCGCATTCTGAAGTGGATCGTCGATCGGGCGCACGGCCGCGCACTGGCCACGGAGACGCCGATTGGCTGGATGCCCAGTTACGAGCATATCGACTGGACGGGCCTGGAATCGTTTCCCAAAGCGACTTTCGCGGAGTTGCAGGCCTTCGATCGCGGGGCGTGGCACAACGAAGTGTTGCAACACGAAGAGCTGTTCATGAAACTACATAGCCATTTGCCCCCGCAGATGGTTTATGAGCGGGAACTGCTGATTTACCGTTTGTGACAGGGTGGCAGGGCTTTCGCCGGCTTTGAAATATCCGGCCGGGCAGGTCATTGGAAAATCCGCCCGGCCTCTGTGCCTCTGGCCCGGAAGGGCGGCGCAAGGCCCTCTCTCGCCAAAATCCTTAAAATGGCTAACAAGAGCTAATAGTAGGGCTTGGAGCTTGACAGGGATTCGGTGTAGCATACTAGCAAGTCGGGCTTGCATAATTTTGCGGCAACGAAAGGATGGAGACAATGAAAAATTGGTTCTGCGGTTTGGCTATCTCGTTGGGCATAGCGGCTGTACCGGCCCTGGCCCATCACTCATTCGCGGCGGAGTATGACAGCGCAAAGCCGATCACGTTGACAGGGACGGTAACCAAGGTCGAGTGGATGAACCCCCATGCGCGGTTCTACATCGACGTGAAGGATCAATCGGGCAAGGTGACGAATTGGGAACTGGAACTCGGCAGCCCCAACGGCCTGATGCGCCGCGGTTGGACCCGCAATTCCCTGAAGGAAGGGGATATCGTAACGGTTAACGGTTCTCTGGCGAAAGATGGCTCCAATCTGGCCAATGCCCGCACGGTAAAACTGGCCGATGGGCGGCAAGTCTTTGCCGGGTCCGCCTCGGAAACGGGCGACGAGAAGGCTGGTAACTAAGTTCCCGATTGTCGAATTCAGCCGGTCTTCAGGCCGCCGTGCCTGGGGGCTGGCTATGGGGCCGGAAGGCTCCAGGCAAGCTGGCGCGCAATAGTGCCGGCCTGCGGTTTGCCGTAGCTGTGTGCCTGTCCGGAGCGGAACAGGCGCTACGGCTGGGTATTGGAGGAGGTAGCAAATGACGTTTCGGTCGAGGCCGCTGCTGGTTGCGGCCGGTGCATTGTCGGCCTCGTTGCTGATTGGCACGGTTCTCGTTGAGCGCGTTGAGGCGCAGCAGGCAGTCCCTGCCAAGGGAAAGTCGGCAGGGGAGGTCTTTCATAATGTGACCACCGCTTCCTTGAAGGGGTTGACGGTGGACGACTTTTTATCCGCCATGGGCGTGATTTCCGCGGATCTGGGGCTGGATTGCGCGGATTGCCATCCGGGCGCCGGTTCGGACAAGGTGGACTGGGTGATCGATCCGCCGCGCAAGAAAATGGCGCGGCAGATGATCGATATGCTGGCAGCCATCAACAAAACCAATTTCAAGGGCGTCCAGGAGGTAACCTGCTTCACCTGCCATCATGGAAAATTGCGGCCTACGACTACGATCCAGTTGGACAAGCTCTACGGACCTCCCAACGACGAACAGGACGACATCGTGACGCCGGTAGCTGACGGGCCGAGCGCCGATCAGATTATAGATAAGTACCTGACCGCTCTGGGCGGCGCGCAGAAACTGGCCGGCTTGAAAAGCTGGGTGGCTACGGGCTCGAGCATTGGGTACGGCGGGCTCGGCGGCGGCGGCTCCTTCCATATTTACGCGCAGGCGCCCGACCACCGCACCGTGGATATCCAGTTTAAGGAGCATCCGGAGCGGGGCGATAGCACCTGGAAGTACAACGGTAAAGCCGGCTGGGTGAAATCACCGCGTGGCCTGCTGAACAGTTACGATCTTACCGGCGCCGAGTTGAATGGCCAGCGGTTGGATGCGCTGCTGGCGTTCCCGGCCCAGATCAAGACCGCACTGACCAACCTGCGCGTGGGCGTCGGTGACGATATCGGCGACCACTCGGTGGATGTTGTGCAGGGCCGCAGCGCGAATGGCGAACTCGCCACGCTTTCTTTTGATCGCAAGACCGGCTTGCTGGTGCGGATGGTGCGCTACGGGCAATCGCCGGTAGGCCGCGTGCCGGTGCAATACGATTACGACGATTACCGCGAAGTGAATGGGATCAAGTTCCCGTTCAAGTACACCTTCTCCTGGCTGGATGGCCGGCAGGCATTTCAGATCGACCAGGTGCAAGTAAATGTTCCGATAGAAGCCGCAGTATTTAACAAACCGTAGCTGCCACTTCCTCCTTGGGGCGGGCCACCCGGTCCGCCCCGTTACTTCCTCTAGATTTCCCTTGGGCGGACGCCGGCTCAGGACGCGACTCGTTTTCTTAATAGATCCGGTCCGCCGCCACCAGCCACGCCGCCGCCGGTAATTTTACTCCTTCTCCCTCGAAACGTGCGGCTCGAGAACGCGCCGGATGGAATCCATGGCGCGGGAGCGAATTTCCTCGGGCTGGCCTTCGAGCAACCGCCGGGCCGGGCCCGTCTGCGCGGAATGCCGGACCGCATCCTCGAGCCCGCCGCCGGCCGCAAGGTCCATTGGGATATCGAGCGGAGTAAACGATGGCGCGGCAAACCCGGCCGCCGTCAGAATGCGCCCGACCCGGTCCCGATCCGCAAACGAAAACGGTCCCGGCTCGGAGCCAGCGCGCGATCCAGCCGTTCGTTTTCGCGAACCCGTCGCCGTCGCCATTCCAGAGGGCGTGCTGTTCTTGATTAAATGCGTGTACGGGTGTCATCAGTGTGGAACCGTGCGAAAAATAATATCCCATAGCGGCGAAGTGACGCCGTAGTTAACGCGATCGCTCGCGAAATGATGATAGTAGTGATGCTTGCGCAAAGCACGGAGCAGCCGGCCCCCGCGCTTACCGCTGTGAACGCGCAGGTGAATCCATTCGTAGAGCAAATAGCCGGTTACGATTCCGCAGACGATGGAAATGGCTGCTCTCCAGGAGCCGCCGATCAGCCATGAGATGCCAAACGAAATGCAGGCACCCGGAAGCGAAAGCCGAAGCGGCGCCACAATGTATTTCACGTCGCTGGGATTTGCATGGTGCTCGGTATGCGGGGCGAATCCATGAAAGGCCAGGCGATGCATAAAATATTCGATCAGGGTCCACAGCAGGAGTCCCGCCCCGAATTCGACCGCCAGCCCCACGCCTTCATTGTAAAGGGCAGTATAGTGAGAGAACCATGCCGAAGCTGCCGTTCACTCTGGCCTGTTGGGATTACGATCGCACGCGCGCGCTCGCGGAAGGGCGCGTTCCGGTGGATGGCATCGAATTGAACTATTTGAATCTTCCCGTGGAGGAGACGTTCTTCCGCATGCTGCGGCATCGGGAGTTCGATGCCGCCGAGCTGTCGCTCTCCTCTTACACGGTTTCCCTGTTCCGCGACGATCGCCCGTTTATCGCGATTCCGGTGTTCCCCTCGCGCTTCTTCCGCCACTCCTGCATTTACGTGAACGCCGCGAGCGGCATTCGCGAACCGAAAGACCTCATCGGCAAGCGCGTGGGCGTTCCGGAGTATCAGATGACCGCGGCGGTATGGATTCGCGGAATTCTGAGCGATGAATACGGCGTGCCCGTAGATGGCGTTACCTACTTCACCGGCGGCGAAGAAGAGCCGGGCAGGCCGGAGAAACTGGCGCTCTCGCTGCCGCCCGGGATTCGCGTCGAGCCCATTGGCGAAACGCAAACGCTTTCCCGCATGATCGAGACCGGCGAAATCGACGCGCTCTACACGGCTCGCATGCCCTCCACTTACGGCGATGGCCGTGGCCGGGTGCGCCGGTTGTTCGAAAACTACGGCGCCGTTGAGCGCGACTATTACCAGCGCACGCGCATGTTCCCCATCATGCACACGGTGGCCATTCGCCGCGATGTATATGAGCGTAATCGCTGGGTGGCGCAGTGCCTTTACAAAGCGTTCGTGGAAGCCCAGCGGGAGGTTTACCGCGCGCTCGCGGATACGGCGGCGCTCAAGTTCATGCTGCCGTGGCTGCACGAACATGTTTCGGAAACCGAACAGATAATGGGCAAGGATTTCTGGTCCTATGGTCTTGCGCCGAACGAACCGGTGCTCGCCACATTTTTGCGGTATCACTTCGAGCAGGGCCTGTCAAAGCGGCAATTGGCGCCGCGCGATCTGTTTGCGCCCGAAACTTTCGAGTCGTTCAAAATATGACCGTACGCTGGTGGGCGCCCAGGCGTGAAGATTTCAGGGGTGATGTGGATGCCACGATCGCCAACATAGGCTTCAACCTGGCGCAACTGATTATTCCTGTATTTCTGCTCGCGCCCGTGGGGATTTCGCGGGAGTTCAGCGTTTCGCGCCTGCTGCCCGGATATGCTTTGGGCTTCCTGGTTGGTTCGCTCGGTTATCTGTGGCTCGGCATGCGCCTGGCGCGGCGCGAGGGGCGCAGCGATGTCACCGCGCAAATCTACGGCAACAACGTGCCGGCGATCCTTGCCTACACGCTTTCGATCATGCTGCCCGTCTACCTGGAATCGCATGATGCCGAACAGGCCTGGGCCGCCGGTGCGGCGGCTGTATTGTGGACGGGACTGATCAAACTCGCGGCCGCGCCTTTCGCGCGGGCGATTCGCCGGTTCATACCCGTGCCCGCGTCCATGACGGTGTTCGGCGCGGCCATGTACAGTTATCTCGCGCTGGTGTTGTTGCAGCGCATTTTCGACCAGCCGCTGGTGGGCATCATCGCCCTGGCCATCGTAATTGTGGGGGTGCTGGCGCGTGCGCCCATCTCGCCCTGGAAACTGCCGCCGTTTCTAGTGGCGTGGATTGTGCCGCTCGCGGCCGGAGTGGCGGTGGGCTACGTGCATCCGGCGTGGCAGGGCATCGCTCCCGCGCTTCCATTCGTGGCGCCGGCAGGTTTTGCGGGCGCTCTCCTCCGCGCACTACCTTATATGTCCGTGATCGCGCCCATGGCGATCTACCAGGTGCTGCAGGATATTTCCGCCGTCGAAGGCGGGGCGGCGGCGGGCGACGATTATGACGCGCGCGCGGTGGTTGCCTGGGATGGCGTTGGCACGCTGGTGTGCGGCCTCGCCGGCAGCGCGGTCTGCCCGGTGGTTTACGCCATGCACCCTTCCTACAAGGCCATGGGCGCGCGCCTCAGCTTTGCTCTCTGGACTCCGCTGGCGGTGCTTGCAATCGTTATGGCCGGCCTCACCATGTTCACCGCGCAATTATTTCCCTGGTCGATTCTGGCAGCGATGGTGGCTTATGTTTCGGTGGGCGTCGGCATGGCTACGCTGAATCGGGTGGAGCGAAAATATCACGCGGCCGTGTTGCTTGGGTTCCTGCTCCCCGCCGGGGCGGTGGTGGCTTCGGCTATCCACTCGTCCCTGCCTGCGCTTCGCCTTTCCGCGGCGGATATCCGCGTGCAAACCGCGCTCAATAACTCCATTTACTGGGCCTCCGTCGAAGGCCTGGGCAACGGCTTTCTGTTTCTGGTTCTGGTGGTCGCCGCCATCGTCACCGAAGCCATAGACCGTAATTTCCACCGCGCCGCCCTATGGTGCGCCATTGCCGCGGTTTTCTCCTGGTTCGGGCTGATGCATTCCTCCGTAGTCCGCTGGGGCGCGCAGCCGATGTATGTCGCAGGCTGGGCCGCCGCCGGAGCCGTTCTGTTTTCCGCGCGCTGGTGGGCGGGCGCGCCGGTCGCGGTGAAGGAAACGCCGCGGGCTACGCGCCAACGCGTACCATGAGTCTCGTGGGCGCGACTACGCTTTTGGCCCTGGAACGGTTCGAGGGTCTAAAGCTAGGCGCCCGCGCCCACCGGTTCGCCCGCGCCATAATGCGAGGCTACATAGTCATTCAGGATTTGAATAAATTCCGCTACGATGTGATTGCCCTTGAGAGTAACCAGCAGCCTTCCATCCACATACACGGGCGCTTTCGGTTCTTCGAAGGTGCCGGGCAGGGAAATGCCGATATTGGAGTGCTTCGATTCTCCGGGGCCGTTCACGACGCAGCCCATCACGGCTACTTTCATGCTCTCCACGCCGGGATAGGCTTCCTTCCATAGAGGCATCTGTTTGCGCAGATAAGTCTGGATCTCGTCCGCCATTTCCTGGAAAAAGGTGCTGGTAGTGCGGCCGCAGCCGGGGCAGGCCGTCACTTGCGGCGTGAAGCTGCGAATCCCCAGCGATTGCAGGATTTGCTGCGAGACAGTGACTTCCTCCGTGCGGTCGCCATTCGGGGCGGGAGTGAGTGAAGTGCGAATGGTGTCGCCGATTCCCTCGAGCAGCAGCGGCGCCAGCGCAGCCGTGGTAGCTACGATGCCTTTGCTGCCCAGTCCGGCCTCCGTGAGTCCCAGGTGCAGCGGGTAATCGCACGAGGCCGCCAGAGAGCGGTAGACGTCAATCAGATCCTGCACTCCGCTGACTTTAGCGCTGAGAATGATTTTATTGCGGGCGAGCCCGTACGATTCCGCGGCGCGCGCCGATTCCACCGCGCTCACGACAATGGCATCCAGAGTAACGTCGCGCGCGTCTTTGGGTTCCGGCCGGCGCGAGTTTTCGTCCATCATGCGCGTGAGCAGAGCCTGGTCGAGCGACCCCCAATTGACGCCGATGCGCACCGGCTTATCGTTCTCGATCGCCACTTCGATCATGGTGCGGAAGTTGTCGTCGGTTTTGCGGCCGATGTTCACATTGCCCGGATTGATGCGGTACTTGGCGAGGGCGCGCGCGCACTCCGGATATTTTTTCAGCAGAATGTGCCCGTTATAGTGGAAATCGCCGATGATCGGCACGCGCACACCGAACTTGTCCAGCGTGTCCACAATTTTGGGGACGGCGGCGGCGGCCTGCTCCGTGTTCACCGTCACGCGCACCAGTTCGGAACCGGCGCGCGCCAGCGCCATGGCCTGGTTCACGGTGGAGGGCACATCGGCGGTATCGGTATTCGTCATCGACTGCACCACGATCGGGTGCGAGCCGCCCATTTTGACACCACCCACTTCCGCCACCACAGCCTTCCGGCGCTCAATTACTGGCATGATTTCCTCCGCGGGAAGCTTAAATTTTAGCATTGGGCTACCCGTGCCTTCCCGAGTACACTGGTGAGCTTGAGGACGACTTTTTTTCTGGCGCATGCCGCCGCGGACCATGAATTTGCCCTGGAATTCGCTGAATTTCTGGAAACCGGGTGCGAAGCGGCCTGCTACGTAGAGGAAGGCATGCTGCCGGCGGGCGGCGATTTCCTTCGCAAAGCAGAGGAGGGCCTGGCGGCCGATGTTTTGATGCTCTTACTGAGCCCGGATGCGTGGCCGGTGCGCCGGCCGCGGCCGGAGTGGGAGCCCTTGCTCGACCGGCAGGCCCGCGAGGCTAACGTGAAGGTTGCGGCGTTTCTGCTCGAAGAGTGTCCCTTTCCCGAAATCTTGCGGAGGCGCGATTTCTTCGATGGCGCGCACGACCGGCTGCGGGCCATGCGCCTGGCCAAGCGCTGGTATTGGCAGAAGCGGCGGGCGTCGGGGGCGGCATTGAACACCGTGTTCTCGCGGGACCTGGAACCGCTCTACCGGGAGATTGCCGACCGCGCCGGAGTGTGGCGGGCGAGCGGCGAAACGGCTGTCCGCTTCGCGCGCGAAGCTGCCGAGGAATTCGAAGCCGTGCTGTGGGTCCCGGCGCGCGGACGCACCCTGGCGCAGGTCTCGGGCCACTTGGGAGCGCAGCTTGAGGTCACGCTGGAGGGCCCGGCCGAACAGAACTGCGATCGCATCCGCCATCTGCTCGCCGCGCGCCGCTGCCTGCTGGTGCTGGATGCGCCCACTGCCGGCCACGAAACGGCGCTGGTGCCTGGAGGCCGCACCTCTACCTTGATCACCGAAGACCCGGTCACCCTCACACCGCTCCCCGAAACTTTCGAATACGCCCGCGAGTTAATTGCGGCGCGGCGGAACGCCGAAGCTTACGAACTGCTCCACCGCCTCCTGGATGCGGAAATCGCGCCCGAAGCGTGCGCGCGCGAACTGACGTGGATCTGCGAACAGTGGGGCCGCGTGGGCGAAGCCAACGCCCTCCGGTTCTACTACGGGGCGGAGCGGCCGACCCAGTTGGTGCTCTTCTGACCGCGTACTACGCGAAACTCCTCACCGCCGAAGCTTCGTCGTCGTGCACGTCGAACACCGTGTACAGCTTCGTGATCTGCAGCAGATCTTTGACGCGCTTGTTGAGATTCAGTAGCTTCAACTGCCCGCCGCTGTTGGCCACGGTAGTGAATCCCGAAACGAGCTCCCCAATACCCGAGCTATCGATGTAGGAAACCTCGCCCAAATTCAGCAGAATTTTCTTCTGGTTCTTCGAGACCATGTCCCGCAAGGTGTCGCGCAGCGCGCTCGAACCTTCACCCAGCGTGATGCGCCCGGCCACGTCCACCACGCTGACATCGCCTACCTGCCGGGTCGATAACTTTACGCTCACTCAAATGCCTCCCTAACTGGAACTGTTCGAAACTTACCTGGCCTTGTACTTGGTGAGGATCAGTTCGGTGCCGCCGGGCTTCAGGCGGCGAAATGCCAATTCGTCCATGAAGGAGCGAATCAAAAAGATGCCCCGGCCGCAGGACCGCAGCAGATTTTCGGGCGCAAGCGGGTCCGGCAGATGCTCGAAATCGAAACCTTCACCTTCGTCCGCCACGCGCACGGTCAGCCTTTCGCCAGTCTCAGTCACCGAAAACCGAACCTTCTTTCTTTCGTTATACCGGTTGCCGTGAACCACCGCGTTCACCATGGCTTCCCGCACCGCCAGCCCGATTTTCATCAAGTCGTCTTCGTCGAACCCCGCCAGTTGCGCTATTGCCGAGACCAATTCTTCCGCGTGGTCGACGCTCGCCAGGGTGGACTCGAGGAGGCGTTCCACCGCCTCCGATTCGTGCCGCCCTGAATGTGGCATAGTTGACGGGGGTCCGCTCCCGGTTTGTAAACAAGTCGAATGGACAGAATAAATTACCGTTCGGGGAAAGTCAAATGCCAAACACGGGAAAAAGCTCGCAATCCTGCCGCTCACGCCCCGCGCCAATCCGCTTGATTCGCCGTAAGCCTTTGCTTCAGGGGATTTTGCCTGAACCGCGGGCGGGTACTTCGAGTGGCGCCCGGCGGCTTTCACGTTATTATTGGTGTAATGCGGGAATCGACGCTAGCCCCGCCTGCCGGATTCTCGTCAACCTTTCCGCCCAAGCTGGCTGCCCTGGAATCCGCTCTGGGAACCGCGCTGCGCGGCAAACCCGAAGTAGTCCGGCTCTCGATTGTGTGTCTGCTCGCGCGTGGACACTTGCTGATTGAGGACGTTCCGGGCGTCGGAAAGACCACTCTGGCGCAGGCCCTGGCGCGCTCGGTATCCTGCCGTTTCCACCGCCTGCAATTTACCAGCGACATGCTGCCTAGCGATGTGCTCGGCGTTACCGTTTATAACGCTCACTCGGAGGCGTTCGAATTCAAGCCCGGCCCCATCTTCAGCAATTTTCTTCTGGCGGACGAAATCAATCGCACCACGCCCAAAACCCAATCGGCGCTGCTCGAAGCCATGAATGAAAGCCAGGTCACCATCGACGGCCACTCCTACCCCCTGGCGCGCCCGTTCATGGTGATCGCCACCCAGAATCCAGTGGAACATCACGGCACCTATCCATTGCCGGAATCGCAGCTCGATCGCTTCCTGATGCGATTGCGTGTGGGTTACCCGGATCCGGCCAGCGAGCGCCGCATTCTACGCGACGCCGATCGCGGCCTTCCGCAACCCACAGTAGCTGTGCTTTCTCCGGAGGACGTGATCGAGCTGCAGGAAAGCGTGCATCGCGTTCACGTGGAGGAATCGCTGGTCGATTACATGCTGGCCATTGTGGAGAAAACCCGCCATCACGATTCGCTGGTGCTGGGCGTCAGCCCTCGGGGCGCGCAGGCTCTGTTTCGCGCCGTGCAGGCCCTGGCGCTGGTGGAAGGGCGCGATTTCGCCATTCCGGACGATGCCAAGCGGCTGGCCGTGCCCGTGTTCGCGCACCGCCTGGTGGTCAACGCGCGCACCACGCTGGTCCCCCGCCGCGCCGATACCGCCGAGCGCGTCATCGAAGAAATTCTCACCCAGGTGGATGTGCCTTTGTAGAGCGTCGGGAATCAGGAGACAGGAGTCAAAAGCAGAAGAGGGTGTTATTCTGACTCCTGTCTCCTGACTCCTTCTTGATCTCGTCATGAAAACCGCAATCATTGGCTTGCCCATGGTCGGCAAGACGTCGCTCTTTACTATTCTCACCGGCGTGCATCACGAAACCCGTGTGGGCGCGACCGCCGCGCGCACCGGCGTTGCCAAAGTCCCCGATCCGCGCCTCGACGCCCTGGCCCGCCTCTACCAGCCGCCCAAGGTGACGCATGCCACCGTGGAGTACGTGGACATGCCCGCCATCTCGAAAGAGAACCTGCGCGAGCCGAGCTATGTGGCCAGCTTGCGCGTCGTCGACGCTTTCGCGCAGGTGCTGCGCCTCTTTGAAGACGAGACCATACCGCACGAAAAAGGCACGCTCGATCCCGCGCGCGATCTGGAAGATGTCGAGACGGAACTGATTCTGAGCGACCTGGTAGTGGTGGAAAAGCGCCTCGAACGCCTGGAGAAAGACCGCAAGAAAGTGAAGAGCGCCGATCTTGATCACGAATTCGCCTTGCTCGAAAAGTGCAAGGCCGTGCTCGAGCAAAACCGGCCGTTGCGGCAATTGGAACTCGACGCGGAACAGGAAAAACGCATTCGCGGTTTTCAATTCCTCTCTCAAAAACCCATGCTCTACGTGCTCAATCTCGGCGAACAGGATGCCCCGCGGCTGCACGAACGCGAGCGCGAATTCGGCGAAGGGCTGGTGGCCGGGCGGAAACATACGGCCGTCACCGCGGTGTGCGGCAAGATCGAAGCCGAATTAGCCGAGCTGCCGGCGGCCGAGCAGCGTGACTACCTGGCCAGCTACGGCCTGGCGGAATCGGGCCTGGAACGGCTCGTTTCCGCTACGTATTCGCTCCTGGGCCTCATGAGTTTTCTCACCGCCGGAGAGGACGAAGTGCGCGCCTGGACGATTCCGCGGCACTCGACTGCCGTCAAAGCTTCCGGCGCGATCCATTCCGATTTCGAAAAGAAATTCATCCGCGCGGAAGTGGTGAACTGGAAAAACCTGGTGGATCTGGGCGGCTATCCCGGCGTGCGGGAAAAAGGGCTGCTGCGCCTGGAAGGGAAAGACTACATTGTCAAAGATGGCGATGTCCTGGTGATCCGCCACGGCTGAAATACCGTCCGCCGCTACATTTTTTCCGCAAAATGCTTTGAGAATCCCAGTCGCCGCCGGCCACTACGACTTCGGAGGTACTGCCCCAGGCAAGCTGCATTGCGGGTAATTTTGCAATCGACCACCCCTGGGGTGGGAAAGAGAATCGCGGTGAGCATCCGGTCCTTTTTTAGTTTCCTCTCCTCTGACCTGGCGGTCGACCTGGGTACCGCGAACACTTTGATGTTCGCCAAGGGGAAGGGTATCGTGGTCAATGAACCCTCGATTATTGCCCTGAGCAACCATTCCGGCGAGATCGCCGCGGTGGGAAACCAGGCCAAAGAAATGGTTGGCCGCACGCCTTCGGAATTGAGCACGGTGCGGCCATTACGGGATGGGGTGATCGCGGATTGCGGTATGACCGAGCACCTGCTGGCCCACTTTATTCATAAGGTCCACCGGCGCAGCCGGTTCGTCTATCCGCGCGTAATTGTGGGGATTCCCAGCGAAACCACGCAGGTCGAACGCAGGGCGGTGGTGGACGCCGCGATTCGTGCGCAGGCGCGTGAGGTGCACCTGGTCCCCCAGCCCGTGGTGGCGGCGATGGGCGCCGGCCTGCCGGTCACGGATCCGAGCGGCAATCTGGTGCTGGATATCGGCGGCGGTACCACGGATGTGGCAGTAATCTCCTTAGGCGGCATCGTGTTCGCCCGCTCCCTGCGGGTTGCGGGGGATGCCATGGACAGCGCGATCGCGGATTACGTCAAGCACAAATTCAACCTGCTTTTGGGCGAGCACACGGCCGAAGCGGCCAAAATCGCCATTGGCTCGGCCGCCCCGCTGGGCAACACCCTTTCCATGGAACTCAAGGGGCGCTGCCTGGAGCGTGGCCTGCCGAAGAGCGTAACGGTGAGCGATGGGGAAATCCGTGAAGCCCTGGACGGTTGCTTGACCGCCATTGTCAACCTGGTGCGCATGGCGCTCGAACGAACCCCGCCCGAGCTTTGCGCCGATATCGCCGATCACGGCATCGTCGTCACCGGCGGCTGCGCGCTGCTGCGCAACCTGGATACACGTCTGCGGCAGGATACCGGTGTGCCGGTCACCATCGCGGAGGATCCGCTGACCTGTGTCATCGAAGGCACCGGGCGGCTGCTCTCGGATCCGAACCTCTTGCGCCGTTTGTCGATGAACTGATTTGCGGGGCAAGACATTCACACTCCCCTCGCATCCGGGGGGAAGGGAAAAGCGGGCGTTTGGGAACCGGGCAATCAGCGTGCTGGACTACACCCCGAAAATACCGATCAACCCGATCAAAATCAGGTAGATGGCAACGACGTAATTCAAAACCCGGGGCACCAGCAGGATCAGGATTCCCGCGAGCAAGGCAATCACCGGGGAAATGAGTGTGTACCGGATGGCCACCCCGCCGCCCCTGGGCTGTGCGAGTGCCGTGCCCATGGTGGCGAGAAGTAGCAGAACGAACAAGGCGCGCTGTTTGAGCATCATCGTTGGACCTCCCTCGCGCGCAAAGTAACATGTTAAGCGGAGAAGCGCAGTGTGGTTCACTACCTGCCGGCCTGCTCCGCCGCCGCCTCCGGTATGGCTGCGCTACTCAGGCAGATCCCGGTTCCGTGTACGATGCAAGTCTCATCCGCCGCATGCGGTTCGCGGCGTATGGAAGCCAGTTTCATTAGCGCGCCCGTCCCCATCGCTTTGCCCAGCTCCGGTTCCAGTTCCGGATTGCGCCCGCCTTCGCAGGAATAGATCGCCACGTATGTCAAGATATTTGCGGCAAAGGCGCCCGCACGGCGGGTGACTTTCGCGACCATTCCTTTCCCAACCGTTGGCGGACCCATGGGAATGGTGAGAGCCACGGCCATCCGGCCACCTTCTGCAAGACGGTCAAGCCAGCCGGTCAGCGGAACTGTCACGCCCGCATTGATCAGCATGGCATCGCACGGTCCGGGATCGAACTCCGTTCCGCTCACCGTATGGACGGTAACGTTCGGGTATCCTGCCAGGTTTTTCTGAGCGCGCGCGGCCAGATCCGCATCCACCTCGCAGGCAACGACCTGTCCGCTGGGGCCGGTCACCTCGGCCATAATCGCCGTGAAGTAGCCGGTAGCGCACCCCAGATGGAAGACGCGCTCGCCCGGCTGGATATCCAAGTTATCAATCAAGTATCCAATCGCCGATGGCTGGCCGTTGCAGAGAGTGCGGGACATGTCCAGAGCGACGGTGACATTATGGTATACGTGCCGCGGGTCGGTATCATCTGCCGGAAAATAGCCTGGACCCGAGGTGAAACTGGCATTCCCGAATTGCCACGGCCCCGGACCCAGAAAGTTCTCCCGTGGCACCCGTGCAAACGCTTCCCCCACGGCGTGCGACCGCAGCGGAGCGGCAATCCGGATCTCTTCCGCATAGAACTGGCGAACTTCCTCGAGAGTCATCGTTTCTCCTTCTCTGGCTTCATCAGGTAATTGAGTGCCGCGGTGGTATTTCGGAGGACTTCCCGGACCTGGTCTTCGCGATTGGGGTCGCCGGCGGCCCAATTCGAAGCCCGCAGCGCGGTTTGATAGAGCTCATTCAAAGGAGCGGCGATCGCCAGCGCGTGGGGTCCGGCATGTCCCAAATCTTCCGCCTGTTCGGCCCGGCTCCAGATTTGCGCCACCGCCGCGGCCTCGCTCGCCAGCAGCGCGCGGCCTTTTCTGGTGGGGCGGTACAGGTTTCGGCCTCCTTCGATCCGGCTCTCCGCCAGCCCTTCTTTTTCGAGCTGTTTCAATACCGGATACACGGTTCCCGAACTGGCACGGTAAAAATATCCGAGCCGCGAGGCCAGTTCTTTGATGATCTGGTATCCATTACGCGGGCTCTCGGCAATCATCGACAGCACCGCCAGGCGAACCTCGCCGAGTCCGAAAAAGCGCGCCCGCCCCTTGGTGTCCGGCCCGAAAGGAGGCCAGCCGGGCAGGTATGCCTGCCAGAATTCCTTCATAGGTTCGATATGTAGTACGATATAGCGGTCTGAGGCGCGTGTCAACAGGACAAATTACGCCCCCAATGATCCCCGAGACAAATTGCCCCGATCCCCCATTCTCTAAGCAAACAGCGTTGGCTTTGGAAGATAATATTAGTGGCTCGTCCGCATGACACCTTTATCAGACCGCTCCCGTCGCTGCTGTGAAAGACAGCCAAACAGAGCCGCGAGCGTTCGCGAGCGGGCATCGGCCGGAATCAAGACGACAGGCCACTAGTTGCTATGCCCGGGTGGCGAAATTGGTAGACGCAAAGGACTTAAAATCCTTTTCCCGGCAACGGGAGTGCGGGTTCGATTCCCGCCCCGGGCACCAAATCTCGTGCTCCATTTGACGGGCATCTAACGCCGGCGCCTGTCACCCGGTGCACAATTGGGGATAATTCGGGATAATAGAGAAACCAACGCGCTTCCGGCTACCATTATTTCGGGTAGCAGTTCGGCCGGAGCACCCGGATAGGCCCAAATTACAATGACCACTCGGTTCTTGAAACTTCTCGCCCTTGCTTCGCTTGCCGCTGTGCTCGAGGCGCAATCGCAAGGGAGCGTCAACGGCCCGGTTGCGGGTTACGTTTTCGATAGAGCCAGCCAGGGCTTGCGTCCCATTCTTGGCTTGCCGGGCGCATCCCGGCTGGGCGACCCGCTCACCTTCGGCTACGAAGTTGCGTCGGCTTTTGTCGCGCCGCGCCTCGATAGCGTACTGGCCGTGGCCCCAGATGGCGCTCCACATTTTTTCGGCCTTCAGAACGGGACGCTCAGCGAAATCGCTGTCAATGGGATCGGTGGCGTAGCCTCTTCCTCTCTGGTGGCGTTCAGTCCTTCGGGTAAATCGCTGGCCTTCTACACGGGAAACTCCGCCCAGATTCTTACCAGTTTGCCCGGCAGCCCGGCGGTTTCCGCCAACATCGATTTGACAGCCCTGGGAACCCCCACCGCGCTGGCGATCAGCGACGATGGCGCTGCGCTTCTAGTCTCTGTAAACAATTCGATCCACCTGTTCGGCTCGGGCGCCGATCTGGGCAAGCTGATGGATACCGGCGCAAGCCCGGCATTCGCATTCGCCGCCGGCGGCCACGATGCAGCCGTCTCCGACACCGGCGCGGGCCTGGTTTTATACCACGATCTCACCGGTTCCGGCGCGCCGCAGAACATCGCGGCGCCCGATTCGAGCGGCCAGCCTTCCTCTGCACTGGCGTTTTCGGCTGATGGGTCCGCAATCTACGTGGCCAACGCGTCCATGCGGGCGATCACACGGTTCGATCTTACTTCCGGGTCCAGCAGCAGCCTCCCATGCTCCTGCTCACCGGCCACCTTGACGCGCATGGGCAGCGTTTTCCGCCTCACCGGCCTTTCCTCCGATCCGCTATGGCTGCTCGATCAGCCGGAAAGCACTGCCCGCGTAGTTTTCGTGCCGGCGCTCGTGCAATCGGCTGCGAATCCACCGCTACACCCCCTGCCCGTGCGACGGTAGACGCCGTGGGACATCTCGCGCCGCCTCTTCCAGCAGCGCGGTGGCAGCGGAATTCCATGGATGAACTGCTCTGCCTCTCCGCCCCCGGGACTTGGCGGCGATTGCGCCGGAAGCGTGCGGGTTCCTGGCCCGCGGCCGTGGTGCGCTGTGGCGAAGCGGAGGGGTTGCCGGTCGCGGTGCAGGTCGTGGCGCATCCCTTCCGCGAGGATATCGCGCTGGCCATCGCGCAGCGCCTGGAAGAGGCGTTCGGCGGCTGGAAACCGCCGTCAATCTCCTGAGTGCTGCTCTACTCCTCTCGCAGAGTGCGGGCGGGATCAATGCCCGCGATGCGAGCGCTCGGGAGTAAGCCGGCAAGGGCGGCGACTGCAAGCAAGGTGAAGGCGGCCACAATAAATGTCAGCGGGTCGGAGGGTTTCACTCCGTAAATGAGGGATCGGATCAGTCTGGAGGCCCAAAGGGACAGCCCGAGCCCGATGGCCGCTCCGGCGGCGGCCAAGAGAATACCTTGGCGAGCCACGGCGAAGACCGCGTCGATTACGGAGGAGCCAAGCGCGATGCGGATTCCAAATTCCCGGCGGCGTTCCACCACGGTCTGAGTCATCAGGCCAAAGATGCCTACCGCGGACAGCAACATCGCCAGACCGGCCAGTGCTCCAAAGAGCACGGATTCGAGCCGTTCGAGCCCGAAGGCGTCCTGGCGAACTTCGTCCATCGGTCGAAACTCTGCGAATGACAACTGCGGATCGGCCGAACTCAGTGCCGCGCTCATGGCCGCTGCAAGAACGGATTGCTTGCCCGAAGCGCGTACTACCCACTTGGGGGCGAACCACGTGTGGATCAGTTGAAAATAACCGTCCTGGATTTGCGTTGCGGGCAGATATACGTTGGGAAATGCGTTGAGCGGCGCGCCGAAGCCCGGCGCCTGCACATCGCCCACCACTCCGACGATTTCGCGGTTCCCGCCGAGATGGCGTCCCAGCGGCTCATCGTCCTTCAGAAAACGTCGCACAAAAGACTCGTTGACGATGGCCACCGGTTGGGATTCCGGGCGATCGGACTCTCGGAAGAGGCGTCCGCGCACCAGGTGGAAACGCAAGGCTTCGAAGTAGCCCGGGGTAGCGTAAGTTACATTCGCGATGCGATTTTCGGGCGCTGCTCGCGGTCCGTCAACCACGCGAACACCATCGTTCAGAGCCCGCTCATAAGGCAATGTCAGGCCGACGCCCGCGGCTTCCACGCCGGGATATTCCCGTAGCCGGCTTAAGCTCGCGCTAAAAAGCCCGTTGATGCCGGATGCGGTAGAGTAGCGGGCATCCTGAAGCGGCAGGGAGGCGGTAAGGACGCTATGGCCGTCATACCCTGGGCTTAGTTGCCTCAAGTGAACGATGGTTCGCACGATCAATCCAAAAGCAATCAACAACACCGTGGTCAAGGCAACTTGAGAGAGCACGAAGCCCCCGCGCGCCCAGAAGCGGCGGTAAGCCGATATGCTTCGTCCGCCCGTTGCAAGCGCCTCGCGAAGGTCCAGTCCGGCCGCGCTCCAGGCCGGCGAAAGCCCCGTGAGAATAGTTGTCCCCAGGGCCATCGCAGCGGTAACTGCCAGCACACGAAGGTTGACCGTGGCGGGTTGCGTCAGATCGAGCGCCTTGCCGGCAAGCTGGTTGAGCGCGGCGAGCGCGCCACATCCCAGTGCCAGCCCAGCAATGCCGCCGCCGGCTGCCAGCAAGGCGCTTTCGAGCAGCAACTGAGCGGCGATGGCGCGCCGGCTGCTACCGAGCGCCAGCCTGGTCGCGATTTCCTGCCGCCGCGCGGCGCCACGCGCCAGCATCAACCCGGCAACATTGATCCTAAAAACGGCGGTTGGGCTTCCGTTTGAAAAGTAAAGTGGCTGATACTATTCGGAATGAACGACGATAAGGCTCTGATTCGGATTCACCCGGAAG
>Ga0209061_1001571_pt1 | contig 36290 bp, 30 predicted proteins | sample Coa_R1_10_FD_187157 | JGI IMG/M metagenome (GOLD analysis project Ga0209061, IMG submission 187157) | Surface soil microbial communities from Centralia Pennsylvania, which are recovering from an underground coalmine fire - Coalmine... | ecosystem: Environmental > Terrestrial > Soil >... | reverse complement strand
CAGGCGCCTCAGGACGCCAGCTCAGCGTCAGACCGCCCTGATCACAATCCGTCAACAGCACAGGTGCCCTGGACCAGGAGCACCCGAAGAACGCCAGGGAACGATCACGCACTTCTAAACGGCATTGGGGCGTTCCCGGCAGAAGCTGGCTCAGGTTGACCGTGTAGGCGCCGTCGTACCAGATTCTGTTGAGCATGTCATTGCTGGAAACGAACTGGCCCCCGAGATGGCTGGCCGTACCCTGGTAGCGGTTGTAGCGTAGGCGTGCAAATTTCAGTGAGATGCTGCCGGTCCCTATTATTGAAAGCATCTCGTAGCGCTCGCCGCCTTGCGGGAACTGATTGACGATCAACTGCGGGTGGGTCACTGGGTAGGAGTCGTACCGCTGCGGGTCCAGCACGCCGGGACTGCCTCCGCTGCCGGTATCACCATAGGGTGTGAGGTACTTGAGTGTCTCGCTGTAGCCTGCCAGCAGGGCCGGGGATCCGGTAACACCTGTGACCTTGAACTCCGGCCAGCCCCCGACTTCCTTCCCGTAGTCGAGAACAACATTGGCTGGGGGTGAGTAATAGGGGTAGACCTCTGCGATACGGCTGTACTGGCCGGGGCCGGTGGCCTGGTCCAGGGTGATAAAGATCCGCACGTGCTGGGTCGTCACTGGCGCGGGGAACAGCCGTGCCACCTCGATGGCGTTGTTGTTCGTTACGCTCGCCTGGGTGACCCACGCGCTGGTGCCTGCATCCCAGGTCTGAATCTGGAAGTCAACGGGAACGCCGTTGGTGTTCGAGATGAGAGTAATACCCGGTAGCGTCACGCTTTGCGGGGTCGATATCTCAAGCCAGCTGTGCGTGGAGCCTTCGGTGGCGTTGTTCCAGTACGTCGAAGGATTACCGTCGAGGGCGTTACCCGGATAGAACGTCACCCCGCAGCATGGGGAGTGTGCCGAGGAAGCACTGGCTGTGGTGCCCGGCGGCCAGGAGTCGGGCCCGTTGTCGTGAAGCCCCACCTCCGTGCGCTTCAGGGTGGTCGTTTGGTTGCTGCCGGGGTGAGCCAGGGCCTGCGGGTCGGTGACGTCACCGGTGACGCTTGCGACTTTGCGCGGGTATATGAGGGGGCCGGAGGGTACCTGGACGTACTGCCGCCAGCCGGGATTCGCAGGCCATGGTGATGGCGGGGAGGCCTGCGCCTGTGCCACCTGACCGGCGGCTGAGGCGAGGAAGCACGCCAGGGTGACAACGATGGACAGTGCTGCTCGGCGTGGGGTGCGGGTCATGTCAGGCTCCTCGCGTAAGCGGGCGATGCGGTAACGGGCGGCAGCGTCGTAGCCGGCATCGACGGGCGAGCCGGAGCCAGCGGGCCCCGGCATGATGCCGGCGGCGGGGCGAGGCACCCCGGCCAGCTCCCGGCGCAGCGGGCTGATGAGTGGCTGCATCCCGAAGCGCTGACAGTACGGACATGCGTATGAGCATGAGTATGCGCACGGCAGGGCCGGGGCGATGGAGCCGGCCCTGGGGTGTGCATCTGCCTGGCGGTTCGCGCCTTGGGCGGTCTTCACCGGCGTTCCTCGAGGTTTCCGGTGCGGGCGCTGCGGTAAGCGAGCGCCAGTGCCTCGACTGTGCGGGCACCTAGCTCCCCTGGTGCCGGGTTATGGTCCAGCCGACCCAGCCCCGCGTCGACGAGCGCGCCCGCCGGGCCGCTGGCATGGTAAGCGCCGTCGCCGGGACGTACGGGCAGCTGGATGTCCGCACCGCCGGGCCGGTACAGCCAGACCGCTTCCCGCTCGACATCGACCAGTAGCTGGCCCTCACTGCCGATGACCCGCACCTGGAGGGCATGCTTGTTGCCGCCTGCGCCGAGGTGGGAAGACCCGCCGGACATGGTGCCGATCCCGCCGCCGTCGAGACGCAGGCAGATCGCGTCATGCAATTCGACGGGTGCGCCGTGAGGCGCGGCCATCAGCGCGTACGCCGCGGCGACACGTTCGGGCACCAGATGCAACGCCAGGCCGAGCGCGTGGGATAGCTGCGCCTGGCCATATCCCCCGCCCGATACCCTTGCATCGGTCCAGGTCGCCTGCTCGGGGACGGTGTCCGGGGCGGCGTCCGGGTAGGCACCGGTATTGCTGAGCAGCTCGCGGGTCGGCGACGACATGTGGACCGTCATCTGTTCCGCCCGGCCGATGCCATGCCGGGTCACCAGTTCCTTGGCCCGGCGGATCATCGGCGAGTAGTTCCAGCCAAAGCTGATCAGGAGCGTCCGCTGCGCCTCGCGCGCCTTCCGGGCAAGATCCCACGCCTGCTCCGGGTCGATGGTCATCGGCTTCTCGCACAGCACGTGCGCACCAGCCGCCAAGGCAGCGAGGGCATGCTCATAGTGGCAGGCCGCTGGTGAGGCGACGATACAGATGTCCAGGCCTGCCGCGACAACGTCCTGGTAATCCTCGGAGGCGACCGCGAAGCCGTACTGCTCCTTGATGCGGGCAAGCGCGTCGCCGCCCTTGCGGCACACCCCGGTGAACTCGACCTCATCGCGGCGGGCCGCCAGGACCGGCAGGTGTGCGGCGAGCGCCCACGAACCGGCGCCGATGACCCCGAGCCGTAGCTTCCTCACGCGGCAGGCCTCCGTTCCGCCAGGCCATCACACTGGTGTCAGGACCGGGCGGCGGGCCTGGTCTGCGGCTGCACCGCCGGCCTGGCGCCCAGTCCGCGTAGCCCCGCACGGAACGAGAACCGGATGTCCTCCAGCGCCTTGCCCTGGGTCGGCGGCCCGAACAGCCCGCCCCAGATCATGATGAACACGTACATGAGGGCGAGCATCAGCGCGACCGGCGTGAAGCCGAGGCTGGCGGTGATCGAGGGCAGGAAGATGCTCCATATGCCCAGGGCGGTGCGGGCTACGGCGATGGTCATCCCCATGCCGGCGCCACGCGTGGCAGTGGGGAACAGCTCCGCCTGCCATACCCGCACGAGGTGGTAGGTGGCGGAGAAGCCGCCGACGCCCATCAGGATGATGTTCGCGATCACCGTGCCTTCGCTCTTGACGGGCAGGAACAGGAACAGGAAGAACCCGATGGCGGCGACGGCGGAGAAGACGGCGAAGTGCGCGCGGCGGTTGACGCGGTCGCCGATGAACATGAACACCGCGAGCGTGATGATGCCGATGCCGTACAGCACCATGTCCAGGTAGTCGGCGGCAAACGTGCTGCGGGCACCGACCGTGTGCAGCAGGTAGGGGAAGAAGAACCCGTACGTGCCAGCGGGAATGTTCCAGACGGTGAAGAGCACGACGAGGAACAGCAGGGCCGGCAGCATTTCCTTCCGCAGCACTGCCCCGAAGAACCCGCCGCGGGTAGGAGACTTCGCCGCAGTGCCGCCGTCGGCCGCAACGCCGACGGCTCCGAGCTCGGAGAGCGCGGCGCGGACCTGGGCGGTCTTGCCGTGAAGCTGGGCCCAGCGCGGCGACTCGGGCATCCTGCGCCGCAGGAACCAGACGATCAGCGCGATGGCTGCCAGGTGGGCAAAGATGATCTTGACGGCGAGCAGCCCGAGGCTGCTGAGGCCGACGGCCAAGATGACGGCGACCAGCGGCCCGACGTACCACATGACGGGGCCGAACCCGAGCAGCCTGCTGCGCCGCTTTCGTGGCGCGAACTCACCGAGCAGGACGATCGAGTTGGGGATGTCCGCGCCGACCGCTAGGCCGATCAGCACGTATCCCGCGATGAGCATCTGCGCGCTGGATGCGAAGACGATCACAAGGGCACCGGCGATATAGAGCAGCAGGTCCCATGCGTAGATCGTCCTCCGGCCCAGCCGGTCGCCGAGCCACCCGCCGACCAGTGCGCCGATACCGCCCGAGATGCCGTTGGAGCTGAACCCGCCGACCAGCCCGACGACGCCGGATGTGAGGGCGAAGTGGGGAGCCCATAGCGGCAGTGCGACTGCGCCCGCGACGATCGACCCCGCGTCAAGGTAGTCGCCTGCGGTGGCCAGGATGGTCCACCTCCAGTGCGACCGCGTCACAGAAGCCTCGTCAAGCGCATGGAGCGCGTCCGTGCCGCTCATCTCACTCATGGGCTAGCCGCCTCCCGGGACTAAGCTAGAGCAGCGCCTGGAATCCTTTCCAGAACGGATGTTGTATAACACTGCGCCAGGCTGCTGTCAAGGAGACGGGCGCGCCATCGACCCGGCGGTGTCCCGCGCTGCCGTCTCCCCTTATGTGCCGCTTGTGCACCAGAGATGCCGTATGTGCAGCAGAGGTACAACGTGCGCGCAACCGGAGATGGGCGAGACCAGAGCATCGCCCGCCCGCCCAAGGCGGGGACACCCGCTCGTTTTCAAAGCCTGCGAAGATGGTTACACTCCATTCCTGGAATCGTTACGAAGAGGTGCCCCATGGTCCGAACCGGCGACGCGAAGGCAGCCCAAGCCGCCATGCCCCATGTCCCGCAGCCAGGTAGCGGTGACAGCGGCCTGGCCATCCGCTCGGTGGAGACGGTCCCGGTGCGCGTGCGGCTCGCCACGGTTTTCGCCGGCAGTCACTACCGCATGACGCATCGGTCGACGCTCGTCACGCGCGTGTGGACTGACGAGGGCGTCGTGGGGGAGGCCTACGTCGGGGACGAAGACGCGAACCTGCTTGAGATCGAGCGGATCGTGCGGACGGAAGTCGCGCCCGCGGTCGTCGGCCTGGACGCGATGGCGACGGAGCGGTGCTGGCAGGCCGCCTATCCGGCCACGTTCGACATCTTGCGGGACCGCCGGCTTGGCCTGGTGGCGCTGGCCTGCGTGGACACCGCGGTGTGGGACGCCGTCGGCAAGGCGCTCGGCCAGCCGCTGTGGCGATTGTGGGGGGGATTCCGCAGCCGGGTGCCCCTTGTGGCCATCGGCGGCTACTACGGCCAGCCGCTCGGCAGCCTGGCTGAGGAGGTCGCTCAGTACCGCGAACTGGGGCTCGCGGGAATCAAGCTGAAGGTCGGCGGGCGGTCGCCGGCCGAGGATGCGGCGCGAGTGCGAGCGGTGCGTGAGGCCGGCGGTGAGGCCTTCGTCATCATGATCGACGCCAACCAGGCTTACACCCCCGCCGAAGCCCTTGACCTGTGCCGCCGTGTCGCCGGCCTGTCTGTCCGGTGGTTCGAGGAGCCGGTGCGATGGCACAACGACCGCCGCTCGCTTCGCGATGTCCGCATGAAGGGCGGTATCCCGGTATGCGCCGGGCAGAGCGAGATGTCGCCGAGCGGCTGCCGCGACCTGATGGAGGCCGGCGCGATCGATGTCTGCAACTTCGACGCTTCCTGGTCAGGGGGGCCGACGGCGTGGCGCCGGACCGCCGCGATCGCACTGGCGTACGACGTGACCATGGCCCACCACGAGGAACCGCAGGTTGCCTGCCACCTCATTGCAAGCCAGCCGCACGGCAGTTACGTGGAGTGCTTCCACCCCGAGCGTGACCCGCTGTGGTGGAACCTGATCACCAACAAGCCATCCGTGGAAGACGGCCACCTCGTCCTCGGCAACGCGGCCGGCCTCGGCTGGGAACTGGACTGGGATTACATCAAGAGCCACCGGGTGACGTGATGTCCTCGCGGGAACCTGGCGCACGCCTTCTCGGGGAGGGACTGGCCGGCCGTGCCGCGGTATGCACGGGAGCGGCGGGGGGTATCGGCCGTGAGGTATGCGCTCACCTGGCCGCGGCGGGCGCGCGGGTTATGGCCGTCGACCGTGACGGCAGCGGCTGCGCCGCGGTGATCCGGGAGCTGCCGGGCAGCGGGCACGGCTGGCTTGCGGCCGACCTGTCCGATGTCGCCACTGCCGGAACGCTGCCGGCTGTCGCGCAGCAGCGGCTCGGCTCGTTCGACATCCTCGTCCACGCCGCCGCCGTACTGCGGCGCCAGCCGCTCGCCGAGGTCACCGAGGCGGATTGGGACGCGCAGGTCGGCCTCAACCTCAAGGCGACGTTCTTCCTTGCCCGCGCGGCTGCCGAGCATCTGCGGCGCCATGGGCGTGCCGGGCGGCTCGTCCTGCTGGCTTCCCAGGCGTGGTGGACGGGCGGTTACGGCGGCTCGGCGGTGTATGCGGCGAGCAAAGCCGGTGTCGTCTCCCTTGTACGCGGGCTCGCCCGCGAGTACGGCCCGCACGGGATCACGGTGAACGCCGTCGCTCCCGGCAGCATCGATACGCCGATGCTCCGGACAGGCCTCAGCCAGCAGGTGCTGGACGCCATCTATGCGGCAACTCCGCTGGGCCGACTCGGCCGGGCCGGGGAGGTTGCCGCTGCGTGCGTCTTCCTCGCCTCCGACAACGCCTCCTTCATAACCGGGACAGTGCTGAACGTCAGCGGCGGCTGGCTGACCTACTGAGCCCGGGCCTGGTACCCGGCCCGGGGAGCCGGGCGCCGTCAGGCCAGGTGGAACACCTCGCTGTAGTGGGTCTGCCAGTGCCCGCCCTGGACACCGGCGATCAGGTCGGCGAACCAGGCCGTCCACCGGTCGTTGACCTCGGTTCCCGCCACCTGGCCGAAGGCCGTCGCTGCGTCGGGTTCACATTCGGCGTAACCGATCACCGTGGTGCCGTTGCGGAACAGCGAGTAGTTGTGCACGCCACTGTCCCGCAGCGCTGCCAGCAGCTCCGGCCACACGGCCCGGTGCCGCCGGTCATACTCCTGCTCCTGCCCGGGCACGAGCTCGAAGGAAAAGCAATGCCGTTCCACAGTCCACCTTCCGTCACTCCTGGCACCCGCCTGGGCCAGGCGGCAGGTCTTCCCCTGGCCGCCGACGGCATGATACGTGTTACCCTCTTTGCTGGAAAGGTTTCCGGAAGGAGGCTCGTGTCGATCCGCCTCTCCTGCGCCGATTACACCTGGCCCGCCGTGCCGCACGCCCTGGCGCTCGACATCATCCGCGGTCTGGGTTTCGATGGCGTGGACATCGGCTACATGAGCGGCCGCAGCCATGTCCGGCCCGAGGACACCGGCGGCAGCCTCGCCTGGCACGCGGGCCGGGTGGCCGAACGCTGCGCGGCACGCGGCCTGGCGATCGCCGATGTTTTCGCTCAAACCGGCAGCTTCGAATCCGCTGCGGTCAACCATCCCGACCCGGCCGAGCGTGACAGGTCACTGGAATTTTTCACCCGCGCGCTGGAGTTCGCCCGTCTCGTCGGCAGCCCGGGCCTGACGATCCTGCCCGGGGTTGTCTTCGGCGGCGAGCCATGGCAAGCGGCCGCCGATCGGGCCGCAGCCGCGCTGCGCCGCCGTGTCGAGACAGCCACGGCGGCGGGACTGCGCCTGTCGGTAGAACCGCACCAGGGCTCCGTCGCCGACACGCCGGAACGCGCCGCCCGCCTGGCCGAGATGACACCGGGCCTGCGGCTCACCCTTGACTATGGCCACTTTGTCTTCAGCGGGGCGAGCGATGCCGACATCGAACCCCTGGTCGCGGGGGCCGGGCATATCCAATGCCGGGGGGCCCGGGCTGGGGTGCTGCAGGCCAGTATGGAGGCCAGCACGATCGACTTCCCCCGGATGGTGCGTGCCCTTGCCGACGTCGGCTACCAGGGATTCCTTGCTACGGAATATGTCTGGTCCGAGTGGCACCGCTGCAATGAGGTTGACAACCTGACGGAGACGGTGGCGCTTCGTGACCTGCTCCGCGGCGCCGTCGCTGGCCTCGTCCCCGCACCCCGGAACGTGGCGTGACATGGACCGAGCAACCAGCGGCACGGGTACGAACGTGGGCCGTCCGGCCTCCACCGATCCGGATACCGCCCCGAGGGGGGGCATCGGCGTCAAAGAGGTAGCCGCACGGGCAGGTGTCGCCCCCTCCTCGGTTTCACGCGTGCTGTCCGGCCATCCCGACGTCAGCCCGGTCATGCGCCACCGGGTACTCGACGCGGCTGCCGCCCTGGGCTACGAGCCGAACATGCTCGCTCAGGGGCTGCGCCGCGGCTCGACGATGACCGTCGGCTTTATCGTCGGTGACATCTCCAACCCGCTGCTGGCCCGGATCACGCTCGGCGCCGAGACGGAGCTGCGCGCGGCCGGGTATTCCATGCTGCTGATGAACTCCGGCAGCGACCCAGCCCTTGACGCGGCTCACGTGCGCCTGCTCCGCAGGCGCCGGGTCGACGGGCTGCTCCTGTCCCTGGCCGACGAAGGCTCCACGGAGACGGTCGAGGCGGTCCGGCGCAGCGCAGCCCCCTACGTTCTCATCGACCGGGACCGCGGGCCGTTCCCGGACTCCAGCGCCGTGCTCAGTGACCACCGGACCGGCATCATGGATGCGGTCAGCCATCTCGTCTCGCTTGGCCACCGGCGCATCGCGCTGATCAACGGCAATCCTGGGGTACGTCCGGCTCGCGAACGGGCGGCCGCGTTGCGGACAGCCTGCCGGGCCCATCCCGGCGTGAGCGGGGCAATCCGCTCGGGTTCCTTCACCGCTGAGCACGGGGAATCCGCCGCTCATGCGCTGCTGGCATCCCCCGGGCGGCCGAGCGCGATCATCGCCGGAAGCAACCAGATCCTCATCGGGGTGCTGCGCGCGCTTCGCCGCTCCGGCGTCGCAGTTCCGGCTGGGGTCTCGCTGGTGACCTGTGACGACGTGCCGTTGTGTGAGTTTCTCGACCCGCCGCTCGCCACGATTTCCCGCGACGCACAGGACATGGGCCGCCAGGCCGCCCGGTTGCTGCTGGACTGCCTTGACGGCCGGTCACCGCGCACCACCGTGCTGCCGGCCGCTTTCCGGCCGACGCCGAGCTGCGCTCCGCCCCCATACGCCGCCGTGGAGGAAAGCCATGCCTGACATCAGCATTGACCGGCCTGTTACGGACGAGCCGCGCTCCCTCGCCGACGGCGTCCCCGGCGACGCGCGGGAACTGCTGCGGGCAATGCTGCGCATCCGGTACTTCGAGGACATGGTGCGGGACATGTTCACCCGCGGCCTCGTGCGCGGCAGCACGCATCTGTGCCAGGGCCAGGAAGCAGTATCCGTCGGCGTGTGTCAGGCACTGACCGCCGCCGATGCCATGACCTGCACCTACCGAGGGCACGGGGCGGTGCTCGCGATGGGGGCCGCGCCGGACCGGTCCTTCGGGGAACTGCTCGGCAAGGCGGACGGCCTCTGCCGGGGCAAGGGCGGCTCGATGCACCTGACGGACACCTCCGTCGGGGCGTACGGTTCCAACGCGATCGTCGGCGCGAACCTGCCAATCGCTGTCGGGCATGCTCTCGCCGCGCAGTACCTGGGCACGGGAACGGTCGCAGCGGCGTTTCTCGGCGACGGCGCGACCAACATCGGCGCCTTCCACGAAAGCCTCAACCTCGCCGCGATCTGGAAGCTCCCCGCGATCTTCGTGATCGAAAACAACCACTACGGTGAGTACAGCCCGCTGGCCGCTACCACGCCGATCGAGCGGCTGGCGGATCGCGCCGCCTCATACGGGATTCCGGGTGTCTACGTCGACGGTAACGACGTCGTCGCAGTGCGGGCCGTTGCGAAAGACGCCGTCGCCCGCGCCCGGGAGGGCAAGGGGCCGACGCTGATCGAGGCGGACACCTACCGCCAGCAAGGGCACTCCCGCTCCGACCCCGCCACCTACCGGCCCCCGGGCGAGCTTGAGGCCTGGCTCCAGCGCGATCCCATCACCCGCATGGAACAAGCACTTCTCAGCGCGGGACATGTCCCGGCCGGGGAGCTTGAGCTCATCCGCGAGGAGGAACGCCGCGAGATATCCGCAGCGGCCGAGCGCGCCATGAACTGGCCGGACCCGAGCCCCGAAGCAAGATTCGAGGAGGTCTACGCGTGAGTGAGGTCCTCAACTACCGGCACGCCATCGCGCGAGCCATCGCCGACGAAATGGCGGCCGATCCCGCCGTGATCCTCATCGGCGAGGACGTCGCCGCCGCCGGCGGCGCCTTCAAGTCCACGGCCGGGCTGCTCGAGCGTTTCGGACCGGACCGGGTACGCGACACACCGATCTCCGAACAGGCCATCGTCGGCGCCGCGACCGGGGCCGCCATGCGGGGCCTGCGCCCGGTGGCAGAGATCATGTTCGCCGACTTCGCCGGCGTGTGCTTCGACCAGATCGCCAACCAGCTCGCGAAGTACAGGTACATGACCGGCGGGCAGGTCACCCTCCCGGTCACCATCCGCATGGCGGGTGGTGCGGGAGCCGGGTTCGCGGCCCAGCACTCGCAGTGCACGGAAAACTGGTTCCTCAACATCCCCGGGCTGAAGATCGCCGTACCCGGCACCGTCCCGGACCTGTACGGCCTGCTGCGCTCGGCGATTCGCGACGACAACCCCGTCCTGGTGTTCGAGCACAAGAACCTGTTCGCCCTGAAAGGCCCGGTCCCCGCCAATGATGGCCTAGTGCCGCTGGGGAAAGCCGACCTGGTCCGGCAGGGCCGCGACGTGACCATCGTCGCCACCCAGCAGATGCGATGGCGGGCACTGCAAGCCGCTGACCAGCTCGCCAGCGAGGGCATCGAAGCGGCCATCATCGACCCCCGCACGCTGGTCCCCTTCGATGACGAGACCGTCATCGAGAGCCTGCAGACGACTTCACGTCTCGCGGTGGTCCAGGAGGCACCCGCCGACGGTAGCTGGGGCGCCTCCTTGATCGCCCGGATGACCCAGCACCACTTCTACCTCTTCGACGCGCCACCCCTGCTCATCAGCGGCGACAACACTCCCATCCCCTACGCCGCCGCCCTCGAAGCCGCCTGGCTGCCCAGCGCCGACCGCATCACCAGCGAAGTACGCAAGCAGGTCCACACCTGAGCCCCAGCGAACACCGGGCTCTCGATACTGTGCCAGCAGGTGCACGGCTGCGCAGCGGCGCCAACCAGAGTTGCATGGAAGTTGCGGCGACCTGCCGGGCACAGTCGCGGTACGTGACGGCATGGACCGGCAGGACCCCAAGCTGGCCTTCACCCCCGGCGGCTGGCGCCGGTTCACCACCCAGGTCAAGGCCGGAAGGCGGGTGGCCCGGGGGGTGAGATTCCCCCGCGGGCCACCCGGTTTTCAGACCCTCTTGGCCCTGCCCCTGCGGGTGCTGGCGAGGGTTGCATCCGGACCTTGACCGCCCGGATAAATTGAATTTAAAATTCAATTCGATGACGAGGAGGTGCCCGTGGCTGGCCCAGGTATGTTGCCGGCGCCAGTGGCGGACCTGCGCAGGGATTTCCACCGCCATCCGGAGGTTGGCTTCTGCGAGTTCCGCACTGCCAGCAGGGCCGCTGGGACCCTGGCAGACCTCGGCTGGGACGTGCTGGTGGGCCCGGATGCCATCGCCCCGTCCGCCCGGCTCGGCGTCCCGCCGGAACAGGAGCTGGAGAGCGCATGGGAACGGGCGGCGGCCAGTGGCGGCGACCGGCGTTTCCTGCCGGCCATGCGGGGCGGCCTCACCGCGGTGGTGGCGTCGCTGCGGGGCCGTCGCCCCGGGCCGGTCGTGGCGCTGCGGGCCGACATGGACGCCCTTCCCCTGCAGGAGTCACGTTCCGCGGAGCATCTCCCGGCGCGTCAGGGCTTTGATTCGCTGTGGCCGGGGACCATGCACGCGTGCGGTCACGACGGCCACCTGGCGATCGCGCTCACCCTCGCTGCACGGCTGGCGGACCGTGATTTTCCCGGCACGGTCAAGCTGCTGCTCCAGCCCGCGGAGGAAGGCGGGCGCGGCGGCGCCGCGATGGTGGCTGCGGGTGCCGCCGACGATGTCGGGCTGTTCCTCGCCCTGCACCTGGGCATGGGACTGCCCGGCGGGGCGGTCTGCCCTGCGGTCTCGGGGCTGATGGGCAACGCCAAGCTGAAGGCAGTCTTCGGCGGGGTGGCGGCGCACGCCGCGATGTCACCGGATGCGGGACGGCACGCGCTGCTGGGGGCGGCGGCCGCCGCGCTGGGCGTCCATGCGATGCCGCCGGTCCCCGGCCATGAGACCCGGGTGAACGTCGGCGCGCTGCACTCGGGCACGTCAAGCAACATCGTTCCGGACAGGGCCGAGATGCTGCTGGAAACGCGTGCCGATGACGCCGCGGTCAGCGAGCAGCTGGAGGCCCGCGTCCGTGCCCTGCTGGCCGGCGTGGCGTCCAGCTATGGCCTGAGCCTCGATGTGGAACTGATCGGGGCGGTGATGCCGGCATCGAGTGACAAGACCGCCGAGGCCATCGTGGCCGGCGCTGCCCGAGCGCACCACATTCCGCTGGCCGCCCTGACAAGGCCACCTGCGAGTGACGACGCAACGGCGTTCATGCGGAAGGTCCAGGGAAACGGCGGCGCAGCCGGCTATCTCGGGCTGGGTGCCGGGAATTACGGCCCGCACCATTCACCCACCTTCGACATTGACGAGTCAGTCCTGCCGGTCGGTGTCCGGCTGCTGGAGCACATCGTCCGCGCCGGCGCCGCGCCCGCTGGCGCCGGGGCCATGCCACCGGGCGCCGGGGCCATGCCACCATCGGTGTCCGCCTGAGCATATGGAGCGATCATGACAGCATCAGCCCCTCCACACGGCGCCCCGCGGCGCCGCCGTCACCTCGCCGTGCTCGCCGTCCCGTATCTGTGGTCGGTGGTTGCGATCGCCGGTGTTGCCCGGATACGCGTATCCCCTGCCGGGATTCCTTTCCTGCTGTGGTGGATGCTGGCGGGCGTCATCGTCACCGTCGCCTGCCTGGCGGTCGCCTGGCGAGGCGATGAACGACGCCGTATCCAGCGCGGCCATGGCACTGTGGCGAAGGAGGGCCGCTGATGAGTGTCGCGATCGGGATCGCCGTCTTCGTGGTGGCGATGACAGCGGGCGGCACGATCTGGACGGCCAGGCATGGCCGGCGCGTGGACATGGCCGAATGGGCCGTCGGCGACCGCAGCTTCGGCACCGTGCTGCTGTGGTTCCTGTCCGCGGGTGAGATCTATACGACGTTCGCTTTCCTGGGCGCCGCCGGCTGGGCTTACAACTACGGGGCTCCCGGCTTCTACATCCTCGCCAACGCCCCGCTGGGCTGCGCCCTCGGCTACTGGCTGCTGCCCAAGATGTGGCGGGCCGGGCACGACCACGGCATCATGTCGCAGGGCGACTACATTCAGGCGCGGTTCGGGCGGCGCTGGCTGGCCGTGCTCATCTCCGCGATCGCCATCTTGTCCCTGATCCCGTACATCGAGATCCAGCTCACCGGGCTGTCCGCGATCACCCAGGTGCTCTTTCACGGTGACATCACCAAGACCGTGTCCGTCACTGCCGCGGTGATCGTCCTGCTGCTGTTCGTCTTCACCGCCGGCATCCGCTCCTCGGCGCTGGCGTCGATCATCAAGGACGCCCTTGTGGTGGCCGTGCTCATCGCCGTGGCGGCCACGATCGGGACCGCCACCGGGCTCGGCAGCATCGGCGCGATCTTCCACCGGATGGATGTCGCGCATCCGGGCTATGCCGCCCTGCCGGGCATGGTGGCTGCCAAGAAATATTCCGCCTGGTGGTTCATGTCGGTGCTGCTGGTCACAAACGTCGGTTACTGGATGTGGCCGCACGCGTTCCAGGCCAACCTCACCGCGCGGAGCGAGCGAACCATCCGCCGCAACATGATGCTGCAGCCGCTGTACACACTGTCGTACTTCTTCATCTTCGTCATCGGATTCGCGGCGCTGCTCACCCTGCCGCACCTGAAGAGCTCGAACCAGGCCCTGGTCGCGGTCATCGCCCACTCTTATCCGGAGTGGTTCGTCGGGCTGGCCGCCGGCGCGGCGGTCCTGGTCGCGCTCGTCCCGTCGACGGTCATGCTGCTGACGGTCGGCACGACGTTCGCGCGCAACATCTACCGGCCCGCCGCCAGACTCGGCGACCGGCACCGTCTGGTGGCCGCGCGGCTGGCCACTCTGGCCGCCGTGCTGGCGGCCGGGCTGCTTGCCTTGCACTCCAACGCGACAATCGTGGGCCTGCTGCTGGTCGCCTACACCGGTATCTCCCAGATCGGCCCCGGGGTGATCGCGTCGTTCGTGTGGCGGCGGGTCACCGCATGGGGAGTCGCAGCCGGGTCCGTCGCGGGCATTGCCCTGGTGGGTATCCCCGAGGTGGGAGCCTGGTGGAAGACGGTGTCGAGCATCAACGTGGGATTGCCGGCGCTGGCCGTCAACGCGGTCCTGGTCATCGGGGTCAGCCTGCTCACCCGTGCCCCGGCACGTCGCCACGTCGCAGTGGGCCTCCCCGCGGCACCCGGGGGCCCTGACACGCTCACCCCTGCCGTGCTGGGCCCCGGCGCAGCCGGCTGACGGGCGCCGGACCTGGGCAGGGGGTGCATCATCACCGCTCATCGACCGGCAGTTCCCGTGGAGGAAACACGAATGCCAGCGCCCTATTCAGCCCTCTCCCACCTGGAGTGTGCCCGGTGCGGCAGGCACTACGACGCCGACCGGGTCCAGGGCACCTGTGCGTGCGGCTCGCCACTGCTAGCGCGCTATGACACTGAACGGGTCCGCGCGCGGCTCTCCCGGCGGGAGATCTCAGCCCGTCGGCCCGGCCTGTGGCGCTACCACGAGCTGCTGCCGGTCCGCGACGCTGCCCGCGTCATCAGCCTTGGGGAAGGCATGACGCCACTGCTGGCCATGGAACGGCTCGGCAAGGCACTCGGCGTGCCCAGGCTCCTGATGAAAGACGAAGGCCTCATCCCGACCGGGACGTTCAAGGCGCGCGGCGCCGCCGTTGGCATCTCACGCGCCGCCGAGCTCGGGGTCACCGGGGTTGCCATGCCCACCAACGGCAACGCGGGCGCCGCCTGGGCTGCCTACGCTGCGCGGGCCGGGCTGCCGGCCCTGATCGCCATGCCGGCCGGCGCGCCGGTGATCACTCGCGCGGAATGCGCGGTCAGCGGCGCCGAGCTGTATCTGGTCGACGGGCTCATCGGGGATGCGGGACGGCTCATCGCCGCGGCCGTGACCGCGCGGGACGGCTACCAGGACGTCTCGACCCTCAAGGAGCCGTACCGGCTCGAGGGGAAGAAGACGATGGGGTACGAGATCGCTGAGCAGCTTGGCTGGCGGCTGCCCAGCGTGATCGTTTACCCGACCGGCGGCGGGGTCGGCATCATCGGCATCTACAAGGCCCTGCTGGAGCTGCGCGAGCTTGGCTGGGCCGCGGGTGAGCTTCCCCGGCTGGTCGCCGTCCAGGCCAGCGGCTGCGCGCCCATCGTCAGGGCCTTCGAAAAGGGCGCCAGGGAAAGCGAGCCGTGGCCGGATGCCCATACCATTGCCTTCGGGATCACCGTGCCGAAGGCCCTCGGTGACTTCCTGGTGCTCGAGGCGGTATACGCAACCGGCGGGACCGCGGTGGCCGTCGGCGATGATGCGATACTGGCCAGCCAGCGGGAGGTCGCCCATCTGGAAGGCACCCTCGTCTGCCCCGAGGGGGCGGCATGTTTCACCGCCGTCTGCTGCCTGCGGGAAGCCGGGTGGCTCTCAGAGGACGACGAGGTCGTCGTCCTCAACACCGGGACTGGCCTCAAGTACCCTGAGACCGTGCAGGTGAACGTGCCAGTGCTCGCACCAACCGACACGATCCCCGCCCCACCGGGCTTCCCCGAGCCGGGGTCATGACGATACGGCGGGCGACTTACGGCCAGGACGCGTACGCGGCCATCAGGGCGGCCATCGTGGATGGCAGGCTCACGCCCGGCAGCAAAGTTGTCGTCCGGCCGCTCGCCGAGGAACTCGGCCTGTCCCCCACGCCGATCAAGGGTGCCCTTGCCGCGCTGGAGCGGGAAGGGTTCCTGGTGGCCGTGCCGCACCGCGGCTATTTCGTCCCCGACGTCAGCGCCGCGGACATGAACGAGATTTATGAGCTGAGGGAAGTGCTCGACGGGATCGCGGCCCGGCGCTCCGCCACCGGGCGCGCTCACGCAGAACTCGCTGGCCAGCTCAAGGAGCTACTTGACAGGCAGCACGAGTGCGTGGCCCGGGGCGACCTGGCTGGCTACAGCGAACTCGACGTGACATTCCACCGCGCCATCCTCACGGCATCGGGCAACACCAGGCTGCTGCGAGTCGCGGACAATCTTCTCGGCCAGCTCCGGCTCGGCCGCATTGCCTCCACGCAGGTACCCGGCCAGGTGGCCACCTCCCTCACGGGCCACGCCCGTATCATCGCCGCCATCGAGGCCGGTGATGGCAGCGCCGCTGAAAACGCTGTCCGCGACCACGTACGGGCGGCCGGAGCCGCGCTCAATGCATATATGCGCACCCGCCATTACTAATGGGGCCGTTAGCACGCCAACACGCACACTCCGGGTGAGCTGCGGAAACGTGTTCTTGTTCCTGGCCTCCAGCGTTCTCCTCAGCAACTGGCAGGCCGCCTCCAGGACCGACGTGCCGCCGTTACCGTCAACCAGCCGGGACACGGCCATTGCCAGGCGTCCCCGGGGGAGGGGGTGGGGCCACCCGGACGGCAGCGCAGGACTCCCGGGTGAGCGTGCTGCGCCGCACCAGCATGGACGACGGGCGTGGAAGCATGGCGCAGCATGTGCCAGAGTCAGGGCAGCCGTACCCGCAGGGCTTCCCCTCCAGCCTCTTGACACTTTTGGATTTTAGATCCAATCTAACTGTATACGGCCCGGTGAGCTGTGAGATGGCGTACAGGCACATTGCCGCCGGGTCAGTGGCCCGGCGCCCCCTGGAGCGGCCCATGATGTTCTCGGCCCTTTTTCCCCTCAAGCGCCCACGCCGCAGCGTGGTCCGTGAACGCCAGCCAGGTGCAGGGGACCGGCGCATGCGGCTCACCGGTACTCGACCGCCACAACCTCGGGCAGGTAGCGGCGGCGCTGACCCGCACCGGCCTCGCCAGGCGGGCACCGGCGTCGTGTCGCTACCATACGCTGCTGCCAGCGGAATATCGCCAGCCTGGGGGTGCGGCAACCCTCGCCGCCGACCGCTGGCTCCACGAATCCGGCTGGCCTGGCGAGGACGACGAAATCGTGGTCATCAATACCAGCAGCAGGCTGAAATACCTGCAGGCCGTGCGCGTGGATCCTGTCGTGCTCGCCCGGGGTGATCGGCTGCCGCGCCACGATTCCGCACCTGGATAGTCATCAGCGGTAGTCATCAGCGTCGGCTGGGTGATCAGCCAGCAGAGGAAACGTGATACCAGTCCCTTAAGGGGTATGCAGTGGCTCAGGAAGCAGCTCGTGGTTACGAACATGCCACGTCGGCCCATGGAGGGTTCAGGCTGGCCAGGGCCGTAGGTGTCGGCGCGGTCATAGCCTCAGCCCTCACCCAGGAATACGGCGCCGGTATTAACCTTGTCGCTCCCAACAGCGCCGGCGCCTATCCCCGCATCGAGAATCTCGTGCCAGTGGCCATGCTGGTCTGCGGGATCCTTCTGCTGCCCAAGGTTGCTCTGTTTATGCGATTCTCGGCGCATATGCCAAGCGCCGGATCAACCTACGCATGGATCGGACGCAGCCTGTCACTTCCCGTTGCGTTCGTGGTTACCTTCCTCTGGTGGGTCGGGCTCGGGGGCTCGCTTGGTGTCCTTGGCTTCTCGTTCAGCACCTTCCTGGCCAACGCATTCGCTGTGGGCGGCTGGCCGGGGGGAACCTGGCTCACCACAACAACTGGCCAGCTTGTCCTGGGGCTCGGTGCCATCTGGTTCTTCGTTGCCATCAATGCCCTTGGGGTCCGTTCCTACGGAGCGTGGGTCCAGATACTGGCCGTCCTGATCTTCCTGACAGCAGCCGTGGTCATCGGATACGGGTTCGCGACCACTCCCGCCCAGTTTCTCGGGCCGACCGCCCATGCGACGCATCTCAAGCTGACACCGCCGGCCAGGCCGCCTGGCCCTACACTTAGCGCGTTCTTCTCCGTGGCAGCCGTGTTCGTGTTCGCCTACGGGGGGCTGACGGCGGCGCCGGCCCTGGGCGGAGAGGTCAGGAACGCAAGGAAGGACCTGCCCAGAGGACTGCTGCTAGCCTGGGTCACGGCAGTGGTCCTGTTCACCCTCGTCGCGTTCGCCGTCTTCCACGCCGCTCCCTGGTGGGCCGTGCGGGACCTTGTGCACCACGGGCACTCATCGCTAGCCACCGTCCCTGGGCTGATCGGCGCCGTGGCACCGCGATTCCTTGCCCTTACCATCGATGTCGTCACCGCCATCATTGTCGGCAAGACCATCAATCCCGCATTGATGGCAATGTCTCGGACCGCCTTCGGCTGGGGCGAGGATCACCTTCTTCCTTCGCTGTTTGCCCGCACGTCCGCGGCCAAGGTGCCGGTGGCGGCCCTGGTACTATCAGCCCTTCTCGGCTCCGGCTTTCTCATCGAGACCGTCATAGAAGGCTTTACTCTCGGTGTCGTCATCCGCTCACTCAGCATTCTCGTCGTCGTCGCTGTCGTGGCGGCGGGCTTGCTCAACGTAAAGTTCATCCAGCGTCGCCGGTTCGAGGGCAAGGCGTGGGCCACGCAGATTGGCAAAGGATGGGGTATCGTGATCGCCGCGCTGCTGGCCATCATAGTATCGGCGATTTTCGTTTCCAGTACGCTGACCAGCGCCGGGAAGGCTCTGTACCTCCAGCCGTGGCTCGAAACCCTCATCGGCATCGCCGTCGGGATCCTGCTCTGGTACTGGGCTGTGTGGCGGTCCCACCGCAGCGGGATCGACTTGGGAGCCGTCCAGGCCACACCGCCTCTGGAATAGCATGAGTGCACGGGAAACGCATCACGTGATGAAAATTATTGGCGGGTTATGACCGTCGGCAGTGGCCTGCTTCTACGGTCAGCGGCGTAACCGGCCAGCGACAGTCGGTGACCGGCTCCGCTTGGCTGTCGCGCCGAGCTCCGATCCAGGCATCCAGAGCCGTTCAGGGCGCTTGCGTGTCCATAATGGAAGCTAATTTCCCTGTCACCCGCATCGAGCGCACTGGCCGCGTCCCAGGAGTCCTAGATGGATGTAGCGTGGCTGGAGAGTTTCCTGGCCTTGCTGGAGCATGGCAGCTTCACGCGTGCCGCAGAGGCCCAGCACTTGAGCCAGCCTGCCTTCAGCCGGCGTATCAGATCACTGGAGCAGTGGGCAGGCGCAGAACTTGTGGATCGATCCACCTTTCCTGTCTCGCTTACGCCCGCCGGGCTGAAGGTGCGGCGGCAGGCCGCCGAAGTGGTGGCCAGCCTGGCCACGATCCGCGATGAGATCCGCGGCCGGCAGCTCATGCCGCGGGAAGCAATCCGGCTGCCGGTCAGCCATACGCTGGCCACGTATTACTTCGCCGACTTGTGGACGCGGATTACCGGGGACGCCTTCGACCTGACCTGCCTGCTGCTGCCATCGAACACTCTTGGCGCCTACGATTCACTCATTCATGGAGGATGTGATCTCGTGCTGGCCTACGCTGATCCCGCCCATCCGCTCGGCGTCGACCACAGTGAGATCGAATCCCTTGCCGTGGCTTACGACCACCTGGTCCCGTACGCGAAGGCCCGTGGCACGGCGCCGGAACCGCGCCCGTCACTTTTACACCGGATTCCGGACGCCACCAATTCGCACTTCCGGGAAGCCCGCGCCATCCGGTGCCGTCCGTGAGCCATGGATCAGGCGCGTTCCTGGGACGTGTCACGGACAGGCTGCTGGCCGCTCACCGGCCATACCTGCGTCCTGTTGCGCAAAGTGACCTGACGTCGGCGCTGGCGCATCTGGCGGTCGCTGGCGTCGGCGTGGGCTGGCTGCCCAGTGCTCTGACCCTGTCGGCAGTTGCTGATGTCAGCGTCGTTGAACTCGGCGATGCCGCGTGGTCGGCGGATCTGGAGATCCGGCTGTGCCGTAGCTGCGACCGTCGGTCCAGCCGGCAGGTGACCGAAGTCTGGGAGCGCGCCCGGCAGGATGCGGCAGGCCCACGCTGAGAGGCATGGCCTGGCTACCTGGCCTGCGCACTGCCACCTGGCGGTTGAGAGAACGCCGAGCGGTAGCCAAACAGGCCGGAGCTGCCGCCGGTGTGCAGGAACACCACGTTCTGCCTGGCCGTGAACCGTCCTTCCGCGATGCTGCCGAGCAGGCCGGCGAAGGCCTTACCGGTGTACACGGGGTCCAGCAGGATCCCTTCTGTGGTGGCTAGGGTCCGGATCGCGGCCACGGTCGCGTCGGTCGGCACGCCGTAGCCACCGCCGACCCAGCGGTCGTCGACGTGTACAGCGTCAGGGCTGACCATGTCTGCGGCACCGAAGCAGGCGGCGGTGCGCCGTGCCAGCTCGTGCACAGTTTGTGCTTGGTTATCTTCCTTGTGCCGGACGCTGATGCCGAGGACCCGGGCGTTGCTGTGCAACGCACCCAGGCCAGCCAGCAGCCCGGCCTGGGTGCCCGCGCTGCCCGTAGCGTGCACGATCCAGTCGATGGCGACCGGTGCCGTCTCAAGTTCCTGCGCGCACGCGACATAGCCGAGTGCGCCGACAGGACTGGAGCCGCCGCCCGGAATCACGTATGGGCGCTTGCCCGCGGCCCGCAGGTCCTTGGCCAGGTCCTCCATGGCCGCCTGCATGTCCGTACCGGCGGGCAGCCGGCCGGCGATCTTCGCGCCGAGAAGCTCGTCCAGCAGCACATTCCCGGAGTGCTCATACTCGTCGTCGCGTTCTTGCCGCTTCTCCAGCAGCAGCATGCAGCTCATGCCCGCGCGGGCCGCCGCCGCGGCGGTCTGGCGTGCATGATTGGACTGGGTCGCCCCCTGGGTGATCAGGGTGTCTGCGCCCTCGTGCAACGCCTCGGCGACGAGGAACTCCAGCTTGCGCGTCTTGTTCCCGCCGGTCGCCAGGCCCGTGCAGTCATCTCGTTTGATCCACAAGCTGGGCACATGCGGATAGGCCTGCCGGAGCTTGTCCGTCAAGCGCGTCAAGGGTTCCAGCGGCGTCGGGAAGTGCCCGAGGCTGTATCGCGGGAACCGTGCGAGCTGAACCATGGCATCCCCATCCTCGGTTATCGAGCTGCAAGGCTATCATCCGCTGACTATTATCCACGCCGGCCTGCCAGGCCATCGGCGGAGGGCATTAATTTCGAATGCAGGTTACGCAGGGCCCATGCGTTCCCTGCCTGACACGCGGCGGCTCGCTGACCGGAAGCTATGTGACACCCGGCCCTATGGGAAGCTCAAGGGCGCGGTCCGATGTCCACTGCACGACAGCTCCTGGGTATCAGGTCACGCCGGGCAGTGGCTGAAAAGGAGCTATATGTAAGGAATTCAGCGAACAGTCGCTGGCGATGTCCCGGCCCTGCCGGGTTCACGATGCACCCTGCGGCACCCACGCATGGAAGAATAAATGCCCGCATAGGATAGTACTACAACAGCGTCCTGTGATCCCTAGAAGAGTATTGGGCCGAAGGGCGGCTGGCGCGACGGCATAGCGAAAGTCACTGAATGTATGGCTACTGCCATCTATACAGGAAAAAGGAGTTGTGAAAGCGGCGAACCTTAAATGTATAGCCGGATGGCTGCTCATTTTTGGTTATTGTTCTTGCGTTGACCGTGAATCACCGTAACCGCGACGCCGGGCAGCGGGCTGAGCTGAGGCGGCGACCGGTGCGGCAGGCGCCTTCCCCGCGGCTGCGGCAGCGGCTGGAATGCATCCGCCCTGGTGGACCAGGGGGACAGGCATCACGGATCGCCGCGCAGCTAGGTCTGGATCAGGCCACCGTCCGGCGGGCCATCCACCGGCTGGCCCTCGGCGGGCTGGACGGGCTGGCCGGCCGGCCTCGCGGCGGCCGCCCGCTCCGGGACCGCACCGCCGTGCCCGAGCCAGGGCTACACGGGGCGGTCCTCGTCCGCGTGGTAGCCCTTGAAGACCTGCAGGCGATGCCAGGTGATGTGCATGATGTCCACTGGCGGCTGGCGGGGCCGGGGAGTGAGCAGGGACTTGCCGGCGAGGGCGTCCACGGCCCGCCCGGCCGGGCTCCGGGCCACATACAGCTCTGAGACGCAGATCCGCCGGTCCCCGGTGATGCCGAGCACGCCCAGGTCGAACAGCGCGTGGTGCAGCGCGCACAGCGCCAGCGCGTTCGCCACCTCGTCGGGGCCGTCCTGGCTGTGCCAGCGCACGTGCGCCGCCTCGATCGCCACCGGGTGGCGGCCCAGCGCCCCGTCGAACCCGCACATCGCGCACTGGTAGGCATAGGCGCGCAGCACCTCCTCGGCGAACCCGGCCCGGCGGCCCCGCAGGCGGGCCGGGCCGGCGGCCACCGCACCCGCGTCCTGGACCAGGACAGCCACGTCCAGACCGACATCGGCGCAGATCATCCCTGCCAGCGCCGGGGTGAAGTGCTGGTCCAGCAGCAGCCGCGCCGCCGTCGCCAGGGTGGCCGGGTCCGCCAGCAGCCGCTCCACCGGGACCCGCAGCCGCCCCACCGCCCCCCGCGCGAGCAGCCAGCCCCTGCGCTCGGGCGCGTCCGGGCCGATCTCCCGGCCCTCCCGGTCACGCAGCTCCCACAGCTCGCGTTCCAGGTGGACGAACGGCATCGCCGCCCGCTGGCGGGCCGCTGACCTGCTGGCCACCGGGGGGCCAAATTCGTTGACCAGCCCGCTCACCGGGCCTTCCGCCTCCTGGTAGCTGGCCGCGCTGCTGCCGGTGGCAGCGAACCGGCCGAACAGCCACAACAGCAGCAGCGGCTTGTGCGGTGCCCTGCCCTGCCCCCGTCCTGCGGGCGCCTGCCGCAGCCCGGCCAGCAACCCCAGCAGATCATCACGCGTCATCACCATGCCTCCGGCACAAGCACATCAAACAATGTCATGCACATGCGCCCGGGGACGTGCCCGTACGCTACGAACTGCTGGCGAGCAGCCGGGCGCGCGGCGAGGCGATGCAGGCGCCTGCTCCGTGTTCCCTCCCGCCGGGCCGTGGCGGTAGCCGCCCGGTCGCGATCACGGCGAAGCGGCGGCTGTCAGGCAGCCTCGGCCGCCGTGGTGGTGCCCGCCTGGGACACGTCGACGACGACCTTCAGGAGCGCGGGGTTCTCCCTGTTCGCCCGCAATGCCGCGTCGGTGGCCTCCAGCGGGAAACGGGCATCGACCAGCGCGCCGAGCCTGACCCTGCCCGATGCGGCGAGGGCGATCGCCGCCGGGTAGGTGTTGGCGTAGCGGAACGTCCCGGTGAGCTCGATCTCGCGGGACTGGATCGCCGTGACGGGGAGGGCTGCGTCCTCCTTCGGCCCCATCCCGACAAGGACCACCCGCCCCGCTGGCCGGACCGCGAGGATCGCCTCCCGGGTCACCGCCTCGTTGCCGGTGCATTCCAGGACCACGTCGAAGTCCGTCCCTGCGTCGCCGAGCCGCCGCTCCCGGGTGTCGATCACCGCGGTGGCGCCGAGCTCACGGGCCCGGCTCAGACGCTGCGCGTTCAGGTCAGCGACGACCACGGCCGTCGCGCCGGCGGCGCGGGCCACCTGCATGGCGAGGTTGCCGACCGGGCCCGCGCCGGCGACTAGCACCCGGCTGCCCACCGTGACGGCGCCTTTCCGGCAGGCCCAGACGCCGACCGACAGCGGCTCGATGAGGGCGCCTGCGTCGTCGGACAACTCGTCGGGAAGAGCGAACGCGTAATCCTCGTGGATCGCAACATACCGGGCGAACGCCCCATCGATCGGGGGCGTGGCGAAGAACCGCACGTCGGCGCAGAGGTTGTAGCGGCCATGCCGGCACTGATCGCAGCGGCCGCAGGGAACGCCGGGCTCCAGGGCGACCCGCTGCCCGGTCACGTGACGCCGTGCCTCACGGCCCCGGCCGACGACCACGCCGGAAGCCTCGTGCCCGAGCACGAGCGGCTGCTCGACAATGAACGAGCCGATCCGGCCGTGCTCGTAGTAATGGATGTCGGACCCGCAGACGCCGACCGAGCGGACTTCGACGAGCACGTCCCTGGGGCCAAGCGCGGGCAGCGGGCGCGGCTCGATCCTGACGTCGCCCGGCCGGTACAGGACGGCTGCGGCATTCTGCTGGCCGTCCCCGCTCATTTCACCGCTCCGCTGGTCAGGCCGCGGACGAACAGCCGCCCGGTGGCGAGGCTGAGCAGGACACTCGGCAGCATGAGGATCACCGTCGCGCCGGCCAGCGCGCCCCAGTCCACGTTCGAGTACTTGAGGAAGTTGAGGATCGCCACCGGCGCGGTCACCGTGTTGTTCCCGGTCAGCACGAGCGCGAACAGGAACTCGGTCCAGTCCATCACGAAGACGAGCACGGCTGTCGCGATCGCGCCGCTTCTGGCCAGCGGGAGCGCGACCCGGGCGAAGGTGCCGAGGGTGCTGGCGCCGTCGACGAGCGCAGCATCTTCGATCTCCTTCGGCACGTCGGAAAAGAACGCCATCATCGTCGCCATCGCGATCGGCACGCCGATGACCTGATAGGCCACGATCATCCCCGGGTACGAGTTGAGCAGGTGCAGCGTCCGGAACACGACGAAAAGCGGCACCAGGATGATCAGCCCCGGGAGGATCCTGATCAGGTAGTTGTAGTTCACGACCGCCCGGACGATCCGCCGCTGGGACTGCCGGACAAGCGCATACGCGCCGGGCAGCGCGACGGCCATGGTCACGATCGTGGCCCCGGCGTCGATGATGACGCTGTGCACCAGACTGGCGAGGAAACCGCTGCCGGCGACACTGCCATAGTTCGCGAACGTCGGCACGAACGACCATGACCCGGAGAACACCGCCCCGGACGGCTTCAGGGACGTCCCGATCGTCCACAGCACCGGCCCGATGGCGAACAGCACCACGAGCACGACGACGACGGAGCCAACGATCCGCCACGGCTTGACCCGCGCGAGGATGCCGCGGGAAGGGGAGATCGCTGTCATGCGTTCGCCACCCCCCGGATGCGCGCCACGAGGAAAACCGAGGGGATGAGCACGATGGCCACCAGTATGATCAGCAGCGTGGCCGCGTAGCTGAGGTTGAAGTACTGGAAACCCTGCACGAACGCGTAGTAGTCGAGCGGTTCGGTCGCCTGGCCGGGGCCGCCGCCGGTCATCGTGTATATGAGCGGCAGCAGGAACAGTGCATTGACCACCTCCAGCAGGAACGCCGTGGCCAGCGGGATGCGCAGCAGCGGCAGTGTGATCCGGCGGAAGATCTGGAACTCGGTCGCGCCATCCACCCGGGCCGCCTCGTACGGCTCATGTGACACGCCCTTGAGCGCTGCGAGCAGGAAGACGAACGCGAAGGGGAACCACTCCCACACATCGGCGATCGTCACCGCGGCGAGCGCCGGCCCGCTGCGGGTGAGCCAGTCGGGCGCCGGCAGGCCGAGCGTGGACAGCAGGTTGTCCAGGCCCCCGAGGTTCGGGGTCATGATGAGCTTCCAGAACAGCCCCGACGTGACCGGCGGCACGAACATCGGTACCAGGATCACTGCCTGGACGGCGGAGGAGTTCCGCCAGGACTGCAAGGCGAGCGCCGCGATGAGGCCTATCGCGACCTGAATGATGACCGGCACCACCAGGAAGTAGACGCTCAGCTCGAGGCTGGACCGGAACGTCGGGTCGCGGAACGCCGCCAGGAAGTTCGCCGCCTTGACGAACTGGAGCGGCGACGGGGCGATGAGGTCGATGTTGAAGACGCTCATCACGATGCCGAACAGCAGCGCCGCGATCGCGAACGCAGTCATGACCAGCCCGTATGGGGTGAGCAGCGCGCCGTAGACGATGGCCTCGCCGATCCTGCCGCGTCCCCGGCGCCCGCGTACGGAACGGCCGGGGGCGCGGGGCCGCCCCCCTGGCCGTACCGCCGTCTCCATGCTTTGCCGCACGCGTTCCATCCTTTCCCGGTGAGGTGAAGCGGCCGGCAATCCCCGGCGTGGCGGATCCGGCTGCGTGACGGCCAGTCAGCCCGAATGCGTGAGGAGATACGACGCGGCCTGGCTCTGCGCGGTCGACAGTGCGCTCTTGGCGCTGGCTGTCCCGGAGATAACCTCGTTCACGGCGATCGACATATAGTCGCCGACCACGTTGAACGAGGGCGTCTGCACGAAATGGTTGACGTCCAGGTCGGGTGATTCCTTGCTGAGGATGGCCAGCACGTCGGGGCGGGCGAAGGACTTGAATGCGGAGCTGTGCAGCGCCGACTGCCGGGTGACGCCGATGTACTTCCCGTTCTTCGCGGCCTGCACCTGGACCTGCGGGGAGGTGGACCAGGCCATGAACTTGATCGCGGCGTCCCTGTTCGGCGTTCCCTTGGCAAGGAACCACATTTGCGTGTCGAAGCCGGGGAACAGGCCCGCCGGGCCGCGCGGCGCCTCGGCGAAGGCGACCTTGTCGCCGAGTGCGTCGATCATCTCCAGCGCGAACGCGATATCATCCACGAGCATCGCCGCCTTGCCGCCCTTGAACGCGGCGGTGGTCTCCGGATAGTCCCAGCTCGCCGAGCCAGCAGGGGTGTAGCCCCTGCGGAAGAACTCGCCGTAGATCTGCAGGCCGGTCAGGTCGGCAGCGGTGTCCATTGCGGCGCTCAGCCTGCCGGAGGGCGCACGGCCGCCCGGCTTCTGGCCCTTGTAATAGATGCCGCCTTCGCCGTAGTAGAAGATGTTGAAGATCCAGATGTTGGAGTGCACACCGCGCGCGCCGCGCAAGGTGATCGCGGGCACGGACTTCGTGTTGACCTTGGCACAGGCCGCTAGCAGGTCGCTGATGGTGGTCGGCGGCGCGACGCCGGCGCTGGAGAGGATGTCCTTCCGGTACATGAGGATGTTCGTGTCGAGCAGGGTCGGGAAACCCCAGTGCTTCCCGTTGTACTCGGTCGCCTTCCAGCAGGCCGGCAGCCAGTCGGAAGTGCTGTATCCCTTGCCCACCAGCGAGGGGTCGTTCAGGTAGTCGTCGATGGGCTCGACCCAGCCAGCGGTGACCCACTCCGGCTTCTGGCTCACCCCGCCCCAGGTCACATCGACGGTCCCGTTGCCGGCGGCTAGCGCCACCGCCGCCTTCTTCGTGATGTCCAGCTCGGAGAGCACCTGGTAGTTGACCTTGATGCCGGTCTGCTTCTCGAATTCGGGGATGAGCGGCTGCAGTCCCTGGCCCTGCGGGTTGGCGTCGGCGTAGACGGTGAGGGTGCCGCCGGATGAGCCGCCGGAACTCGCCGAGCTGCCCGACCCGCAGCCGGCGACAGCACTGATAAGGGTCCCGCCGAACGCGGCTGCCGCGACAGTCCCGGTGCCGCCCTTCAGGAAAGCACGGCGGCTCATTCCTTCATTCATGGTTTCTCTACCTTCTCTTCCCAGCACCCATCCGTGATCATATGAACTCTCAGCGTAACCATAAGGGCGGCAGACATTCTCCCGGCCGCTGCGGCCGGAAGCACGAAAGCCGGACCCGGTTCGCTCACCATTCCAGCCCGGGCTTTCCCGCCTCCGGAGGCCGCAATGGTGAACGAACGTGCAGCACGTTATCTCATGGACTCCCGGAAGGCAAGGGTGCTATCGTTTCTGCACAAATGTTCAGCAGGAGCGGGCGAGAAGGCCCGGAACCGGGGAAGCAGCAGGCGCAAACCGCGAGCGCCACGAGCGACGGTTTGCCACCTATACGTGATGGCGCCCTGCTGCTGACCGCCGCTTACCTCTACTACGCCGAGGACCGTTCCCAGGAGGAGATCGCCCGGCGGATCGGGGTCAGCCGCTCGACCGTCAGCCGTCTCCTTGCCGAAGCCCGCCGCACCGGCATCGTGCGGATCGAGGTCACCGCTCTGCCCGCCGATGGGTCACTTGAGCAGCACCTCGCCGCCCAGCTCGGCATCGAGCGCGTGTACGCAGCACCCGGGATCGCCGATGAGAACGACCCCGGCCCGATCCTGTCAGACGCCGCCGGCAAGGCCCTCATCGACAGCGGCCTCACGGCGGATGACGCGCTGCTCGTCTCCTGGGGCCGCGCGACCTGGAGCATCTCTCACACGGAGCTGCCCTCCCTGCCCGGCGCCGTGGTCCTGCCGGCGGTTGGCGGCCTGAACGACGACCAGCCGTGGTTCCAGACGAACGAGATCGCGCGCCGCCTGGCGGCCAGCATCCACGGCCGCGCCCGCCTGCTCCACGCCCCGGCGCTGCCGTCGGAGGATCTTCGCCGTTCACTGCTGGCGGATGCATCTATACGGTCGGTCATCTCCCGGTGGGATGACAGCACGGCGATTCTCGTCGGGATCGGGGCATGGCCCAAGACACGGCCGCACGAGGCACCGACAGCTCTGCCGGTCGAGAAAGCGGCGCTCCGCCACGCCGTCGGCGACGTGGCCGGGCGTCTCTTTGACGCGAACGGCGACCCCGTGCATTCCGGTGCCGACTCAGCGCTGCTGGCGGTTACACGCGAACAGCTCACCCGTATACCCAAGCGGATCGGGATCGCGGCCGGTATCCGCAAAGCGGATGCGATCATCGCTGCCGCGCGATCCGGCCTCATCAACGTTCTCGTCACCGATATCGTGACGGCAAGCACCCTGCGTACCCGGAGCGTCTCAGGCCGACCCGGCTCCCGGCCATAGCCTGCGGCGACCCTCGCGGCCAGCTTTGCCCGACATCCCGCGGCCCGGGCGCGGCGCTCGCCCGGGACCGGCGCACCGCGGGCCGGGCGCCCGGCCTGTCCCGACCCCGCCAGCAGGTGAACCCGCCATCGACCAGAGGTCCGTGCCGGTGCAGAAGCTCGCCGCCTGGCTCAGTAGGAAGATGGTCGGCCCCACCATCTCCTCCGGCTTCGCCATCCAGATATTCCGGGAAACTGCCATGCTGCCCGGGAAGGGGTTCAGACTGTAAGTACCCGGTGCCGGCACCCAGCACGGCTGGGTTGAGGCAGTGCTGAAGCGGTTCGTCTCGCACGAACCGGCCGATTTCGGCGGCGAGGCGGCGTGCGGCCCGCCGCGCCACGTCCTTCGATGCGCCCGCCAGATGGGAGACCGCCAGAACCTGCGGCATTGTTCGCAAGGGGTTGTCGGCTGGCAGGGGTTCGTGCTCGTACACGTCGAGGGCCGCGCCGGAGAGGCGCCCGGATCGCAACGCCTCGATGAGAGCTTTCTCCTCGATCAGTTCACCCCGCGCGGTGTTGACCAGGTAGGTTCCCTGTCGCACGCCAGCCAGGGTTTCCGCGTTTATCATGTGCCGGGTTTCTGATGTGAGCCGCGCATGCAGGCTGATAATGTCGCTATGGCCGCACACCTGGCGGAGGCCGGTAAGTTCCACCCCGCGCTCGGCGGCAACATCTGGGTCGATATACGGATCGGCTGCGAGCAGCCGCACGCCGAATGGCCGCAGTAGCTCCGCTACACGCCTGCCGATCTGGCCCAGGCCGATGATACCCACGGTGCGACCGGCAAGCTCCGGGCCTGCGTCAGCGTACCGGTAGAACTCCCCGCTCCATCCCCCATGCCGCATCTGCGTGTGGCTCCGGGCGATGTTGCGCTGACCTGCGATGAGGATCCCCACGGTGAACTCCGCGACTGCCCGGGCGTTACGTCCTGGCAGGTTGACGACCGGCACGCCACGTTTGGTGGCCGCCGGCATATTCACGTTCACCGGGCCGCCCCGGGAGACAGCCACGATGCGCAGTCGCCGGGCAGCGCCAAGTACCCGCTCGGTGACCGGGGCAAGGTGAGTGACCAGCACATCAGCGTCGCGGGCGAGCTCGGCGATTTCCCCCTCATCCCCGGCATACTCCGTGACCTCGGTGCCGCAGGACCAGGGCTCGGTCGGCCAGCGGCTAGCGTAGGTCACGAACTCGGCCTCATCGTTGAGGTGCGGTTTCAGGGTCTCGGCAAACATTTGCGGCGTGATGAACTCATCACCTGCGCACAGCACTCGCATGTATCTCTCCCGATTTGCTGGGGGCGGGCATGATAACCAAGACAGGCTCGATCTCTCAGCGCCGTCGCGGCACTGCGTGCATGACGTACGTCCGCCGGGAGATGTCGGCGGATTGGTCTCGTCGGACTGCTCCCGCGCAGCCTGTTCACCTTCTACCCAGTCGCGATAACGCTCAAGTTCACTTGTGACTGTCACTTCATCCCAGCCAAGGGCCTGTCCCGCCAGCGAAGCGATGCTCTCGGCCGCCCGGATGCCGCCGTCTCGAGCCTCGCTGGAAATATGGAGACGGCGGGAAAGGATATCGTCCAGGTGCAGTGCCCCCTCATGAGTGACCGCGTAGGAGACCTCTGCCTTCAGGTAGTCCTCCGCACCGGGGACCGGCTCGGCGGATCCGGGCGAGCGTGCTATGAGCCTGAGGAGGTCACGTGCCGCTGAGCCATACCGGTTAAGCAGGTGCTCGATCTGGCGGACAGGAAGGCCGGTTCGCTGGGCCATTTGATGCCGGCCGTTCCAGAGCGCCCAGTAGCCTTCGGCGCCGAGCAGCGGAATTTGGTCAGTGCACGAGGGCGGTACTTGCCGCCCGAGACCGGCAACGGCGGCGTCCACGGCATCGCGGGCCATGATACGATATGTCGTGTACTTTCCCCCGGCGACCACCGTTAGGCCGGGAACTGGCGAGGCAACGGCATGCTCGCGGCTGAGCCGACTGGTCATCTCCGACTGTCCGGACAGCAGCGGGCGCAGTCCAGCGAATGCTCCGTCGACATCTTCCCACGTGAGAGGCGGGCAAACGATGCGGTTGACATTGCGCAGGAGATATTCGATATCACTTCGGTTCGCAACCGGATGCGAAATATTCTGGTGCCATTTCGTGTCCGTGGTGCCAATGAGCCACTGCCGGCCCCAGGGGCGGATGAACAGCACGCTGTCCTCGGCGCGTATCAGGATCGCGGAGCTGGACCGGATGCGCTGCCTCGGGACGAGGATATGCACTCCTTTCGATGCCCGGACCTGAAGACCGCCGTGTTCGCCGAGCATTTCCTGGATGTCGCCGCTCCAGGCGCCGGTGGCGCTGATGACCTGGCGGCCACGCACCGGAAGTGCCGCACCCGATTCCTCGTCGCGCACGCGTACACCCGCTACCCGCCCGGCTTCGTGGAGGAATCCAATGACCCTTGCCGAGGAGGCCATGACGGCGCCGTATGCCGCAGCAGTCCGTGCCAGCGTCACGGTGTGCCGGGCATCGTCAACCTGCGCGTCGTAGAACGCGATGGCGCCAGCCAAACTATCCGGCCGCAGCGCTGGCGCGGCGAGCAGCGCTTCCCGTCGGCTCAGGTGCCGGTGGCGGGGCATCGCACTGGCCCCCCCGAGCGCGTCGTACAGGATCAGGCCCGCCCCTACGTATGCACGCTCCCACCAGCGGTGGGTAAGAGGATAAATAAACTTCACCGGTTTGACCAGATGCGGGCACAGGCGGCCCAGCATCAGGGCGCGCTCGCGCAACGCTTCCCGCACCAGGGAGAACTCGAACTGTTCGAGGTAGCGGAGCCCGCCGTGGATGAGCTTCCCCGACCGGCTGGAGGTCCCGGCCGCGTAGTCCCGCATCTCAACGAGGGCAACAGACAGGCCGCGTGTCGCGGCATCCAGCGCGGTGCCGCACCCGGTCACCCCGCCCCCGACGACGATGATGTCAAAAATCTCCTCGGACATCCGGCGCAGTGCTTCGCCTCGTTGCCTGGGGTCAAGCCGGGAAGCATCCAGGGCAATGGGCCATCCAGGGACCCCCGCACCTCCAGCGTCAGTCATGTCGCCCTCCACAGCGGCCTGGCTGCTGCCCGGTGTTCCAGGTAGCGGCCGAACGCGTCGTCGTATTGATCCGCGGTGGCGGAATCGGGTTCCACCACGGTTTCCACGCTCGTCCAGGTGTCCTTGTCCACCTCGTGGCCGATCACTGCCAGGGCGGACAGGACGGCGCCCCGCGCTCCGACCTCAGGTGTGCGGGCGACATGGAGCGGGCGGCGCAGCACGTCGGCGAAGATCTGCAGCCAGGAGCGGGACCGCACGCCACCGCCGCAGACCAGCAGCGGGCCGGCCAGCGGAGTGGCTTCGAAGCAGTCACGGGCCGCGAACGCGATGCTCTCGCACACGGCGCGCACGATGTCCTCGCGGGTCGTGGACAGCCGCAGCCCGGTGAGCTGGCCCCGGGCTGCCGGGTCGATGAACGGCGCCCGCTCCCCCGATGGTGCCAGGTAAGGAAGTGCCTCGACCCCGCCCGCGCCTGGTCGGCTCTGCTCGATGGCGGTACTTACCTGGTCAGCGGTCATCCCGAGCAGGCCCAGCGCCCAGTCGAGTGAGGCGCACCCAACCATGGCCGGCAGTGCCCGCAGCCACCGGCCGGGCTGTCCTGTGGCCAGGTGCATCCCGGCGGCGTCTCCGCTCACGTCGAGCCGGTCGGTCAGTACCTGGCAAGCCAGGGTCGTCCCGATGATGAGCAGGCCATCGCCGGGCTGGCTGATGCCAGCACCGGCCGCGCAAGCGGGCAGGTCAAACGGGCCTCCGGTGACCGGGGTACCCGTGGGGAGGCCTGTGAGCGCGGCGCCGGCGGCTGACAGCGGCGCGACCGGCAGCGGCTGCCGCACCGGAGCCAGGAGGTGTGCGCGGTGCTGGAGGCCACAGAGCTTGAGGGCCTCCGCGGAGTATCCGCCGTCAGCGGGGTCGCTGAACGGCAGCGAGGCGTCGGAGGGATCGGTCGCCCGCAGACCGGTCAGCCGCTGCACGATCACGTCCTTGCAGTAGGCAGCCGTGGCAGCGCGGTCGAGGGTGCGGGGCTCGTTCTCCTCAAGCCAGCGCAGCACGCAGGCCTGGGCACCGGGGAATAGCACGTTGCCGTTGATGCGGTAGACCGCATCAACGATGCCGTCCTCTTCCCAGCTAGACAGGATGCCGTCGGCTCTGCCGTCCATCCAGGACACCGCCGGGCGGACGCCCTGGCCGTGGGCGTCGACAAGCCAGCAGCCATCACCTTGCCCGGTGATGGCGACGGCAGCAGGCCTGGGACTCCCCGCGGCCCTGGTGACGTCGGTGATGACGCTCGTAACGCTGCGCAGCACGTCGTCGGTATTGTGCTCGACATGGTCTGGTGCCGGACGCATGAGCCGGGTGGGGCGGCTGGCGACAGCGAGCGCCTCTCCGTTTTCCCCGAACATGGCTGCCTTGGTCACCGTGGTGCCGACGTCCACGCCGAGATACCTAGCCCCGGTTCTGGCGGCAGCGATGTCCATGCGCCTACCTCCTTGAGGCTGGCGGGGTCGGGTCGGCGGACTCTGGCTGTCGAGCTCCGGCCGACGGGACTGGCCGCAGTCAGACCTGCAGTTCGGCGGATTGCCCGTAGCTTTCGAGCTTCTTGGCCACCCGCTCGATCTCGTCATTGGGCAGGATGTTCGGCTCGCCAAAGAGCCGGGCCTGGTAGTACATCCGACATAGCCACTCCAGGTAGAGAGACCGGGTGTAGGCCTTGGCCAGGCTCTCGCCGTAGGTGGTTGCCCCGTGGTTGGCCAGGAGCGCCCCGTAGCGCCCGTCCATGGCTGTCACGCTGTTTTCGGCCAGTTCGCGGCTGCCGTAGGTGGCATACGGCGCGACTCGCACCGGCCCGCCCAGCAGGGCGACCATGTAGTGCACCGCGGGGAGTTCGCTGATCAGCGCCGACAAGGTGCTGGCATACGCCGGATGGGTGTGTACCACAGCCGCGGCGTCGGTGTGCTGGTAGACCAGCGTGTGCATCGGTACCTCAGACGAGGGCTCCAGGTACCCGTCCGCCCTCTTCCCGTCCAGGGAGATCACGCAGATCGACTCCGGTGTCAGCGTCTCATATGCGATCCCGCTGGGGGTAATCGCTACATAGTCGCCGGAACGCACGCTGAGATTGCCGGAGGTGCCCACGGTGAGCTGGTCGGCCTGCATGCGCTGGCTGAACTCCACAAGCTGCACCCGCTCGTTTTCCAGAAGCATCAAGTATCTCCTTCATAGGCCATGGCCGATAGGTGTGTTCAGCAAGCGGCCATCCGCCAGCGACTGTCTGCTGCGCCAAACGTGCCAAGGCGCTTGCCTGACTCGTCGTCAAACAGATGCCATCTGCGAAATCTAAGTCCCACGCTGACGCCCGGCCCGATATCTGGCAACGGACCGTAGACGGACACCGAAACGGCGCCGATAGCGACCTGAACATGGCTCTCATCCCCGAGGAATTCACTCGCGGTTACTTTACCCACGAGCTCGGCGGAGGCTACATCGATGATATCTATGTCGTGCGGCCGGACACCGATCGATACGGATCGTCCGTTCGGTACCTGTAGCGGCAGCCAGGCCATGAGGCTGCCCTGGACAGTCAGCGAACCGCCCTGACTGTCGGTCGTGGCCGTCGCCGACCACACGTTCATTGGCGGGTCGCCGATAAAACGGGCCGTGAAAAGATTTGCGGGCGACTCGAAGAGCTTCTGCACCTCATCGAGCTGCTGAAGCTCACCGGAGTTGAGCACTGCAATCCGGTCGGCCAGCGAGGCTGCCTCCTCCTGATCATGGGTGACGAGGATAATCGCGACATTCCAGTCTTTTTGCAGCTCTTTGATCTCGGCCCGGAGTCTTCGCCGCTCCACGCCATCAAGGTGGGAGAGGGGCTCATCGAGAAGGACGAGGCGAGGCTGCCGGACGAATGCCCTGGCAAGGTTTACGCGCTGCTTGTGTCCGCTGCTGAGCGATCTAGGCCGCAGGTGGAGAACGTCATTAAGCTGCATCCGCTCGGCTATATCACGCACTCGCCGGTCAATGTCGTCAGAGCTCAATCCGCGCGCCCGGAGGTTGAATGCGATATTTTCATAGACCGTCATCGGCGGATACAGAGCGTAGTTCTCAAACGCTAGGCCGATGCCCCGTTGGCTCGCCCGGACATGCGTGATATCACGGCCTTCGGCGAGCACGCGCCCGGACGTGGGCCTTTCAAGGCCTGCAAGGATTCGCAGCGTCGTCGACTTGCCGCACCCAGATGGTCCCAGCAACGCGAGGAGTTCGCCGCGCTCGCAGGCGAAGCTGAGGGAGTGCACGGCAAGGACGCCGCCGTCGGCGCCACGGCCGGCGAACCGTTTGGTCAGGTTGTCGGCGGCGACGATCGCGTCGGCCACGGGGAACGCGCCATGGGTCGCTGCTGTTGCCATGTTCATCCTCCGACCGTCGTGGGCATCGGCACGTCAGGGGAGATTCGCAGGCCGGTATCAGCGTCCAGGTAGACAACACCGTCCAGGTCCACGACGACGCGCACCCGGTCCCGCACGTCAAGACCGCTGTCTGGCGACGCGTAGAACGTGAGATCGGTGCCCGCTGCCGTTGCCGCATACACCACGTTTTTGAAGCCCCTGCGCTCCACTGTCCGGACCGTAGCTTCCAGTACCGCGCGGGTCACCTGCTGGTCTTGGCGCCCGGCCGCCGGGTCGTTCCCGGTATCGTCCCCGAGCCACATACGGCCGGGCAGCACCGCGGCAAGGAGCCTGCCGGATGCGCCATCGCGCGCCCAGCCGGGTACCGTAATCGTCGCGCTACCGTCAAGGACGGCGGTACGGCTGCCGTCCTGCCGCAACTCGATTGGCACCATGCTGCGCGGGGGATCGCCGAGCAGGCGGCAGGCTAGATCACTCGCGGGCTGTTCGAAGATCTCTCGGGGAGTTCCCACCTGCACGACTGTGCCGTGGTCGAGGATCACCAGCATGTCCGCCAGGCCCAGCGCCTCACGGAAATCGTGTGTCACATAGACGACCGTGCGGCTAAACCTGCGCTGCAGGCTCTTGAATTCCGGCCGCATCATGCTCGCAAGCTGGGCATCGAGATGGGACAGGGGCTCGTCCATGAGCAGCACCCGGCTGGGCCGGACCAGCGCCCGTCCGAGCCCTACCCGCTGACGCTGGCCGTTGCTCAGTGTCGCTGGCTTGCGGTCAAGCAGCGTTTCGATCCCGAGAGTCCTTGCAATCGCGGTGATCTCGTCCTGCATCTGCTGCTGCCCGTAGCCGCGCCGGGCGAGCGGCATTCTGAGATTGTCCCGGATCGTCATATGCGGGTACAACGCGTAACTTTCGAACACCATCGCCGCATCGCGCTGCCATGCCGGGATGTTCTCAACGTCACCGTTGTCGAAGTAAACCCGGCCCGCATCGGGGCGCCGGAGACCCCCGATGACGTTCAGCAAGGTTGTTTTCCCTGCCCCGGCCGGGCCGAACACGACGCAGAATGTCCCGTCCGGGATCTCAAGATCGACGCCGTCAAGCGCCACGGTGCGTCCGTACCGCACGTGGATGTTCTCAAGCCGCACACGTGCCATCGGGGAAGCCTCCTTACGTCCGGGTACTGCCGCCGCCCGCCGTCGGCGGGGGCCGCTCATGCCCCCGTCATGCCTTCACCGCTCCCAAGCTCAGCCCGCGCACCAGGTACCGTTGCAGGATCAGCGCGAGCACGACCTCGGGTACGGCCGCAATCAGTCCCGCCGCGGCAACGGCCCC
>Ga0209061_1001570_pt1 | contig 36352 bp, 35 predicted proteins | sample Coa_R1_10_FD_187157 | JGI IMG/M metagenome (GOLD analysis project Ga0209061, IMG submission 187157) | Surface soil microbial communities from Centralia Pennsylvania, which are recovering from an underground coalmine fire - Coalmine... | ecosystem: Environmental > Terrestrial > Soil >... | reverse complement strand
GCCGCTCGCTGAGCGGCCGTCCCGGGCCCCACCACTCCCAGCCGATGTAGACGGCCCCGAGGATGGCCGGCACCTTCACGGCCGCGGCGAGCCCGCACAGCGCCACGCCGAGCACCGGGTGGCCGCGGCGCGCCAGCGCGTAGCCCGGGACGAGCAGGCCGAGCATGAGGGCGTCGTTGTGCGCCCCGGCGACGAGGTGCAGCAGGACGAGCGGGTTCAGCGCGGCGACGGCGAACGCGGTGGCGGCGTCACGGTTGAACGAACGGGCGATGACCGGGACCGCGCACGCGAACAGGACGGTACCGGCGAGGGCGAGCAGACGCAGGCCGACGACCGAGAGCAAGACGTTGTGGCCGCTCGCCGCGACGATGCCGCCGGCCAGGGCGAGGAAGACCGGTCCGTAGGGCGACGAGACGTTGCCCCACAGCGGGTCGACGAGCTGGCTGAAGGGGGAGCCGCTGCTCAGCAGGCTGGGACCGTAGTGGTAGGGGTTGATCCCGTGCGCCATCATCTCGCCCTGCGCGGCGTAGCTGTAGACGTCCTTCGAGAACAGCGGGGCCACGACGAGCAGCGGCAGCACCCAGGCGACGAACACCGGCACGAGGCGCGACACCGGGACGCCGGGGTGGCGGCTCATGGTCCGCACGACGTCGAACCAGGCGCGCAGGAGGAGGAGCATCCCGGCGTAGACGGCGACGACGCCGACGAAGAGCCACTGGCCGGGGGCGGGGGTGTAGGCGGAGGACTCCGCGGCGACGTGGGGAATCCCGAAGTACCAGGCGCCGGCGTGCTTGAAGGTGAACGGCGAGTTCGGCTGCGTCCCGCCGAGGAAGATGAGGACCGAGGCGACGAAGCCGAGCACGACGGGCCACGCGAGGCGCCGCGCGAGGGGGGTCTCGCCGGGGACGTACGGCTCGACCGGCGGTGCGGGCCGTCCCGGGCGCTGGAGCAGGTGGGCGCCGAGCGCGGCGGCGTACTCGAGGCGCCGGGCGAACCGCTCGGGCCATCGCGCCCAGCCGGCGCGGCGTGGCACCCGCTCGGCAGCGGTCGGCATGGTCGCGAGCTTACGCCAGCACCGGCGCGACGAGCCGACGCGCCGGGGCGCTTCGGTAGCGTTCCGCCATGCGCGCCGGGGCGGGAGCGGGTCGGGCGCCGGCGCCGCTGCCGGCCCTCCGGCGGGTCGACCGGCGGGACCTCGTGGCCGTCGCCCTCCTCGTCCTCGTCCCGCTCGTGCTGCTCGGCCTCCCCGCTCTCGCGGGCTACCCGCTCCTCACGGGCGACGCGGTCATCCAGAACCTCCCGCTGCGCGCGCTGGCCGGGGCGCTCCTGCGCCACGGCGCGCTCGCCACCTACGACCCCTACGACTTCTCCGGGACACCGCTGCTCGGGGGCATCAACGCCGGCGCGGCGTCCCCCGGGGTGCTCGCCTTCGCCGTCCTGCCCCCGCTCGCCGCCTACGTGCTCGTCGAGGCGCTCGCCTACGGCGCCGCGGCCAGCGGCCTGTACGTCTTCCTCCGCCTGCGCGGGCTCGACCCGCTCGCCGCGGCGCTCGGCGGCGCCAGCTTCGGGCTCGGCGGCTACCTCGCCTCCCAGGCCGTGCACGTCGACGTCGTCGAGACCGGCGCTGGGCTCGCGTTCGCCCTCGTCGCCCTCGAGCGCCTCGCCGACGACCGGTGCCGCCACGTGCCGGCGCTCGTCGCGCTCCTCGCCGCCTGCCTCGGCGGCATCGGCCTCGCCGGCAGCCCGGAGGCCGCCTGGTACGCGGCGCTGGCCGCCGCCGTCTACGCGGCGCACCTGCTCGCCAGGCCCGGGCGCCGCCTGGCGCGCGCCGGTCGCTTCGCCGTCGGCGCCGCCTTGGGCGGCCTCGTCGCCGCGGTCCAGCTCCTCCCCGGGTCGGCCTTCGTCGCCGTCTCGCAGCGGTCGGCGGGCAGCGTCGGCTTCTTCACGAGCGGGTCGCTGACCCCGGCCCTGCTCACCGTGCTCGTCGCCCCGCACCTGCTCGGCGGCGGGCCGCTCGGGCTCGCCGCCTACGTCGGCCGCTACAACCTCGCCGAGACGGACGCCTACCCGGGGATGCTCGCCCTCGCCGGCACGCTCGGGCTCGCCCCCGGCGCGCTGCGCCGGGAGGGCCGCCCGCTGCGCGTCTGGTACGCGATCGGCGCCCTCGGCGTCGCGATCGCGCTCGGCAGCCGGACGCCCCTCCCCCACCTCCTCGTCCACCTGCCGGTCGTCGGCCTGAGCCGCCTGCCGAGCCGCGCGCTCCTCCTCTTCGCGCTCGCCGCCGCGGTGCTCTACGCCCACTTCGCGCAGGCGCTCCTGGCGCCGGGAGGCGCCGGCGCCACGGCGCGCCGCCTCGGCGCGCTCGCCCCCCTCGTCCTCCTCGCGCTCCTCGGTGCGACGGCGCTCGGCGGGACGGCGGTCGCACGCGCGCTCGCCGGTGGGCCGACCGGACCGTGGAGCGTGCGCGCCGTCGCCCCCTACCTCGCCACGGCCGGCGCCGTCGGGCTCGCCGCCCTCGCCTTCCTCCTCCTGGGCCACCGCGCCGGCGTCCGTCGTCGGCGCGCCCTGCTCGTCGCCCTCGCCCTCGTCGACCTCGTGACCTTCTGGGCGAACGAGAGCTCCTTCGCGCCGACGCCGGCGCGCGCGCTCGGGCGCGCCAACGCCCTCGAGCGGTCGCTCGCGCGCCTCGTCGGGCCGGAGGGGCGCTTCGTCGTCGACGACCCGGCGCGCGCCGGCGGCCTCGCCCTCGACGAGCTCGGCGCGCCCGACCTCAACGTCCTCTACCGCCTCCACAGCGCCCAGGGCTACGGCTCGCTCGCCTGGGGTCCCTACGCCCGAGCCACGGGGACCCACGGCCAGGACGTCGTCTCGCCCGCGGCCCTCGCCGGGCGCGTCGCCGACGAGCTCGACGTGCGCGCCCTGCTCGCGCTGCCGGGGTCCTTCGAGGTGCCGGCGGGCGAGGGCCGCCCGATCCCGCTCGCCCCCTCGGCGGCGACCGTCCGGTACTTCGGCCGGCGCGAGGACGTCGTCGGGGTGCGCCTCGCGTGGCCGCGAGCGAGCCGCGGGACCGCCGACGGCCTCGCCGCCCTGGCGCGCCGCACCCGCCTCCTCACGGCGCGGGGGCGCCTGCTCGCACCGCTCGGCCCCGGCACGCCGGGGCCGGGAGCCGCCGTGAGCGAGCGCTTCGGCGGCGAGGCCGCGGTGGGGCTCGTCCTGCCGCCCGACCGAGGCCGCGTGCGCGTCGTCGTGGAGACCCCTCGGCGCGCGTTCTCCCCGTCGGGAGCGCTCGCCGCGGCCGTGGCACCGCCCCACTGGCGCCCTGGACCACCCATCGGCCCCTACGCCACCTTCCTCGACACCCGGGCGATCGGACACCTCGCCGCCGTCGCGCTCGGCCGGTCCCGCCCGACGGCCGAGCTGTCCTGGCACGACCTCGGTGCGCGCGAGACCGTCGAGGCGAGGGCGGCCGCAGCCTTCCTCCTCGTGCGCAGCGTCGCCGACCTGCCTGGCTGGCACGCCGAGGTGGACGGACGCCCCGTCCGCATCCGCCGCTTCGGCCTCGTCCAGGCCGTGCGCCTGCCCGCGGGCCGGTCCTCGGTGACCTTTCTCTACACTGCGCCCGGATCCGAGCTCGGCGCCGCGCTCGCCGGCGCCGGGTGGGCGGCGCTCGTCGCCCTCGCCGCTGGCGACTGGCTGGCGACGCGCCGCCGGAGGGCCGGGCGTGGCGCGGCGCGCGCGGGCGACCGGACCGGGCTCTGGCGAGGTGCGGGGAGGGGACGCGACGCTCTCGGTGCGACGGCGGGCAGCACGTGGCGCTGAGCCGGCCGCGGCGGGCGGGCACGCCCGGCGGCTCGCCGCGCTCGCGTGCGCAGCGCTCGTGCTCGGCGGCTGCGCCGCGGGGGGCGGGACGGCGAGCGCACGCCCGCGCGCCCAGGGGACGCCGGCCACCCGCTCCGCTCACGAGCGCGCGCGCACCGGTCCAGGCGCCGGTCGGGTGACGGCCATCGGCGACTCGGTGATGCTCGACTACGCCGACGAGCTGCGGGCGCTCCTCCCCGGCGTCGCCATCCACGCCGCCGTCGGCCTGCAGTTCAGCGCGGGCATCTCGCTCGCCGAGCGCCTGCGGGCCGAGCACCGGCTCGGCTCGGTCGTCGTCGTCGCCCTCGGGACGAACGGCCCGGTGACACCGACCGAGCTTCGCGAGCTGCTCGCCGTCCTCCGCCGGGTGCGGCGCGTCGTCCTCGTCACCGTCCACGTCGACCGTCCCTGGCAGGACAGCGTGAACGCCGTCCTTCGCGCCGGCGCGGCGGCGGCACGCAACGCGGTCGTCGCCGACTGGGCCGCGCTCGCTGCCCACCACCCGGGTTGGTTCTACGCCGACGGCACCCACCTGCCGATCGACGGTCCGGGCGCCCGGGCGCTCGCCCGGCTCATCGCCGCGAAGGTGCGCGCCGCCTCGCCCGGTGCGAGCGCGGGGCCGAAGCGAGGAAGGCGCGCGCGCACCCCCGCCTCGGCGGGACCGAGCCGCCGGTAGCCTCGCTCCGGCGCGTCCAGGCCTCGACCGGTCCGAGGTCGCCGTCGTCGAGCGAGCGGCCGGCCGGCTCGTGTGCGACCCGACGACGCCGACCGACACGACCGCCTGCGCCTCGTTCGCGCCGTCCCCTCGCCTGACGGGCGAGCGACCCACCCCCGCCCGAAGGCCGCCGGCGGACCACCGCCGCCACGGTGCGCACGCCGCGGGTCGAGGGGGGTCGAGGTCGCGGCCGGCGCCGAGCCCGCGTGGCGCCGCGGTCGACGCTCCCCCGCCCGTCGCGTCGTTCGCCTGCTCGTCGCCGCCACGGGGTAGGCCGCGGGTCGTCGCGCCCAGGATCCGGCGCGAGCGCCCCGGCGGGCGCTGCGGTGGGCCGGGTAGGATTCGAACCTACGAAGGCGATGCCGGCAGATTTACAGTCTGCTCCCGTTGTCCGCTTGGGTACCGACCCTGGCCACCACACGATACCGGATTCCTTGTGTTCGGCGGGAGGGCGCCGAGCCGGCGCGCGCTAGCTTTCTCTCGTGCCGAGCTTCGACGTGACCTCGGAGGTGGACCTCCAGGAGGTCCGCAACGCCGTCGACCAGGCGGCGCGCGAGGTGGCGACGCGCTTCGACTTCAAGGGGACCGGCTCGTCGATCTCGCTCGCCGGACACGAGATCGAGCTGCACGCGCCGACCGAGGACCGGCTCAGGGCTCTCGTCCAGCTCCTCGAGGAGAAGCTCGTCCGCCGGCACGTCTCGCTGAAGGCCCTCTCCTACGGCAAGGTCGAGGAGGCGGCGAAGGGGACCGTGCGCCAGCACGTCCGCCTCCAGGCCGGCATCGACGCCGAGCGGGCGAAGGCGATCGGCCGGATCGTGCGAGAGCTCGGCCTCAAGGGCCTGACCGCCCAGACCCAGGGCGGCCAGGTGCGCGTCAGCGGGAAGCGACGCGACGACCTCCAGGCGGCGATCACCAGGCTGAAGGCCGAGGACCTCGGCATCCCGCTCCAGTTCGGCAACCTGCGGGACTGAGGGTCGCGCCCGGGCGCGCTCAGCGGATGAGGAGCGTCGCCTGGTGCGCGAAGGCGATGAGGGGCTGGGGCCAGACGCCGAAGAGGAGCGTCACGACGACGCAGCAGGCGATCCCCGTCGCCGCCCACGGCGAGACCTCCACCTCCGCCGCGCGCGCGCCGGAGGCGACGGGCGCCGCGGGCGCGAGCAGCGCGACGCCGGCCGGGCTCGGATCGGCGTCGGCCGCGCCGACCGGCGAGGGCACGGCGGTCGCGGCGAACATCAAGAAGACGAGGCGCAGGTAGAAGAAGGCGGTGATCGCGGCCGAGACGACTGCGATCACCGCGAGCGCGTAGCTGTGCGCGGCGACGGCGGCCAGCACGACGTAGAACTTCGAGAAGAAGCCCGTCGTGAAGGGCACCCCGGCCTGCGCGAGGAGCAGGAGGGCGAAGGCCGCGGCGAGGACGGGCCTCGTGCGCGCGAGCCCCCGGTAGCGCGCGACGTCGTGCGCCTCGTCGCCCGGGCCGCCGACGACGACGACGACGGCGAAGCTGCCGAGGACGAGCAGGCTGTAGGCGAACAGGTAGAAGAGCGCCGCCGCCACCCCCCGGTCGCTCGCCGCCTGCAGGCCGAGGAGGATGAAGCCGGCGTGGTTGATCGAGGAGTAGGCGAGCAGCCGCTTCACGTCCTGCTGCACGAGGACGAGGAGGGCGCCGAGCCCCATCGTGAGGACGGCGAGCACCCACACCACCGGCTGCCAGGAGGACCGCAGCGTCGGGAACGAGGACACGAAGACCCGCAGCGCGGCGGCGAAGGCTCCCACCTTGGCGATCGAGGCCATGAACCCGACGGCCGCCGAGGGCGAGCCCTGGTAGACGTCGGGGGTCCACATGTGGAAGGGGACCGCGGCCACCTTGAAGCCGAAGCCGACGAGGAGGAGGGCGAGGCCGCCGAGGAGCACGCCGTCGTTCGTCACGACGTTGCGGGCGAGGAAGGCGGCGATCTCGGCGAGCTGGGTCGAACCGGTCGCCCCGTAGGTGAGGGCGATGCCGTAGACGAAGATCGCCGAGGAGAAGGCGCCGAGGATGAAGTACTTGAGCGCGGCCTCGCTCGAGGCCGCGCGTCGCCGGTCGAGGCCTGCCAGCACGTACAGCGGGATCGAGAGGACCTCGAGCCCGAGGAAGATGAGGATGAGGTCGTTCGCCGCCGCCATGAACATCGCCCCCGCGCAGGAGATGAGCGCCAGCGCGTAGTACTCGCAGCCGGCGATCGCCTCCCGCCGCAGGAAGCCGGCGGCGAGGATGGCCGCGAGCAGCACGATCGTCGAGACGAGCACGAGGGCGAACGACGAGAAGCCGTCGACGACGATGGACTGGGCGACGGTCGTGAACGGACCGTGACGCGAGACGTCGTGCACGAGGACGAGCGACGCGATGAGCGCAGCCCCGCCGAAGCCGACCGTCGCGCTCGCGTACGCCTCGGTCGGGATCTGGCGCCAGCTGAGCGCGGAGGCGGTGACGAGCACGAGGGCGCCGCCGAGGAGAATGAGCTCAGGGAGGATCGCCGTGTAGTCGATCCTCGGCAGGGCGAGGGCCGCGGCCAGAAGGACGCTCACCTGGCTGCCTCCTTGCGTGACCCGCCCGTCGCGACCGGCGTTCGCGCGGTGGCCGGCGCGGCGGCCTGGACGTGGGCGACGACACGGCTCACCGACGGGGTGATCCGGTCGAGGACCGGCTTGGGGTAGACGCCGAGGAAGACGATCGCGCCGAGCAGGGGCAGGAGGACGAGACCCTCGCGCCAGGTGAGCTCCCGAAAGCGCGCCGGCGCCGCGCCGGGCGCCTCGACGACAGCCGGGCGCGGGCCGTGGAAGACCTGCTGGTAGGCCCACAGGAGGTAGACGGCGGCGACGACGACGCCGACGACGGCCGCCACGGCGTAGTAGCGGTGCACCTGGAAGACCCCGAGGAGGATGAGGAACTCGCTGACGAAGCCGTTCAGGCCGGGGACGCCGATCGCCGCGAGCGCGCTGAGGAGGAAGACGCCCGCGAAGGCCGGTGCGACCTTCTGGACGCCGCCGCCGAGGCTGCGCATCGAGAAGGTGCCGGCCCGCCGGAAGATCATCCCGACGCACAGGAAGAGGGCGGCCGTGTACACGCCGTGGTTGAGCATCTCGAGCACCGCGCCCGAGACCGAGGTGCCGGTCAGCGCGAACAGGCCGAGCACGATGAAGCCGAGGTGCGCGATCGAGGAGTAGGCGACGAGGCGCTTCAGGTCGCGCTGCGCCGCGGCGACGACGCCGCCGTAGAGGATCCCGACCACGCCGAGCACGAGGAGCACCGGCGCCACCACTCGCGAGGCGTGCGGGAAGAGCCCGAGGTCGAAGCGGACCATCCCGTAGGCGCCGAGCTTCGCCATCACCGCCGCGAGCAGCACCGTCGCCGAGACCGGGGCCTCCCGGTAGGCGTCGGGCTGCCAGGTGTGGAAGGGCACGACCGGTGCCTTCACGGCGAAGGCGGCGGTGAAGGCGAGGAACAGCAGGACGCCCGCCGCGCCCGACAGGTGCGTCGACGCGAGCGCGAGCGAGTCGAACGTCGTCACGCCGGTCTGGTGCTCGTGCACGACGACGAGGGCGACGATGCCCACGAGCATGAGCAGCGAGGCGCCGAAGGTGTAGAGGAAGAACTTCGTCGCCGCGTACGCCCGCCGCTCGTGCCCCCAGCCGGCGATGAGGAAGTAGACGGGGACGAGCGTCGTCTCGAAGAACAGGTAGAAGAAGAGCAGGTCGAGCGAGAGGAAGCTGCCGAGGCAGCCCGCCTCGAGCACGAGGAGCCAGAAGGCGAAGGCCTTCGGCTCCTCTCGCTCGGCCGCGCCGAGGAGCACGAGCGGGAAGAGGGCCGCCGTGAGCACGACGAGGAAGAGCGAGATGCCGTCGATCCCGAGGTTCCAGGAGATCCCGAGCGCGGGGACCCACTCGTGGAAGGTGGCGAGCTGGTAGCCGGCGACGCCGACCTTGAACTCGGCGAGCACCGCCGCCGCGACGCCGAGCACGCCGAGCGATCCGGCGAGCGCGACGGCCCGGATCGCGGCGCGCGCCGACCTCGGCAGCGCGAGGACGACGAGCGCGGCGCCCGCCGGCACGAGGACGAGCGCCGTGAGGTAGGGGAAGGCGGCCGTGGCCGGCATCGTCAACCGCCCGCCCGCACGAGGAGGTAGGCGACGAGGACGACGACGCCGCCGAGGAGGCCGAGGGCGTAGGAGCGGACGTAGCCGTTCTGCACCCGCCGCAGGCGCTGCCCGCCCGCACGCACGAGGCGGGCGAGCCCGTTCACGGCGCCGTCGACGACGGAGCGGTCGACCGAGCTGGCCACCTCGGCGAGCACCGTGCCCGGCCGGGCGATGAAGCGGTCGAGCGCCCAGTCGAGGAACCACGCCATGTAGAGGGCGCGCGGCTCGAGGGCAGGTCGCTCGCTCGCGCTGCGCCAGGCCGCGGCGGCGAGGAGGACGCCGGCCAGCGCGAGGACGCCGTCGGCGACGGCGAAGGCCCACAGCTCGGGGACGCTCCAGTGGTGGACGAGGAGCGTGCGCCGCACGACGGGGTCGAGCCACCGCTCGAGGAGGACGAAGTCGGGGTGGAAGGGGAGGTTGATGAACCCGGCGAGCGCCGAGCACGCGGCGAGCACGACGATGGGGGCCGACATCACCCAGTCGGGGTCGTGCGGCTGGACCTGCGCGAGCGCCGCGCCGTGCTCGCGTCCCCAGCGGCGCACGCCGAGGAACACGAGGAAGTACTCGCGCCCCATGTAGTAGGCGGTGAGCACGGCCGTGACGGCCCCGATCGCCCACAGCGCCGGGCTCACCGCCCAGGCGTTGAGGAGCACCTCCCCCTTCGACCAGAACCCCGACAGCGGGGGCACGCCGGCGATCGCCAGCCAGCCGACGAGGAAGGTGACGGCCGTGAGCGGCATCAGCCTCCCGAGCGCGCCCATCAGCCGCAGGTCCTGCTCCTCGTCCATGGCGTGGATCACCGCCCCGGCGCCGAGGAAGAGGAGCGCCTTGTAGAAGGCGTGCGTCAGCATGAGGAAGATCGCCGCGACGTAGGCCCCGGACCCGGCGGCGAGGAACATGTAGCCGAGCTGCGAGACCGTCGAGTAGGCGAGCACCTTCTTGATGTCGGTCTGCGAGGTCGCCGCCATGGCGGCCACGAACGCGGTGACGGCGCCGAGCCAGGCGATCACGTGCGCCGCGTCGGGCGCGAGGTGCAGCACCGGGTTGATCCGGCACATGAGGTAGACGCCAGCGGTGACCATCGTCGCCGCGTGGATGAGCGCCGAGACCGGCGTCGGGCCCTCCATGGCGTCGGCGAGCCAGGGGAACAGCGGGATCTGGGCGGACTTGCCCACCGCCCCCAGGAAGAGCAGGAGGCCGACGGCGACGAGGTCCCCGCTCGACAGGCGCGAGAGGCGAGAGAAGACCACCGTGTAGTCGAGGCTGCCGGTGCGCTCGAAGATGAGGAAGAGGGCGAGGAGGAAGCCGGCGTCGCCGACCCGGTTGTAGATCATGGCCTTCTTCCCGGCGCTCGCCGCGCTCGGTCGCTCGAACCAGAAGGCGATGAGCAGGTACGAGCAGACCCCGACGCCCTCCCAGCCGAAGAAGGTGACGAGGAGGTTGCTCGACAGGACGAGCATGAGCATGCAGAGGACGAAGAGGTTCATGTAGCAGAAGAACTGCTCGAAACGCTCGTCGTGGCGCATGTAGCCGACCGAGTAGAGGTGGATGAGCGCGCTCACCCCGGTGACGAAGGCGGCCATCGTGAGCGACAGCGGGTCGAGGAGCAGTCCCACGCCGACGTGCAGGCGCTCGACGGAGAACCACGGGAAGAGGTGCTCGGTGACCTGCCGGTGGGCCGGCGCGCGCTCGAAGAGCGCCGCGAAGACGACCGCCGTGACGACGAAGGACGCCGCGACGAACGCCGTCGCGAGCCAGCCGGCGAGCGGGTTGCCGAGCCGGCGCCCGAACGCCACGAGCAGCGCGAAGCCGAGGAGCGGGAAGGCGGGGATGAGGAAGGCGGCGTGCAGCACGTTCGGTCCGATCAGCCCTTCAGGAGGTTGGCGTCGTCAGCGGTCGCCCCGGTGCGGCGGCGGAAGAGGGCGACGATGATGCCGAGGCCCACGACAACCTCCGCCGCCGCGACGACGAGGACGAAGAACACCGCGACCTGGCCGGCGACGTCGTTCAGCTCGCGGGCGAAGGTCACGAAGGTGAGGTTGGCGGCGTTCAGCATGAGCTCGATGCACATGAACATGACGAGCACGTTCCGCCGCACGAGGAGGCCGACGGCGCCGATCGTGAAGAGGGCGGCGGCGAGCACGAGGTACCACGAGGCGGCGACGCTCATCGCGAGGCGACCTCCTCGCGCTCGCCCTCGTCGTCCTCGGGCTCGCGAGCGCGCGCGCCGATCTCCTCGAGGGGGCGCCGGCCCGGCCGGCGGGCCAGCACGACAGCGCCGATGACCGCGACGACCAGGAGCGCGGAGGTCACCTCGAAGGGGACGAGGTACGTCGTGAAGAGCGCGCGCCCGAGCTTGGCGACGTTGGAGCCCGGCCCCGTGAGCGGCGCGCTCACGCTGCGCGCGCCGGTCGTCCAGTGCCCCGTGCCGAGGAGGAGGACCTCGGCGAGCACCGCGGCGGCGACGAGGAGCGAGACGCCGCGCTGGACGCGCAGCCGCTCGCTGAAGATCCGCTCCCGCTCGTCGACGCCGAGGAGCATGATCACGAAGAGGAAGAGGACGACGATCGCCCCGGCGTAGACGATGACCTGGACCGCCGCGAGGAACTGGGCGTTCTCCTCGAGGAAGAGCACGGCGACGCCGAAGAGCGTCATGACGAGCAGCAGCGCCGCGTGCACGGGGTTGCGCGCGAGGACCACCCCGAGGGCGCCGGCGAGCGAGATCGCCGCGGCGACGGCGAAGGTCACGGCGTCCGGGTAGGTCGCGGCGAGCAGGTGCGCCCCGCCCATCAGCGCACCTTCCCGCCGAGTCGCACCGGGATCTTGCGCGCCGCGACCTCGCGGATCGAGATGTTGCCCGTCGCGGCGTCGTCACGCCGGCCGCTCTGGCCGCCCTCCGGTGGCCGCACGCCGTAGCCGAGCTCGCCGGACCACTGCACCGTCCCCTCGTAGGCGGCCGCGCCCGACGGCGCGGTCGCCCGCATCCAGCCGGAGGTGTGCGCGTCCTCGCCCTCCCGCCAGTCCTCCCAGGGCAGCCGCTTCGGCCGCCCGTCGTCGTCGACGAGGAGCTCGGCACGGGTGTAGATGGCGTCCGCCCGGCTCGTGAAGGAGAACTCGAAGAGCTTCGACTCGGTGATCGCCTCCGTGGGGCAGGCCTCGACGCACATGTCGCAGTGGATGCAGCGCAGGTAGTTGATCTCGTAGACGAACCCGAAGCGCTCGCCCGGGGACACGGGCGCGTCCTCGGGGTTGTCCGCGCCCCGCACGTAGATGCAGTCGGCCGGGCACACCGCCGCGCACAGCTCGCAGCCGATGCACTTCTCCATCCCGTCCTCGTAGCGGTTGAGGACGTGGCGCCCGTGCAGCCGGGGTGGCTTCGGGCGCTTCGCCTTGGGGTACTCGGTCGTGACGCGCGGCGAGACCACCTGCTTCAAGGTCTGCTTGAAGCCGCCGAAGAACCGGAGGTCGTCGAGGAGACCCACGGCTAGCCCCTCCCCTCGCCGCCGTCGACGAGCGGTCGAAGGCCCACGGTGCGCAGCTCCGCCGCGGCGAGGGCCTCCCGACGACGGCGCGCGACGCGCAGCGCCTGGGCGAGGAGCAGCCCCGCCACGAGGCACGCCCCGATGAGCCCGAGGCCCCACGACGCCGACTCGATGACGCCCGCGACGATGAGGAGCCACGCGAGCGACAGCGGGATGAGCTGCTTCCACCCGAGCTCCATCAGCTGGTCGTAGCGCATCCGCGGGAGCGAGGCCCGGATCCAGACCTGGACGTAGCAGAAGACGGTCGTCTTGCCGACGAACCACAAGATGGGCCACAGCCAGCGCACGACGTGGAACCCGGGACCGTCGGGTCCGCCGAAGAACAGCGTGACGACGATCGCCGACATCGTCACCGTGTTCATGAACTCGGCGAGGAAGAAGAGGGCGAAGCGGATCGAGGAGTACTCGGTGTGGAAGCCGCCGCCGAGCTCGGACTCGCCCTCCGCGAGGTCGAACGGCGGGCGGTTGAGCTCGGCGGTCGAGGCGACGAAGAAGATCGCGAAGGGAACGACGCCGAGGCGCAGGACGTTCCACATCCAGAAGTGCGGCGCCTGGCTGTCGACGATGGCTCGCGTCGAGAGGCTGTGCGCCTCGAGGATCACCATCACGACGGTGAGCCCCATCGCGGCCTCGTAGGAGATCATCTGGGCGGAGGCGCGCACCGAGCCGAGCAGCGGGTACTTCGAGCCCGAGGACCACCCGGCGAGCATCGTCCCGTAGACGGCGACCGACGAGAGGGCGAGGAGGAGGAGGATGCCGATCGGCGGGTCCGCCACCTGGAGCTCGACGACGTGGTGGGCGATGGTGACGACCCCCCCGACAGGGACGATCGTGAAGACGAGGAAGGCGGGCAGCAGCGCGAGGTAGGGCGCGAGCCGGAACACGACGCGGTCCGCCCGCTCGGGGAGGAGGTCCTCCTTGAAGAAGAGCTTCGTCCCGTCCGCGAGCGTCTGGAGGATGCCGAAGGGACCGGCGCGGTTCGGCCCGATGCGGTTCTGCATGTCCGAGATCGCCTTGCGCTCGAACCAGATCATGAGCAGGACGGAGACGAGCAGGGCGGCGAACGCGACGACGACCTTCACGAGCGCGATGACGAAGGCCCCGAGGTCCACGCCGTGGAGGAAGAGCGGGTCGCCCACTACGCGCGCTCCAGCCGGACGTCGGTGGCGAGCGCCGTGGCGTCCACGAGCTCACCGGGGTCGGGGCCCACGGCGTTGGCGCTGAGCGCGACGACGCCGCTCGGCACGCCCTCGTCGGGCCGCGCCGGGACGACGAGCTCGCCGCGCGCCGAGCGCAGCCGCACGGCGCCGCCGGGCGCGACGCCGAGGCGCTCGAGGTCCGCCGGGTTGGCGCGCAGGACCTGCTCGGGCGCGAGCTGCGCGAGCGAGCGGCTCGCGCCGACGAGGGTGCCGCGGTCGTAGAGGGTGCGGGTGACGACGAGACGGTGCGAGGAGTCATCCAGGCGCGCCGGCGCGGGCGGGGTCGGCGGCGCCTCGGCGCGCAGCGTCGAGGGCGCCGTGCGGCCGATCCCGGCCGACCGCCCGAGCGGCTCCCCCCCGGGCGGGACCGCCGCGCCGGCCGACAGCGGCGCTCCCTGCTCCGGCACCGACACGATGCCCGGCGTCGCCATCGCGTCGATCGGCCGCGGCGAGCGCCCGATCGCGACCGGGACCGACGAGAGCGGGACGACGACGCCGTCTCGCCACTCGGGGCGTCCGAGGAGGTCCGGCCGCAGGCCTCGGTGCGTCGGAACGAGGGAGGCGATCTCCTCGCCGATCGACTCGACGTTCTCGAAGCCGAGGTCAGCCCCGAGGAGGCGGGCGAGCTCCGCGGCGACCGACCAGGCCGGCCAGGCGACGCCGGGTGGGAGGACCTTCTGGGCGAGGCGGGTGACCCGGCCCTCGCAGCTCGTCGTCGTGCCGGTGCGCTCGTTGTCCCCGGCGAGCGGCAGCACGACCGCGGCCGCCCGATTCGAGGCGTCGTGGTGCGTCCCGAGCGAGACGACGAACCTCGCGCGCGAGAGCGCCTCGCGCGCGAGCGAGCGGTCCGGGAAGTCGGCGAGCGGGTCGGCCCCGAGCAGGACGAGGACCGAGAGCTCCCCGGCGGCCACAGCCTGGAGGAGCGCCGTGGCGTCCCGGCCCTCGGCCGCCGGGAGGGCCCCCCACGCCGCCTCGTAGTAGTCGCGGCCGTCCCCGAGCGCGACGCGCCCGGGGAGCACGCCCGGCGCGAGGCCCATGTCGAGCGCGCCCTGGACGTTCGCCCGGCGCAGACCCGAGAAGAAGCGCGCCGCGGGCAGGGCGTCGCGCAGGATCGAGGCGGCCGCCCCGAGCGTCTCGCCCGACTCCGCGAGCGACGCGCGCCCGACGACGACGACCACGCCCGCGCCGGCCGCCTCGCCCGCGGGGGCCTCGAGGAGGCGGCGGGCCGCGGCGAGCGACGCGGGGTCGACGCCCGGCACCTCTGTCGCGCGCCCGGCGAGGGCGCTCGCGAGACGAGCAGCCTCGCCGGGGCGGTAGGGGAGGTGCACCGAGGCGTGCGCGGCGAGCGAGCTCGGGAGGGTGCCGCACTCGACGAGCGACACCGCGCCGGACAGCACCGCCGCGCGCAGCCGCAGGTAGAGGACCGGGAGCTCCTCGCGCAGGTCCCCCGACAGCAGCACGACGGCGCGCGCGCGCAGGAGGTCCTCGATCGTCGCGCGCGGCAGGCCGAGCAGGTGGACGGCGGGCACCCCGTCGCCGAGCTGGGCGTCGACCGAGTCGGTGCGCAGCACGGACTTGACGAGCTTGGCCCACGCGTACGCGTCCTCGTTCGTGAGCCGGGCGCCGCCGAGGACGCCGATGCGCGGGTCATCGGTGCCGGCGCCGGCTGCCCGCAGCTCGTCCGCCACGAGGCGCAGGGCGCGAGCCCAGCTCGCTGGGCGCTGCTCGCCGGCCTCGGCGACGAGCGGCTCGACGAGGCGGGAGGGGGCGTGGGTCGCCTCGAAGCCGAAGCGGCCCTTGTCGCACAGCCAGCTGTGGTTGATCGGGTCCGAGTCGACGCCGAGGTAGCGCACGAGCGCGCCGGCCGACGACTGGGCGGCGACCCGGCAGCCGAGCGCGCAGGTCGTGCAGGTCGTCTCGACCTGCTCGAGGTCCCAGGGGCGGGCCTTGAAGCGGTACGAGGTGGTCGTGAGCGCGCCGACCGGGCAGATCTGCGCGGTGTTGCCCGAGAAGTAGGAGCTGAACGGGCGCTCCGGGAAGACCGCGACCTCGATCCGGTCGCCACGGGAGAAGTAGTCGATGAGCGCCTCGCCGGCGACCTCCTCGGCGAAGCGGATGCAGCGGGCGCACTGGATGCAGCGCTCGCGGTCGAGCAGGATGAGCGGGCTGATGGCGATCGGCTTCGCCCAGTGGCGCTTCTCCTCGATGAAGCGGCTCTCGCCCGGCCCGTGCGAGAGGTCCTGGTCCTGCAGCGGGCACTCCCCGCCCTTGTCGCACACCGGGCAGTCGAGCGGGTGGTTGATGAGGAGGTACTCGAGCACCCCCTCCTGCGCCTTGCGGGCCTTCGGCGACGAGGTCAGCACCTCCTGGCCGTCGGCGACGCGCACGAAGCACGCGGGCTGCAGGGAGAAGCCGCGCGGGCCGGAGATCTCGACGAGGCACATCCGGCACATGCCCACCGGCCGCATCCGGGGGTGGTAGCAGAAGCGCGGGATGAAGACGCCGGCGCGCTCGGCGGCCTCGATGACGAGCTCGCCAGGGTGCGCGGTCACGGCGCGGCCGTCGATCGTCAGGCTCACGCGCGCCGAGGCGACCGTCTCGCTCACCGCCGGCCTCCCAGCGGGCAGCGGCCCTCCTTCACGTGCAGCAGGATCTCGTCGCGGAACATGCGGATCGCCGAGGCGATCGACGAGGGGATCGAGGGGCCGAGCACGCAGATCGTCGTCATCTGGGGAGGCCAGGTCAGGCCAGGAGCGATGTTGTCGCAGACGTCGAGCAGCAAGTCGACGTCCTCCTCCCGACCGTCGCCGCGCTCGAGGCGCCAGAGGATCTTCTCGAGCCAGCCGCTGCCCTCTCGGCACGGCGTGCACTGGCCGCAGGACTCCCGCCAGAAGAAGCGGGTGATGCGCCACGCGGCGCGCAGCGCACAGGTCGTGTCGTCCATCACGACGACCGAGCCGGAGCCGAGCATCGAGCCGGCCTTGCCCACCGCCTCCTGGTCGAGTCCGAGGTCGAGGTGCTCGGGGCCGAACCACGGGGCCGAGACCCCCCCGGGGATGAAGGCCTTGAGCTCGCGCCCCGGTGCGAGCCCCCCGCCGAGGGAGGGGTCGAAGATGAGGTCGCGGAAGGTCGTCTTCGACATCTCGAGCTCGTACCAGCCGGGCCGAAGCACCTGACCGGAGAGGGCGAACAGGCGCGTCCCCGTCGACGAGCCGTGGCCGAGCGCGGCGAAGGCCTCCCCCCCGTGCAGCACGATCCACGGAAGGTTGGAGACGGTCTCGACGTTGTTCACGACGGTCGGCTCGCCGTACAGGCCGATCGCTGCCGGGAAGTACGGCGGCTTGATGCGGGGGAAGCCTCGCTTGCCCTCGAGGCTCTCGAGGAGGGCCGTCTCCTCCCCGCAGATGTAGGCGCCGGCACCCGGGTGCACGACGAGGTCGAGCGAGAAGCCCGACCCGAAGATGTCGGCGCCGAGGGCGCCGTGCTCGTACGCCTCGTTGCACGCCTGGGTGAGCCGCTCGAGGCCGAGCGCGAACTCCCCGCGGCAGAAGACGAACGCCTGGGCGGCACCGACCGCGAAGGCGGCGATGATCGCGCCCTCGATCACCTGGTGCGGGTCGCGCTCGATGAGGAGGTGGTCCTTGAACGTGGCCGGCTCGCTCTCGTCCCCGTTCACGACGAGGTAGGTGGTCGCCGCCGGCCGCAGCATCGACCACTTCCGCCCGGCAGGGAAGCCGGCGCCGCCGCGCCCGAGCAGGCTCGCCCGGTCGACCTCGGCGCGCACGGCCTCGGGCCCGAGCTCGAGGGCGCGCCGCAGGCCCGCGTAGCCGCCCGTCGCGAGGTAGCGCTCCAGGGTGTGGCTGTCCTCGTAGGAGAGCCGGGCGGTGACGATCGGCTCGGGCGTGCGGATCACGGGCGCGCCCCCCCGTCGCGGCGCGCCTCGGCCGCCGGTAGGCCGACGGTCCGCTCGACGCGGCACAGCACCCCGTGCGGTGGTACGACGTCGGCGAGGGCCCCGCGCCGCAGGTCCTCGACGAGCGAGTCGAAGCCCGACGGATCGAGCGGCCCGAAGAAGCGGTGGTTCACCTGCACGCACGGGGCGATGTCGCACGCCGCGACGCACTCGGCGTCCTCGAGGGTGAACTCCCCGTCCGGCGTCGTCTGCCCGACGCCGATCCCGAGGCGCGCCTCGGCGTGCTCGAGCAGCTCGTAGGCGCCGCGCAGCATGCAGGCGATGTTCGTGCACACGGCGATGACGTGGCGACCGACCGGCTCGAGGTGGAGCATCTCGTAGAAGCTCGCCGTGCCCCGCACCTCCGCCGGGGTGATCCCGAGGATCTCCGCGATGTCCTCCATCGCCTCGGCGCTCAGGTAGCCGTCCTGCGCCTGGGCGAGGTGGCACAGCGGGATGAGGGCGGAGCGACGCCTCGGGTAGAGCGAGACGACCTCGAGGGCGCGCCGACGCGTCTCGGCGCTGAGGCGCGCCATCAGCGGTCGACCTCGCCGATCACCGGGTCCACCGACGACAAGATGGCGATGGCGTCCGCCACGAGGCCCTGGCGCAGGAGGGCGGGCACGCTCTGGAGGTTGACGAAGCTCGGCGCGCGGATGTGCATCCGGTAGGGCTTGTTCGAGCCGTCGGCGACGAGGTAGCAGCCGAGCTCGCCGCGGGGCGACTCGACGGCGACGTAGGTCTCCCCGGCCGGCACCTCGATGCCGCGCGTGAAGAGCTTGAAGTGGTGGATGAGCGCCTCCATCGACTCGTCGATGCGGGCGCGAGGCGGCGGGGTCACCTTCTTGTCCTGGAGGCGGTAGTCGCCGGCCGGCATCTTCTCGAGGATCTGGCGAACGATGCGGACCGACTCGCGGATCTCCTGGAGCCGCACCGCGTAGCGGTCGAAGGTGTCCCCGACGGTACCGACGATGACGTCGAAGTCGACCTCGTCGTAGGCGAGGTAGGGCTGGGCGCGCCGCAGGTCGAGCGGCACGCCGGCGGCCCGCAGGATCGGTCCGGTGGCCGAGAGCGCAATCGCCAGCTCGGGCCGCATGATCCCGACCCCCTCGGTGCGCTCACGGAAGATCGGCTGGTTCGTGATGAGCTCGTCGTAGTCGTCGACGCGCAGCTCGATCGTGTCGACGACGGCGGCGACGTCGTCCTCCCAGCCGTCGGGCAGGTCGGCGGCCACCCCCCCGGGGCGGATGTAGTTGTGGTTCATCCGCAGCCCGGTGACCTTCTCGAAGAAGGACAGGACGAGGTCGCGCTCGCGAAAGCCGAAGATCATCATCGTCGTCGAGGCGAGGTCCATGCCGTTCGTCGCCGCCCACATGCAGTGCGAGGCGATGCGGTTGAGCTCGCACATGAGCATCCGGATCCACGTCGCGCGCGGCGGGACCTCCACGTCGAGGAGGCGCTCGACGGCGAGGGCGTAGACGAGCTCGTTGAACAGCGGCGAGAGGTAGTCCATGCGCGTGACGTTCGTCCCGCCGGAGATGTAGGGCAGCTCCTCGCCGGTCTTCTCCATCCCGGTGTGGAGGTAGCCGATGATCGGCTTCGAGCGGACCACCGTCTCGCCCTCGAGCTCGAGCATCATCCGCAGCACGCCGTGGGTCGAGGGGTGCTGCGGGCCCAGGTTGAGGATCATGGTCTCGCCCTCGCCGAAGCGCACGTCTGCCTCGTCGGGGTCGAGCGCCGCGTCCTCGGGGAGCCGCAGCACGGCACCCTCCTCGATGAGCAGCTCGATCGGGCTCGTCGCCTCGCGGGGGCGTAGCTCCTGGGGACCCTCCAGCGTCTCGTGCTCGAGGCGGGCCTCCTCGGCCTCGTCGGGCACGACGGTGCGCGCGCCGGGGGCGTCCGGGTGGAGGACGCGGCGAACGGTCATCGCGGCCCCGGGGCCTCCTTGAACTGCACCGGGACGCGGCCGACGCTGTAGTCCTTGCGGAGCGGATGGCCCTCCCAGTCCTGGGGCATGAGGATGCGGGTCATGTCCGGGTGGTCGGTGAACACGATCCCGAACAGGTCGTAGGCCTCCCGCTCCATGTTCTCGCTGCCCGGGTAGACGTAGAAGAGGGTCGGGCAGCGGGCGTCGTCCTCGGGCACCTGCACGCGCAGGCGGACGCGCTGGAACGGATCGAGGGCGAGGAGGTTGACGACCACCTCGAAGCGCTCCGGCACCACCTCGGCGGGGAGCGGCCGGTCCGGGTGGCGCAGGTAGTCGACGGCGCAGAGGTCCGCGCACATCGCGAAGCCGGCGTCGCGCAGCGCCTCGGCGAGCGCCACGTAGCGCTCCCGGCTCGGGAAGAGCACGTCCTGGTCGTGCGAGCGGACGGCGGGCACGCCCGCGCACGCCGGCAGCTCGGCCAGCGACCGCAGCGGTGCGCCCGGTGCCGCGGCGGCGCTCACCGCGGGGTCCCGACGTGCACCGGGACCGAGAGCGGCTGCACCCAGCCGGGGACCTCGACCGGCTCGGTGGGTGCGCCTGCCCCCTTGCGCCGACGGGCGAGCTCTCCCGTGCGCACCTTCTCGTGGAGCGTGAGGATGGCGTGCATGAGCGTCTGCGGGCTCGGGGGGCAGCCCGGCGCGTAGACGTCCACGGGGACGATCTCGTCGACGCCCTGGACGATGGCGTAGTTGTTGAACATCCCCCCGGTCGACGCGCACACGCCCATGGAGATGACCCACTTCGGCTCGACCATCTGGTCGTAGACCTGGCGGAGCACCGGGGCCATCTTCTGCGAGACGCGCCCCGCCACGATCATGAGGTCGGCCTGGCGCGGCGACGGCCGGAAGACCTCCATGCCGAAGCGGGCGAGGTCGTACTCGGCGGTGCCCGCTGCCATCATCTCGATGGCGCAGCACGCGAGGCCGAAGGTGGCCGGCCACATGCTCATGCGCCGGGCCCACTTGACGAGCTCCTCGAGCCGCCCGACGAGGAAGTTGTGGGTCAGCGACTCGAGCCCCTGCCAGGACGCCACGCCGACCTCCTAGGCCGCTTCCCCCGGCGCCGAGGCGGCGCGACGGATCGTCGTGCGCGTCGTGCGGCCCGAGGGGGCCACCGGGCGGACGCGCTTGATCGGGCCCCAGTCGATGGCGCCGTCCGCGACGAGGTAGAGGAACGAGAAGAAGACCGCGGCCGCGAAGACGATGATCTCGACGAGGCCGAAGCGGCCGAGCTGACGGTACACGACGGCCCAGGGGAACAGGAAGACAATTTCGATGTCGAAGATGATGAAGATCATCGCGACGAGGTAGAAGCGCACCGGGAAGCGCCGGGGCGGCTCGTAGGTGGGGACGATCCCGCACTCGTAGGGGGCGTCCTTCGCCGCCGTCGGCCGGCGCGGGGCGAGCAGCCGGGAGGCGGCGAGGGAGAGCCCGGCGAAGAGCACGCCGAGCACGAGGAGCATGAAGATCGGCAGGTAGCTGTCGAGGCTTCCCATGGCTTCGGCCCGTTCTACCACGGCTCGCCGGAGGCGGTCACATTGGGCGCGAGCGCCCTGTCCGGCGCGCCGGGACGGCCGAGGGCCTCCCCGGCCGGTACGCTCGGGCCGTGCCCGCACCCTCCGACGGCGCGCCGCCCGCCGGGCGCGCCCGCAGCGATCGCCGCCACGACGTGCTCGTCGTCGGCGCGGGGCCGAGCGGGGCGGCCGCCGCCTACTGGCTCGCCACCGCCGGCCTCGACGTGCTCGTCGTCGACAAGAAGCGCTTCCCGCGCGACAAGACCTGCGGCGACGGCCTCACCCCACGGTCGGTCCGTCAGCTGCACGACATGGGCCTCGGCGACGAGCTCGCCGGGTTCCACCGCTTCGTCGGGCTGCGGGCGCACGCCTTCGCCAGGGAGCTCGCCCTCGCCTGGCCGCGCCGGCGAGGACTGCCCGACCATGGCCTCGTCGTCACGCGGCGCGACCTCGACGCCCTCGTCGCCGGGCACGCGGAGAAGGCAGGGGCCACGCTCTGGCAGGGCGCGGAGGCCGTCGCGCCGCTCGGTGCGGGTGCAGGCCGAGGCGGGCCGGCCGAGGGCGCCGTCGTCGTCGAGCGCGAGCGCGGCACCACGACGGAGGTGCGCGCCCGCTTCGTCGTCGTCGCCGACGGCGCCAACTCGCGCTTCGGGCGCGCGCTCGGGACGCAGCGGGACCGCTCGCTGCCGCTCGGGCTGGCGCTTCGCGGCTACTACGCCTCGCCTCGCTCGGCTGAGCCCTACCTCGAGTCGCACCTCGACGTGCGCGACGAGGCGGGGAACGTGGTCCCCGGCTACGGGTGGATCTTCCCGCTCGGCGACGGACGGGTGAACGTCGGCGTCGGCCTGCTGTCGACGTTCGACCGCTGGCGCTCCGTGAACACCTCGAGGCTCTTCGACGCCTTCGTCGCGTTCGCGCCCACCTCGTGGTGCCTCTCGTCCGAGACGCGCCTCGGGCCGCCGACGGGTGGACGGCTGCCGACCGGCCTGTCGGTCGGCCCGCGCGTCGGCCCGGACTGGCTCCTCGTCGGCGACGCCGGGGGCGCGATCAACCCCTTCAACGGGGAGGGCATCGCCTACGCGTACGAGACCGGGCGGCTCGCGGCGACGACGATCTCGGAGGCGGCGGCGGGCGGCGGCCAGGGCGCCCTCGCCGCCTACGCGGCACGCCTCGAGGAGGAGTACGGCCTCTACTACAAGGTCGCGTCCGCCTGCATGCGCGCCATGGGCCGGCCCGACCTCATGCGCCGCCTCGTGGCGACGGGCATGCACTCCGCCTCGGTGATGGGCTGGGTGCTGCGCATCATGTCGAACATGCTGCGCGACGACGAGACCGGGCCGGCCGAGCTCGCCTACCGGGCCCTCGTGCGCCTGGCGACGCGCCGCGACCGCTCGGCCGCCGCGACCGCCCTGGCGGAGGCCGCGGCGGCCTCGAGCGTGCGGGCGAGCTCCGCCTCGCCGTGGGCGAGCGAGCAGAAGAGCACCTCGTAGGGGCTCGGCGGCAGCGCGACGCCGCGCGCGAGCATCTCGGCGAAGAAGGCCGCGTAGCGCTCGTGCGCAGCGGCGCGAGCGCCCTCGTAGTCGCGCACCGGCGCGTCGGCGAAGAAGACCCCCGCGAGCGTGCCGACCTGGGGCACCTGCGCTGCGAGGTCGGCCTCGGCGAAGGCCTCGGCGAGCCCGGCAACGAGGGCGCCGACGCGACGCTCGAGGAGCTCGAAGGCGTCGTCGCCGAGCACTCCGAGCACCGCGAGGCCCGCGGCGGTGGCGAGCGGGTTCCCCGACAGCGTCCCCGCCTGGTAGACCTCGCCCGAAGGGGCGAGCACCTCCATCACCGCGGCCCGTCCGCCCAGCGCGGCGAGCGGCAGGCCGCCGCCGATCACCTTGCCGAGGCACACGAGGTCCGGCGTGACGTGGTAGCGGCCCGCGGCGCCGGCCCGCCCCAGCCGGAAGCCGGTGATCACCTCGTCGAAGACGAGGAGCGCGCCCACCTCGTCGCACGCCCGGCGCAGGCCCTCGAGGAAGCCGGGCACGGGTGCGACGAGGCCCATGTTCGCCGCCACCGGCTCGACGATCACGCAGGCGACGCGCTCGTCGAGCTCGGGGACGACGTTGAAGGGCACGACGAGCGTGTCCGCGACCGCTCGAGCCGGAACGCCCGCCGAGCCCGCGAGCCCGAGCGTGGCCACGCCGCTTCCTCCCGCGGCGAGGAGCGCGTCGGCGTGGCCGTGGTAGCAGCCGGCGAACTTCACGATGCGGTCGCGCCCGGTGAAGCCCCGGGCGACGCGCACCGCCGTCATCGCCGCCTCCGTCCCGGACGACACGAGCCGGACCATCTCGCAGCCGGGCACGGCCTCGACGAGCGTCTCGGCGAGACGGACCTCGCCTTCGGTCGGCGCGCCGAAGGTGGTGCCCCGCTCGGCCGCGGCGGCCACCGCGCGCACCACCTCGGGGTGGGCGTGGCCGAGGATGGAGGCGCCCCAGGACTGCACGTAGTCGACGTAGCGCCTCCCGTCGACGTCGGTGACGTAGGCACCCGAGGCCGACGCCACGAAGAACGGCTCGCCCCCGACCGCACGGAATGCCCGGACCGGCGAGTTCACCCCGCCGGGGATGACCGCGCGTGCCCGCTCGAAGAGCGCTGCCGACGACGCGAGCCGCTGGCTCACCGCGAGCCGAGCGCCTCGGCCACCTCGGCGGCGAGGTACGTGCACACGAGGTCGGCGCCGGCACGTCGCATCGCGTACAGCGCCTCGAGGGCGACCGCGCGCCGGTCGAGCCAGCCCCGCTCGGCGGCGGCGGCGAGCATCGCGTACTCGCCGGAGACGTGGTAGGTGACGACGGGAACGTCCACCGCGGCGCGCACGTCCGAGACCACGTCGAGGTAGAAGAGCGCCGGCTTGACCATGACCAGGTCGGCCCCCTCGGCCAGGTCGAGCCGCACCTCGGCGAGCGCCTCGCGCCGGTTCGCGGGGTCCTGCTGGTAGCCGCGCCGGTCGCCGCCGCCTGCGATCGTCACGTCGACGGCATCCCGGAAGGGCCCGTAGAGGGCCGACGCGTACTTCGCCGCGTAGGCGAGGATCGCCGTCTCGGCGTGGCCGGCGGCGTCGAGGGCGGTCCGGATGGCCGAGACCTGGCCGTCCATCATCCCGCTCGGCGCGACGACGTCGGCGCCGGCTCGAGCCTGGGCGACGGCGATCTCCGCGTAGCGCTCGAGGGTGGCGTCGTTGTCCACCGTGCCGTCGGCGCGGACGAGGCCGCAGTGGCCGTGGTCGGTGTACTCGTCGAGGCAGCAGTCCGCGATGCACACGAGCGCGTCGCCCACCTCGGCGCGCAGCTCCGCCAGCGCGACCTGGACGATCCCGTCGGGGGCCGACGCCTGCGAGCCGGTGGCGTCCTTGCGCTCGGGCACGCCGAAGAGCAGGATCGCCGGCACGCCGAGGGACACGAGGCGCTTCGCCTCGGCTCGCAGCGACGCCACCGTGTGCTGCACGACGCCGGGCATCGACGCCACCGGCACCGGCTCGTCGATGCCCTCCCGGACGAACAGCGGCGCGACGAGGTCGTCGACGGACAGCCTCGTCTCGGCGACCATGCGCCGCAGCGCCGGCGTGCGGCGCAGCCGGCGCATCCTCCTCGCCGGGTAGCCGCCGACGCGAAGCGGCTCGGGCATCGGCACGAGACTACCGCGGGCCCGGCGCCCCCGCCCCCGGGCCCGCGCCCACGGGGCGAGGCCGGCCGCGTGCGTACGAGGCGAGGGCGGCGACGATCCCCTCGGCGTCGTGACGGGTCGCCTCGCACTCCACTGCCACCCCCGCGGCCTTCGCCGCGCGGGTCGTCTCGGGTCCGATCGACACGGCGACCGGCGGCAGCAGCTCGCGCCCGGCCAGCGCGAGGAAGCCGCGCACCGTCGACGGCGAGGAGAAGACGACGGCGTGCGCGCCCTCGAGCGCGCGCAGCGCCTCCTCCGCGGCGGCGGGCGGGACGCTGCGGTAGGCCTCGACGGCCTCGACCTCGTAGCCGAGCGCAGCGAGCCCCTCGACAAGGGCGTCGCGGGCGGCGGCGGCGCGGGGCACGAGCACCGGCGGCCGCCGCCCTTCCGGCGCCGGCGGGAACGCCTCGACGAGCCCCTCGGCGACGGCGCGCGTCGCGACGAGGTCGGCGCGCACCCCCCGCTCGGCGAGCGCGCGCGCCGTCGCGGGGCCGACCGCGGCGACCCGGGCAGCGCCGAGGTCGCGCGCGTCGCGCAGGTGGGCGAAGAGCGCCTCGACGGCGTTCGCCGACGCGAAGACGACCCACTCGAAGGACCCGGCTCGGCGCGCCGCGGCCTCGAGCGCGCCCGGGTCGCTCGGCGGTGCCACCTCGATCGTCGGGAAGGCGATCGGGCGCGCGCCCGCCTCGGCGAGCTGCTCGAGGAGGCGCCCCGCCTGGCGCGCCGGGCGGGTCACGACGACGCTCCAGCCGAACAGCGGGCGGGCCTCGATGGACGCGAGGTGCAGCCCGGCCACCCGGCCGACCACGATGGTCGCCGGGCTCTCGACCGGCGCGCCGCCGAGGCCTGCGAGGGTCGTGCGCAGGCTCGTCTGCTCGGGCGTCGTCCCCGCCGTGACGGCGAGCACCGGGGTGTCCTCCGGCCAGCCCGCGGCGAGGAGGTGCTCGGCGACCTCGGCGCGACGGGCCGCGCCCATGAGCACGACGAGGGTCGCCTGGCTCGACGGCGGCGGCCAGGACGCCAGCGCCCCCGGGTCGTGGCCGGTCACGACGGCGATCGTGGAGGACACCCCGCGCATCGTGAGGGGGACGCCGGCCGCCGCCGGCACGGCGGCGATCGACGGCACGCCGGGGACGACCTCGTAGTCGACGCCGGCGGCCTCGAGGGCGAGCGCCTCCTCCCCGCCGCGCCCGAAGACGTAGGGGTCCCCTCCCTTCAGCCGGACGACCGTCTCGCGAGCCCCGCGGCGCACGAGGAGGTCGTTGATCGCGCCCTGGTCCGGGGCACCGCCGCCGACCGGCTTGCCGACGTCGACGAGCTCGGCCCCCGGTCGCGCCAGCGCGAGGACCGCCGGGTCGACGAGGCGGTCGTGCACGACGACGTCCGCCGCCTGGAGGAGGCGCTCGGCGCGGCGCGTGAGCAGCCCCGGATCGCCGGGGCCGGCTCCGACGAGGTAGACGGTCACGGCCGATCCCCGACGAGCGCCCTCCCTCCGGCGGCCTCGAGCAGCTCGGCGGCAAGGGCCCGGCCGAGCGCCGTCGGGTCGTCGCCTTCGAGCGCGCGACGGACCACGACGTGGCCGTCGGCGCTCGCGAGGACCCCCTCGAGCCGCAGGCCGCCAGCGCCGATCTCGGTCGCGAGCCCGCCGATCGGCGCGTCGCAGCCGCCCCCGAGGCCGGCGAGCAGCGCCCGCTCCGCGAGCAGCGCTCGGTGCGAGCCCGGGTGGTCGATCGCCGCCAGCGCCTCGCGGGTCGCACCGTCGTCCTCCCGGCAGCGCACGGCCAGCGCCCCCTGGCCGACCTGGGGCAGGACGGCGGTCGTCGGGAGCACCTCGGCCGCCTCGGCCTCCAGGCCGAGGCGGCAGAGCGCCGCGAGCGCGACGACGACCGCGCCGGCTGCGGGCACCTTCGACAGCCTCGTGTGCACGTTCCCGCGCAGCTCGACGAAGCCGAGGTCCGGGCGCAGCCAGGCGAGCTGGGCGCGCCGGCGGGGCGCGCCGGTGGCGACGAGTGCACCCGGCGCCAGCTCGTCGAGGCGACGGCCGACGAGGGCGTCCTGCACGGCGGAGCGCTCGGGCACCGCCGCGATGCACAGCCCGTCCTCGGCGCTGCTCGCCGGCAGGTCCTTCGCCGAGTGCACCGCCGCGTCGGCACGCCCCGACAGCACCGCCAGGTCGACCTCCGCGCTGAACACGCCGCGGCCGGCCAGCGAGGAGATGGGGACCCCGGCGAGACGGTCGCCGAGCGTCTCGAGCGGCACGAGGTCGACGGCGATCCTGCTCGACGCCTCGAGCTGCGCCGCGACGAGCTCCGCCTGGCGCATGGCGAGCGGGCTGCGCCGCGTCGCCAGCCGCAGGCGCGCCGCGCTCATCGCGCGCGTCGCGCGGACCGCGCGGTCATCTCAGGAGAGCTCGAACAACGTGCGCAGCGCCTCCGCGAGGCGCTGGCCCTTCGGCGTCCCCGCGGCGCGCTTCAGCTCGACCGTCGGGGCGTGGAGGAGCTTGGCGACGATGCGCCGGCTCAGGGCCTCGACGCTGGCGCGCTCCTCGGGGGCGAGCCGCTCGAGCAGCGGGTACAGCCGCTCGAGCTCCGCGAGGCGCACCTGCTCGGCGCGCGCACGGAGCTGGGCCACGACCGGCGCCACCGTGCGCTGGCGCGCGCTCATCCGGTAGCGCTCGAGCTCCTCGTCGATCACGCGCTCGACGCTCGCGAGCTCGGCGCGACGCGCGGCCCGCCCCTCGTCGGCGAAGGCCGTGAGCGCGGCGAGGTCGAGGAGGGTCACGCCGGGCAGCGACCCGACGGCGGGGTCGACGTCACGCGGCACGGCCGCGTCGACGACGAGGAGGGGCCGTCCGGCCCGCTCCGCCAGCACGCCGGCGACGTCGGCCTCCTCGACGAGGACCTCGCCGGCCGCGGTGGCGGTGACGACGACGTCGGCGTCGGCGAGCTCGGCGCGAAGGCGCGCCAGCCCGACGTGGCGTGCCCCGAGTCGCTGCGCGAGCTGGGCCGCGCGCGCCGTCGATCGGTTCGCGAGGGTGATCGCCGGCGCCGGGCGCTCCTGCGCGAGCGCGGCGGCGATCGCCTGCCCCATCTCGCCGGCACCGATGACGAGCGCCCGCCGGCCCTCGAGCGACCCCCCGAGCCCCTGGCGCGCCAGCGCCACGGCCACGTGCGCGAGGGAGGTGGTCCCCCGGGCGATGCCCGTCTCCGAGCGCACGCGCTTGCCGGCCTCGACGGCGTGGCGGAACAGCGCGGCGAGCACGGGGCCGGCGGCCCGCTCGCGCAGCGCCCGCTCGCCGGCCCGGCGCACCTGGCGGAGCACCTCCCCCTCCCCCAGCACGGCCGAGTCCGCGCCAGCCGCCACCTCGAAGAGGTGGCGCGCCGCGGCATCGTCGTAGGCCACGAGGAGGTGCTCGCCGAGCGAGGCGGCCGCCGGCGAGGCGCCGAGGCGGCTCTCGAAGAAGGCGAGGATGTCGGCGAGGCCGTCGTGGAAGCGCTCGAGCACCGCGTAGACCTCGGTGCGCATGCAGGTCGAGACGACGACGGCCTCCGAGAGGTGCGGGCTGTCGCACAGCCGCTCGAGTGCCTTCGGCAGGTCGGAGTCGCCAATGGCCAGGCGCTCGAACACGTCGAGGGGGACGCGGCGCTCGTGGACGCCGACGACGACGAGCGACACGCCTACCTCCTCCCGCCGGTCCCGAGCGCGTCGTTGGCGCAGGTCCCCGGGGCCACGCGCGCTGCCCCCGGGGGCCGGCAATCACCTCCGAGGTTAGCGAGGCCCGGCCGCAGCCGCCGGTCGGGGCCTCGACCGGTCGAGCCGGCGCGCCTCGCCGTGGGCGCCGAAGTAGGCGAGGACCTGGAGCTCGACCGCGAGGTCGACGTGGCGCACGGCGACCCCCTCGGGCACCTCGAGGTGCGCCGGCGCGAAGTTGAGGATCGAGCGGACGCCGGCCTCGGCGAGGCGCCACACGACGTGCTGCGCGGCGCTCGCCGGCGTCGCCACGATGCCGATCGCGACGTGCTCGCGCGCCACGATCGCCGGGAGGTCGTCGAGGTGCTCGACGAGCGTGGTACCGACGCGCGAGCCGACGACCCTGGGATCGACGTCGACGAGGGCGACGACGCGGAAGCCGTCCGAGGTGAAGCCCCTCGAGCCCGCGAGCGCGCGACCCAGGTTGCCGACGCCCACGATCGCGACGGGCCAGTCCCGGTCCAGCGCGAGGGCGGCGTCCACCCGCGCGAGGAGGTGCGCGACGTCGTAGCCGGTGCCTCGTAGCCCGTAGCTGCCGAGGCGCGAGAGGTCGCGCCGGACCGTGGCGGCGTTGACGCCGAGGCGCGAGGCGAGCTCGGAGGACGACACGGTCGCCTCCTCCCGTCGGAGAAGGTCGGCGAGCTCCCGCCGGTAGGCGGCGAGCCGGACGACCGCGACTCCGGGGATCCCCCGCACCCAGCGCGCTCCCCCCTCGGCCTCGACGGGCGCCGACGCTACCGGGCCGCTCGCCCTGGCGACAAGGCTTCTCCGTAGACTCGCCGCTTCTCCGTAGACTCGCCCCGATGACCGCCTCGGTGGCCGCCGTCGCCGCGACGCTCGTCGCGCTCTGCCTGTCGCTGTCGACCTTCGAGCGCTACCTCACCCGGCGGGCCCGCCACGAGCTCGCCTTCGCGCTCGCGTTCCTCGCCTTCGCCCTGGCGTCGGGCGCCCTCGCCCTCGGCTCGACGAGCGGCTTCGACGGCCCGACGTTCCGCCTCTTCTACCTCGTCGGGGCGATCGTCGACGTTCCCGTGCTCGCGCTCGGCACCGTCTACCTGCACCTGCGAACGCGCGTCGGCGACTGGTTCGCCCTCGGCGTCGCCGCGTGGACCGTCGCGGCCGCCGTCGTCATGGCCACCGCGCCCTTCACGCACCCCCTGCCCGCCCACGGCCTGCCGCAGGGCTCCGCCGTGCTCGGCCCGCTGCCGCGCGCCCTCGCGGGCGTCGGCTCGGGGGGCGGCACGGCCGTGATCCTCGCCGGCACCATCCTCAGCGCGGCGCGCCGGCGGCGCGGCCCCGTCGCCGTCGGCAACGTGCTGATCGCCGCCGGCACGCTCATCACGGGCGCGAGTGGCGTCGCCAACTCGGCGTTCGGCGCCATGACGGCGTTCGCCGTCGCGCTCGGCGTCGGCGTCGCCGTGATCTTCGCCGGCTTCCTCGTCGTCGCGTCGACGCGCCCGGTGGGCGCTGCTCAGCCCGCCTCGGTGAAGCGCGCCGCGAGGTAGCGGTCGACGTCCTCCTCCCGCAGCCGGTAGGACTTGCCGACGCGCACGGCCGCGAGCTGGCCCGAGCTGATGAGACGGTAGACGGTCATGTTCGAGACGCGCAGCACCCGCGCCACCTCGGCAACCGTCATGAACTGCGACTTCGTGTAGTGGACGGTCAGTTCGATCACCCCTCTCCGCCGCTTGCACTGTAGGCCAGTGGGGTTCGTGGGGGAAGTGGGGTGGCGCGGCGGGCACCGGCCGCTAGCCGGCGCCGCCGAGCTCCTCGGCGCGGCGCGCCGCGGCGAGGACCGCCTCGAGGAACGCGGAGCGCACGGAGCGCTCCTCGAGGACGCGCAGCGCCGCGGCGGTCGTCCCGCCGGGCGAGGTCACCGCGGCGCGCAGCGCCTCGGGCGACTCGCCGCTCTCGGTGAGCAGGCGGCCCGCGCCGAGGATCGTCTGGAGCGCGAGGGTGCGCGCGACGTCCCGGTCGAGACCCGCGAGCACGCCGGCGTCGATGAGCGCCTCCGCGACGAGGAACAGGTAGGCGGGCCCGGAGCCCGACAGCCCCGTCGCCGCGTCGACGAGCCGCTCGTCCAGGCGTACGACGACGCCGATCGCCGAGAGGACCTCCTCGGCCCAGGCGAGGTCCTCCTCGGTCGCCGCGCTGCCCCCCGCGACCACCGACGCGGAGGCCCCGACGAGCGCCGGCGTGTTCGGCATGGCCCGGACGACGGCCGTCTGCGGCCCCAGCCATGCCTCGAGCGTGGCGAGGCGCACGCCCGCGACGACGGAGAGGACCCGGCGGTACCCGCCGGAGCGCACGAGCGCGCACGCGCCCCTCGCGTCGTCCGGCTTGACGGCGAGGACGGCGGCTTCGGCCGCGACGGGCGCCTCGACGACCGCGACCCCGGCGAAGCGAGCCGCGAGGGCGCTACGAGCCTCCGGCCGGCGCTCGAGCACGGCGCACTCGCCGGGCGCGGCCCAGCCCGCCCGGAGCAGGCCGCCGAGCAGCGCGCTGCCCATCCGACCGCCACCGACCACGAGGACGCGCCGCACGCCGGGGAAGGCTAGGCGCTCAGGCGCACTCGACGAGCGTGCGCGCCGCGAGGTCCTCGTAGAGCGAGGCGAGGCGCGCCGCGGCCGTCGGCCACGTGTAGCGCCTGGCGACACGCGCCGCGCGCTCGCCGAGGGCGGCGGCGAGGGACGGCCGGCTGAGGACCGCCTCCACCGCCGCGCTGAAGCCGGCGACGTCGCCCCGCTCGACGAGGTACCCGGTGCGGCCGTGCTCGACGAGCGTCGTGAGCCCGCCGACGGCGGCGGCGACGACCGGCGTGCCGCAGGCGGCCGCCTCGAGGGCGACGAGCCCGAACGACTCCGAGCGGCTGGGCACGATGCAGCAGTCGGCCGCCCGGTAGTAGGTGGAGAGGAGCTCGTGGGGCTGGGGCGCGACGAAGGAGACCGCCGCCTCGAGGCCGAGCGCGACGGCGAGCCCGCGCAGCGCCACGTACTCCTCCTCGCCGCGCGGCCCGCTCGGCCCGCCGACGACGACGAGACGAGCGCCGTCGAGGCCGCCCGCCCGGAGGGCCGCGAGGACCCGCAGCGCCACGTCCGCCGCCTTGAGCGGCTGGATCCGGCCGACGAAGAGGAGGATCGGCGCACGCTCCTCGAGTCGCAGGGCGCGGCGCGCCTGCGCCTTGTCGCCCGGGGAGAAGAAGGCGTGGTCGACGCCGGGCGCGACCACCTCGACGCGCCCGGGGTCGGCCCCGTAGAGGTCGACGAGCTGGTCCACCTCGACGGTGCACGACGCGAGGACGGCGTCCGAGCACTCGATCACGGCTGCCTCGGCGTTCGCCCGCCGGCCTGGCGCCTCGGGGTCGAGCTCCTCCGGGCTCGCCTCCGCCTTCACCCGGTCGAGGGTGTGGAAGGTGGAGACGAGCGGGAGGCCGAGGCGGTGCTTGAGCGCGTGGCCCGCCACGCCCGACAGCCAGTAGTTGGCGTGGATCACCTCGGCGGGACCACCGCTCTCCGCCGCGGTCTCCATCGCCGCCTCGACCGCCTGCGCGAAGGCGTCGACGAGGGTGTGCAGACGGCCCTTGGGCACCTCGGCGGGCGGACCGGCGACGAGGTGGTGGACCGTGAGCCCCGGCTCGACGGCCACCGACGCCGGCTGTCCCGGCGCCGTCGCGCGCGTGTAGACGTCGCAGGTGACGCCGGCTCGCGCGAGCGCCGAGGAGAGCTCGCGCACGTAGACGTTCATGCCGCCGCCGTCGCCCGTTCCGGGCTGGGCGAGCGGCGACGTGTGCATGGAGAGCATCGCCACCCTGCGCATGGGACGCTACAGCGTACCGGGGAGCGCCCCCCGCCGCCCTTGGGCTCGCTCGCCGCGCGGCTCGCGCGCCGGGCGCGCCAGCCGGCCCGCTGCCGAGCTCGGCGCGTACCGGTACCAGGCGACGCCGACGAGCAGGTCTCGCCCGACGGGCCCGAAGGCGCGGCTGTCGCGGCTCGCGCGGGGGTTGTCGCCACCGAGCCACAGCCTCGAGCCCTCGCGGGCGAGCAGCCGCTTCACGAGGAGACGTCCCGGGTCGTCGGGGTCGCGCACGACGACGAGGTCCCCCGGGCGCACGCGCCGCGTGCGGCGCACGAGGAGGCGCTCGCCGTCCGCGAGCGTCGGAAGCATGCTCGGGCCGCGCACCTCGACGCGCCGGCCGGCGAGCCAGGCCACGGTGGCGCCGATCCCGGCCAGCAGCGACGCGGCCACGAGGCGAGCGGGGTGGGGACCGGTAATGTTGACCCGTTCGCCGACGCCGGCGGTCCGGCCGCGTCGCTGGCGACGCTCAGGTACCTGCGATCGAAGGAGTCGACGCATGCATCTCACCTCACGCCTCCTGCAGCTGCTCGACCGGGCGCGCACCCCGAGCGTCGTGCACGCCCACTGCGACCTGCCCTGCGGCGTCTACGACCCCGCGCAGGCGAGGATCGAGGCGGAGTCGGTCAAGGCGATCATGGAGAAGTACCACGCCTCGGACGACCCGGTGTTCAAGGAGCGGGCGGTCACGATCAAAGAGCAGCGCGCCGAGCTCGTGAAGCACCACCTGTGGGTGCTGTGGACCGACTACTTCAAGCCGGAGCACCTCGAGCGGTACCCCCAGCTCCACGAGCTGTTCTGGAAGGCGACGAAGTCCGCGGGCGAGGCGAAGAAGACGAACGACGTCGCGGTGGGCACCCGCCTGCTCGACGAGATCGCCGAGATCGACCGCATCTTCTGGGAGACGAAGAAGGCCTAGCCCAACCTGGCGCGGCCGCCGGTCGGCCCCGTCGACGCCAGCCGGCGGCCGCGGCTCGGGACCGCCGGGCCCGCCGGCGCCGGTGGCGACCCTTCGACCTCTGCCTGACCCGTACGGCGCGAGGCAACCCGGCGCCCGCCCGCGGCGAGCGACCTTCGGCCCTACCGGCGCCCCCGGCCGCCGTGGCTCGCTCTGGGTGGACGGGTGAGCGAAGGGGGGCCCCATGCGGATCCGGCGACCGAGAGGAGCGGGCGGCGAGCCGCCCTCGTACCTGCTGGCGTGCGAGCCTGCCCCCCTGCGCCTGCACCCCGGGCTGCGCACGGCCGCGCAGCTCGCGCTCGAGCTGACCGGGAGCGCGCCCGAGGGCCCGCCAGCGCGCCCCGACAACGGCCCCGCCCACCCCGGACACGCCACCGCGGCCTGAGGCGTCGCCGGGGCGCGCCTAGCGAGCGGGCGGCGGCACGGCGTGGCGCTCGCAGCGGCTCACGCCAGCGGTCTCGGTGGCGTCGAGCGGCGTGGCGCAGACCTCGCAGACGGCCTGCTCGCGCTCGAGGCTGGCGAGTTCCGCCTCGATGCGGTCCAGCTCGGCCTCGAGCTCGTGGACGATGCGCCTCGCGTCGGCGAGCGGGTCGTCGCCGACGGGCTCGCGCCCATCCGGCGCGTCCTGCGGCTCCGTCCAGGCTGGCACCGCGCCCGAGGCTAGCGTCGGCACGGCCCGCTCGCCGTCGGCAGCCCGACGTGGCCGCTCACCGCCGGTACCCTGGCGGCGTGCGCTCGCGGTGGCTGTCGAGGCGGGCGATCGGCCTGCACGTCGCGCTCGGTGCGTGCCTGCCGACCTTCGCCTGGCTCACCGACTGGCAGCTGCACCGCGCCCTCGGCGGGAACTCCCTCAGCTGGGCCTACACGTTCGAGTGGCCGCTGTTCGCGTGCTACGCGCTGTTCATGTGGTGGCGGCTGCTGCACGAGGACGGCACGCCGCCCGAGGCGGCCGACGACGACGCCCCCGCCGGTGCGCCCGACCCCGTCGACCTCGAGCTCGCCGCCTACAACGCCTACCTCGCCGGCCTGGCCGCCGAGGACGAGCGCCGCCGGCGCGAGGCGAGCGCCGGTCGGTCCCCCGAGGGACGGCGAGCGCAGCAGCCGTAGGCTGGGCGAGAGCCCCAAGGAGGCGCGCGTGGCCCTGTCGATCGGCATCGTCGGACTCCCGAACGTCGGGAAGTCCACGCTGTTCAACGCGCTGACCCGCGCCGAGGCGCTCGCCGCGAACTACCCCTTCGCCACGATCGACCCCAACGTCGGGGTCGTCGCCCTGCCCGACGATCGCCTCGAGCGCCTCGCCGCCCTCTACCGAAGCGAGCGGATCGTCCCGGCCACCGTGCGCTTCGTGGACATCGCTGGCCTCGTGCGCGGAGCCTCGAGGGGCGAGGGGCTCGGGAACCGCTTCCTCGCCGCGATCCGCGAGGTCGACGCGATCTGCCAGGTCGTGCGCGCCTTCGACGACGCGGACGTCGTCCACGTCGAAGGCCGGGTCGACCCCGCCGAGGACATCGCGACCGTCAACCTCGAGCTCGTCCTCGCCGACCTCGAGACCGTCGATCGCCGCCTCGCCCGCCTCGAGAAGGAGGCGCGCGCGAAGGCGCAGCTCGGCCCGCAGCTCGAGGCGACGCGCGCCGCACGCGCGATCCTCGAGTCGGGGCGCACCATCTCCTCGGCCCTCGGTGCCGTCGACGCCGGCCTCCTCGAGGACCTCCACCTGCTCACGGCGAAGCCCTTCGTCTACGTCTTCAACGTCGACGAGTCCTCGCTCGGCGACCCGCTGCGGCGCAAGGAGCTCGAGAGCCTCGTCGCCCCAGCGGAGGCCGTCGTGCTGAGCGCCAAGCTCGAGGCAGAGCTCGCCGCGCTCGAGGGGCGCGAGGCGGCGGAGCTCCTCGCCGCCTACGGCGAGTCGGCGTCCGGCCTCGTCAAGCTCGTGCAGGCCGGTTTCCGGCTGCTCGGGTTGCAGACCTTCCTCACCGCCGGACCGAAGGAGGCGCGTGCCTGGACGATCCGGGCGGGCGAGAGCGCGCAGCGCGCCGCCGGGGTCATCCACAGCGACTTCGAACGCGGCTTCATCAAGGCCGAGGTGGTCAGCTTCGACGACCTGATGGCCGCCGGATCGCTCGCTGCCGCGCGCGCCGCGGGCCGCGCACGCGTCGAGGGTCGCGACTACGTGCTGCGCGACGGGGATGTCGTCGAGTTCCGCGTCAGCACCTGACGCGCCGCCCGAGCGGTGGCGGCTCCCGCCCGGGCGCCGCCTCGGAGACGCCGTCGCGGGGCGCCGGCGAGGCTAGCCTCGGCCCATGCCGTCGCGGCGCGCCCCGACGCAGCGGCGGCGGGCGCTCCACCGCAGGCGGCGCTCGCCGAGCCGCCGCGCCGTCCTCGCCGCGTCGGCGTCCGTCCTCGCCGTCCTCCTCGCCGTCCTCGGCTACCTCGTGGCGACGACCGCGCCTCGGCCAGCGGCATCACGGCGGTCCCGACGACCGGTCCCCCTCGCGCCGAGGCCCACGGCCCGGTCCCCGTCGGGCGGCGCGAACCGCTCCGGGCCGCGCACGGCGACGACGACGCGCGGGCCGAGCACGACAGCGGCCCCGACGACGAGTGCTGCCGGGGCTGCGCCGACGACGAGCGCCGCGCCGGCTCCGGTGCCGGAGGTGACCGTCCCCCCCTCGAGCGTCGTCGTCGAGGTCCTCAACGGCATGGGCGAGCGCCACGCCGCCGCGGACGCCGCGGCGGCGCTGGCGCGCGTCGGCTTCCGCATCAACGGGACCGGGAACGCGGCGAGCTTCGCCTACCGCGAGAACGTCGTCGAGTACCCGCCCGGTATCCAGGCCGCCGCGGCGACGGTCAGCCGCCACGTGCTCGGCGCGACGCGCGTCGTCGAGGACGCGTCGCTGCCCCCCGGCGTGGTCGACCTCATCCTCGGCGCGACCTACGACGGCATCTCCTGACGGGAGCGGACCGCCGACGGCCGTTCCGGGGGGAGGGCTCGAACCTCCAACATCCGGCTCCAAAGGCCGACGTTCTGCCAGTTGAACTACCCCGGAGGGCCCCCGCCGCACCGCCGCCGGCCTGCCGCGAGTCAACCACAGCGCCGCGGTGGCGTCGAGGTCGAGGTGGGCGACCGCGGCCAACCGGCGCGTCGC